>PVMK01125018.1_pt1 | contig 27468 bp, 31 predicted proteins | sample 1853481 | NCBI WGS metagenome assembly PVMK01 (sample SAMN08533507, study PRJNA380276) | Marine sediment metagenome, whole genome shotgun sequencing project. | reverse complement strand
AGTGAAAACATCTTTTCATGCAGGAACGTAATATTCTCATGTGTTGATGAGGATAACCCAAGGCTTGAAGATCAGAGAGAAGGCGTAACCCTTTCTGATGTAGTAGGTATTACAACACAAATATTCATTAATAATGAATTAATTGTACAACCTTTTACCAATTCATCAGATGTCGCTAATATTTTTTACCCAGTTGATGTAGATATTGTTGATAATAGTGAAAACATCTTTTCATGCAGGAACGTAATATTCTCATGTGTTGATGAGGATAACCCAAGGCTTGAAGAACTTCTGGAAAATGCAAGGACCGCTAGTGTAGCGAGCTTTGAATACGGAATAAATGAAGCAATACCGCATTCAAAAGGGGGAGAGCTACTTTGCCCTGGCAACACTATAGATGAAGGTATTGTTAAATTAACTCCTCTTTTAATACCATCAGATGTAATGAATACGAACGACAATAAACAATTTAGTAATTTCCCATTTGCGATTTTCTATGGATTCATAGGATTAAACAATGGAAATGGTAGAGGTAGTTTTGATTCTTTTTGGGTAAATAATTTTAGATTCTTCACTATATTATAAGTAAAAACTAAATTAAACATTATTATTAGGAGCAGTGATTCAGGTCATTGCTCCTTTTTTTTATATATGATAAATAGAGGTATATCCCCTTTGTTCCCCTAAGGTAAAAATCCAATAATTAAAAAAACTTAATATAATTCCTAGATTCCATTAATTTGTACTAACACTATAGTCTTTAATTCTTCAACAAGCTTATGATAGAATGGGGTTATGAGGAAAAGATTAGGAATATTAATTTTAATCTTTTGTTTGTTTTTATTTTTTCCAACACAAAAGACTTATGGACAGTGGGGCGGAGGGAGTTACGGAGGGAGTTGGGGAACACGGGAACTTGAGGGTGCTCTTATTGGATTCTTAATATTTTTACCAATCTGGGCAATCGCCTCTTACTTTTCTGAAGACAAGAAATGTAATACACTCTGGCACCCTGGAGATTATTACTATGAAAAGAATTATAAGATTATTAAGCCAATTAAGATGAAGGCCTTGAAGTGTCATAACAATTGTGAAAAAAAAAGTATGGAAATGAATGTAGCAATGGGGTCATTACGCAGTAATAAGGGCGTGAGCCATAACCAATGCTATAAACCATGTGCTATTGATGCTTACAAACCTTTTCCAACTTCAGTAGCAACTTGTAAATATGAAGGGGTTAAAGGTCATTATTCTGACGGTAGCTTTTACTATTCTAGCGGTAATCTCATTCAATTATTATTAAAAAATAGACATGAATTAAAAGACAAATACGAGAAAACTGAATGGCAGAAAGCAAGAGATGAATGTATGGAATTAACTAGTAAAAAGAAAAAAGGATTTGAATTACCTATGTCATATCATGAAAGATTGTTTGGCTTATACAACGACTGCTTGAAAGAAAGGGGATTTTAATTATTGCAAAATCTTACGATACAATGGGGTTATGAAGTGGGGGATAATAGAGCAACTAATTAACCCCCATAAATCCAATATTACGAGCTAGCTATTTATTTTTAATTGTGCAATGTAACGAAATATATTAGAATGAAACTAAAGCACTCTTTAAGGGTGCTGAGATGAAAACAACTAATTCTAATCTTATAGCTTCACTTTTGTAATTAAGATTCTAGTTTAAAAAAAGATAAAACGAATTTATTTAAAGTTAAAAATATATGATAATTGGTGTATTAAAAGAAACTTATCCGAATGAGAAGCGAGTGGCTGTTGTTCCCACCGGAATAGGTGCTCTGAAGAAAGCTGGACTCGAGATTCAACTTGAATCTGGTGCGGGAGCTGAGGCCGGTTTTACAGATAGGATGTATGAAGAGGCAGGGGCAAAGGTATTGTCCAACCGTTCAGAGATATTTTCAAACTCAGATGTTATATTGCAGGTAAGGGGTGTAGGGTCTGATAAGGATTCGGGCTCTTCCGATCTTGGACAGCTAAAAGCGAATCAGGTCATCATAGGCTTTTTTGACCCTTTATCGGATATTGAAAGGATAAAGGAACTGGCAAGCAGGAATGTTTGTACTTTGGCAATGGAGCTTGTTCCCAGGATCTCAAGAGCCCAAACAATGGATGCTCTTTCCTCACAGGCAAATATTTCTGGTTACAAAGCCGCAATTATTGCTGCCGAAATGCTGAAAAAGATATTCCCTATGATGATGACAGCTGCCGGTACTATGACTCCTGCCCGTGTGTTCGTAATCGGCGCAGGTGTTGCAGGACTTCAGGCTATTGCTACTTGCCGTCGAATAGGAGCTATAGTAAGTGCATATGATATTCGTCCGGCTGTTAAAGAACAAGTTGAGAGCTTAGGAGCTAAATTCGTTGAATTGGAGCTTGAGACAAAAGAAGCAGAAGAAGAGGGTGGATATGCAAAGGCAATGGATGAAGATTTTTACACAAGACAGCGAGAAATGATGGGAAATGTTGTAGCTGAAAGTGACGTAGTAATTACTACTGCTGCTGTTCCGGGGAAAAAAGCACCTATACTTGTGACTTCTGCCATGGTTGATGGAATGAGACCCGGATCTGTCATTGTTGACCTTGCTAGTGAGCAGGGAGGAAACTGTGAGTTGACCGAAGCAGGTAAAGTAATAAAGAGAGGTGGTGTTACAATAACTGGGCCACTAAATGTACCATCTTCGGTACCATTTCATTCAAGCCAGATGTATTCGAGAAATATAATAAACCTACTGCTTCTTATGATTAATGAAGAGAAACTGGACGTTAATGTTGATGATGAGATAATAAGAGATTCAATGGTTACAAAGGATGGTCAAATTGTGAACAAACAGGTAAAGGAGATTTTTGGGCTGTAATTTAACTGAATTTAAAAAGGAGGAGTATAACTTATGGAAACTTTTGCAATAGTTCTTACTATATTTATATTGTCTGTATTTGTTGGATTCGAAGTTATTACCAAGGTTCCTCCCACACTTCACACCCCATTGATGTCAGGTTCGAATGCAATCTCCGGAATAATTCTGATTGGTGCAATTATTGCTACAGGAATGGAGCAGACATTGGTTCCGACTATACTCGGATTTATAGCAATAGTGCTAGCTACAATAAATGTTGTGGGTGGATTTATGGTAACAAACAGAATGTTAGCAATGTTTAAAAGGAAGGGGTAAATAAGTGTCACCAGGAACCGTTAATATCGCATACCTGATAGCTGCTTGTCTGTTTATCATCGGATTAAAGGGACTCTCTCATCCGAGAACAGCGGTGAGGGGAAACTTGCTTGCCGCTATAGGTATGTTTCTAGCTATCGTTGTTACTTTGTTGAACAAACAGATAGTTAGTTATGAAGTTATATTTGCAGGAATTATTGTTGGTAGTGCAATCGGTGCAATTTTAGCAGTAAAAATTCAGATGACTTCCATGCCCCAGCTGGTAGCCCTATATAACGGCTTCGGCGGGGGTGCCTCAGTTCTCGTTGCAGGGGTAGCTTTCGTTGGAGCAATAGGAATGGGTACGAAGGATATTAATGCTCAGTTCACAGTTGCTACTGTCGTATCAGGCTTAATCGGTGCTTTGACCATCTCGGGAAGCCTGGTCGCATTCGGAAAACTGCAGGGATTAATCAACGAGAGACCAATGCGCTATGTCGGAGACCAATATGTAAAGATTGTTCTTGCTCTCGCGGTATTGGTAGTAGGATACTTCATCGTAACACAGCCGTATGTAACTTATTACTACTGGGTCTTGGTTATAGTCTCGTCAATTCTTGGAATACTCCTTGTTACATCTATCGGTGGTGCCGACATGCCTGTGGTTATAGCCCTCTTAAATTCATTTTCAGGTCTGGCTGCTGCAGCAACCGGTTTTGTACTCTACAACAGCGTTCTTATTATTGCCGGAACATTAGTAGGGGCTTCCGGAATAATTCTTACGGCAATAATGTGCAAAGCCATGAACCGTACGCTTCAGGATGTGATCTTCAGTGGTTTTGGTGCTATACCCCAAGGTGGGGGTATAGCAGATGATATATACGAAGGAAAGGTAAAATCCACTTCAGCCGAAGAAGTATCAATGATTCTTGAAGGTGCAATGCGAGTTGTGATAGCACCCGGATATGGCATGGCAGTCGCTCAGGCACAGCATGCGGTGAGGGATCTATACGATATACTCGAAAAAAGGGGTACGAAGGTAGAATTTGCTATTCATCCCGTAGCAGGACGTATGCCGGGACATATGAATGTACTTCTTGCCGAAGCGGATATCCCTTATGACAGACTCAAGGAAATGGACGAGATCAATACGAGTTTTAATCAGGTCGATGTTACGATAGTGATTGGGGCCAATGATGTTGTTAACCCGGTCGCAAAAACCGATCCTTCCAGCCCCATAGCCGGTATGCCAATCCTTGACGTTGATAAGTCGAAGACAGTTGTTGTTATTAAAAGAAGCTTAAGCCCCGGATTTGCAGGAATACCTAATCCTCTTTTTGCAGCTGACAACTCACTCATGTTATTTGGCGACGGCAAGAAAATGGTTGAGGCAATGGTTAAGGAACTTAAGGAATTATCCTGATAGGTCTTATTGGTTTATTAAAATCCCTGTTTTTAATTACTCTTTTTCCTTCATCTCATCAAATTCATTTTTACTTATATATTTATGTGCAAGTGGAAACACTATGAAATCTTCACGAAAAAGTCGTTAAGCCTGCATCATTCCTAGCTTATCTTCAGGTTTTAGGAAGGCTCGCCTATGGTTTTGAAACCATCACTTATGCGGATGCCTTTAGTTAGTTCGTCTTCTCCACAACCTGATAATTAAAATAAGAGCCGGAATCAAGAGATATATCGGGGTAGAGAAGTTAGTGGCTCCGGGTGATGCCAGCGCGCAAGAGCCTCCTCCGGTAGTGGCCAGATCGAGACAAGTCGATAGGTATATCTCAAAGTTTCCCTCAGGGTTACCACCGTTGATATTTGCCGTGGAGCTAAAGGCAATAAGCGTGCCGTCTGCGCTTATTGCCGTACTTCTACTATCCTCCACCGGGTCATCAGTTATCTGTTCTATTGAACCTGGAGGGCAGATGAGCTGGGCCTCTGCGTTTTGATTAAGAATAAGAAATGATGAAAAGAACAATAGTGTTAAAGCGAAAAGGCCAAAAGCTTTATCAGATTGTTCAAATACTTTCTTTACAGTATGTGGGGTTATTGATTTCACTTTCTCTATCCTCCTTGAGGAAAAAATGTTAAGACTTATTTTACCTTAAGTTGAAAGAAATCCATATTTTTTTCCAGCCTAACAGCCACCGGTAAAGATCCAGATCTCGACCGCACCGTTGCGGTTGTCGAATACCTGATCTGCAATAGTGCCCGGGTTAGAAGGTATTGAGCCCAAGTCATTGTTCCTTTTTTCATATTAAAAACAAAGAATTTCACTGCTACAGATTTTGCTACAGGTTTAATCACGCTGGAAAACCAATAATAGCAAAAAAAAACTAATGATTTAGATATCTTCTTCCAATATTCTCAGTAATTACATGAAGTTACGCCAAGTTTAACAACAAGTCTCCAAATTTAAAAATCTATAACAAAACTATTTAATTGTATTGTAGTATCGTAATATGTGTAGTATAATTTAATTGTCCTAAACGACAAGGGCAAACCATTTGAAAGAATGGGACGCAAAGCCAACGGCCTAACAGTTTTTACTTATGGCGGCAGGGTTACCGAAAGAGGATTGTGTGTAACACATCCTTATGTAATCCTATCCGGTTTTAAATCCCATCTTTTAAAAATAAATTGTTACGGGGGAGTTAGAATGAAACATTTTTTCATTTTCAGTATATTTTTATTTATAGGCACATTGTTTTTTGGAGCAAATGCTCAAAGTGGGCCACTGCCAGCGCCTGAGGGACCTTTATCCTGTGTATTAGATGAGGAGACATCTTGTGATGAATTCAGTTTTTTCTTGAATTGGGAAACTGCTGCTGTTCCGCTAGATACCACAAAATACGCAACAAGCGTAGAATGTGAATCCCCAGACGGATCCTTGAGTGAGGAAGTATCAGCAGGTACAAGTGAATGTGCAGATAACCCTGATTTAGGTTGTCTAGACAACCTTAGTACACAAATTTGTATTGATTCCTCTTTATTCTCTTTGGCAGAGAGTGATTGGATATGTACGGCCAAAGTAAGGGGGCTTCACCCACCGACAATAGGTCGTCCAGCTACTCGTGGTTCCAAAAGGCAAAATAGTCCTAACAATTCAGGTGGTGGAAACCATGCACAAGCAACGGTTGGATGCGAAAATCCTTTTTAAGTATCATAGGTTGTAAGTTTTATATAAACAAATAGAGAGAAGTAAAAAATTACTTCTCTCTATTAATTGTTTTTAATTCATCTTTATCACTTCTTCAGAGGTGTCCATACTGAGTCAAAACAATCAAAATATTCAATTACCCATAAATGCAATTATAGAGTCTTTATACTTTACGTTACCAATTCCGTTACCTAATTACTGAGCATCTACAAATGTCCCCCTTTTTCAGTTCAGTTTATAGGTTTTATTTAATTCCAGGAATTTCTTGCTTTGATTGTGCAACACATAGAGATCTGTGGATTCATGTCTTATGATTAATTCAATAATTTTATCTAATCTTTAAGTAAGAACTCAAGGCCAACCAGGAGAGTCCATAAAGGATCATCGCCAAAATGATCACCACGGTGAATCCCCAATGGATAGCGAAAAGGATTACTAGAATCGAACTCAGCACCGAAGCGCACCCGTTGATTCCCCAGGCCCAGGGTATCAATTCTGGCTGTCTCTCACCCAGCAGTGCCAAACCCAAAGGAAAGGGCATCCCCATAAAAAACCCTAGAGGGGCAATCAGTAAAATAGAAATGGTTATTTTTATCGGATTAGACCAAGAAACAAAATGGTGAAAGATAATCGGGAGGAGAAACTGATATAACAAACTAAAAAAATAATTCCCAAGACGACCAAACCTAAGGCTTTAAAACGATCGGGTTCAAAATTCCTACCTAATTTTTGGGCAAAGTAGTTGGAATATCCACTGCCAATACCTGCAAAGATTAAAAATCCACAAAGTACCACCGAAATAGAATACAAAGGATGACTTAAAAAGAGAATGAACCGTTGGATGAAGACCATTTCTATAAAAAGGAAACCCAACCCAAGGGCGAAAAAATAAAATCCAAGTAAGGCCCATCCCTTTCGACGCAAGGTGTGTCTTCTCAGCCAAAGAAGGGGAGATAGGATTAGAAAAAAACTCGCTACAATAGCCTGAATAAGAGTGGCAATTAAAATAGGATATCCCCACTCCAATAGCGGCAAACCACCTTTCTCCCTTAAGGAGATTATTTCCGGTAAGGTGCTCCATTTGAAAAAATGGAAGAAAAAGGGACGGTCATCGGTGGCCGGTTCTAATTGAAATTTATAGTTTTCAAGAAATTCCTGTCTCCTCTCCCCCAGCAAAGAAATGGCGCCCTCAAAAAAATAAGGATAAGGAAGTATATTAAAACGATTGACTTCACCTTTGATGATCCCAGGGTAATAGGCCACATCAAACGATCGATCTTTGACAAAAGGATCGAGTTTTCTGGATCTCGTCAGAAGTAAATTCCCCATTCTTCATCAACAAGGTGCTGGTTTTCCAACCACGAATCAGGACCAAATGCTTTTCGGGATTTTCCACACCCCGTTTTCTGAGCGACTCAGTAGCGGTGGAAAATATCTTTAGACTATCCCGAGGCGGTAATTTAAGCCAACGGGTAATAGACAGTATCCCACCGGGTTTCAAATGAGAGAGGTATATCTGAAAAGCCTCAATCGTATAAATGTAATTTTCACTTAGGGAATAAAGGCCAGCTGAAGCGGCTCCAAAGGAATCCATCAAAGAGATTTGAATGAGGTCATATTTTCTATTTTTCTCACTTCCTGAAATGAAACCGCGAGCCTCCTTGATGTAGACCTGAACATTATCATCCAAAAGGGGACCAGCAAAATTACGATGTGTCTTCTTAATTAAGTCCAGGACTTGTGGGTTGAGTTCCACCACCTCTATTTTTTTAGGCCGATGATATTTAGCCAGCAATATTTCTGATCCTCCTCCACCTCCAAGGATCAAAACCTCAGGTTGATCTAACAAGTGATAGGGAAGAGCCGAGGTAAGAAAATCCAAATAACCGAGTGGTTCAAGATTTCCATCGAAGTAGGTAATGGCACTGAGGGAATCCCCGTCGGTAAAAAGTCCTAATTGAGGAGGCGGTTCCTGAAAGCTATTTAAACTTATTCCCGGCGCCTGCCGGAAAGGAATGGTCGGACTCTCTACAACCTGAAGAAGACCCAAGGGACTGGATAGTTGGCTAATCACTTTGGCATCGGGTACACGAAGGACTTGCTCTATCCCCTTGTATTCGGAAATATTTAATTCACTCCAGGACGTGGGCCAAAAAAATGGGAGGAGCAAAGCACCTAACAGAAATGCCACGGTCCAGCGGCGGGAACCTTGCCAAGATTGATCCAAACTGATCAAAAAGGCCCCAAAAAAACCACCCGCGCTCAATAATCGGAGACAGTTGGAAGGAAAAAACAAAAATAAAAGGAAAACAATGCCGAAGGCCCCTAGCCCGGCCCCTAGTAAGTCGAAGCGATAGATTCGATGAATCTGGTCTTTGAATTTCATCAAGGCAAGTCCAAGACAATTAGCGGCAAAAAAGAATGGAAAAAATAAAATCAAGTAAAGCCCAAAAAGATAGAACAACTGCTTTGGGTCCCAGGCAATTTCCAAACTATTAAAGGGGATAGATTGTGCCAGAGAAAAACTGCCGAGGATAGTGAAACTAAAGAGTACCGCATTGATACTAAAGATAGCGCTGAAACGGGGGAAGATCCAACGTTGGTTCAGAGTAAGGAAAGTGCCACTAGCACCGAAGCCTAGCAGGGCCAAGCTAATCACCATGTAAGCAAAGTGGTGCCATTGAATGATAGAGAAGATTCGAATTAGAAGGATCTCATAGGCAAGGGCGGAAGCAGAAATGAACGAGATAGAAAGGAAAAGGGGCAAGGAAGTATTAGATTTTTTTTTATGGGTCATGCCCTCAGTGATTTCTCCTTATAGGAACGAATCTAACTGGTAACATTTGCTGGGTGTGAATCTTTCCCTGTTCATCTTTTTTTACCAGAACCAATTGCTGAATTGTAAAAGGAGCTCCTATGGGAATTACCATATTTCCCCCGGGTTTCAGCTGCTCCAATAGAGGAGGGGGAATTTGATTTGAGGCAGCAGTAACAATAATGGCGTCATAAGGAGCGTTTTCCTTCCAACCATAATAGCCGTCTCCCACCTTTGATTTGATATTTTGATAACCTAATTGTTGAAATCTTTTTTTGGCGGAACGACCCAGCTCTGGAACGATTTCGACAGTATAGACTTCTTTAACCAATTTACTCAACATAGCCGCCTGGTACCCCGAACCGGTCCCAAGTTCAAAAACCTTGTCGTTCGGTCCTACATCGAGTAGATCGGTCATCAGAGCCACAATATAGGGTTGGGAAATCGTCTGCCCATGACCTATAGCGAGAGGACGGTTGAAATAAGCAAAGGGCTTTTGGCTAGCTGGAACAAACTCATGCCTCGGCAGATTACCCATAACCTTCATAACTAGCGGATTGAGTGAAGATTTTCCTATATAGGATTCGGTATCACGTACGCTTGCTTGGATTTCCTTCACCAAACGCGCCCGACGTTGTTGGTATTCGGTTTCATCACTTGCATGGGTGGGTACGAGGAAAAACGAAGAAAAAATAATTAGTATACTGAGACTTCGCATGGTTTTAATAATCTTTTCCAATTGAAATAAAAAAATCAACCCAGCTGAAGGTGGAAATCAAAAAGTCATAATAATTAGTAAGCGTCCAACCAACAGCAACTGGTCAAGGATAACATGTTTTCGTAAAGGAGCAGTTAGCTGGGCACTTGCTCCTGGCTTTTTGTTGATAGAAGTGTCCATATTGTACAATTTGATACCGAATTGTCTGGATTTATACCTTTTAAGTAATAAACTATAAATCTAATATTTTACTAGATATTCTTCAATACACCTATTGTATAATTCATCATTTAAAAGTTTTTATTTAACTCACTTATTGTAAGCATTAAAATTAGTTAAGAATCTATAAGTATTTAATTGATAATAAAAGGAGTGAGATATGAATAAGATATTAAAAATACTTATTGGTGTAGCATCAATAATAATTATATTAGCTGGCATAAAAGCAGCATCTGATATTGTAGGATTTATATTAATTGCTGTCTTACTTGCAATTTCAATAACACCGATAGTTATATATCTGACAAAAAAAGGACTGAAAAGAAAGGCCGCTCTCTCTATTGTTATAATAAGTTTACTTATAATAGGTTCAGTTTTAATTCAACAATTGGGCTCCTCTATATATGAACTATCACGGACTTTACCAAGTTATGAATTACGTATGCAGGAAATTATTATTTCCACAGATAATTTTCTTGAACGATACAACCTTGATGTTGACAAAATCATAGAGCAATTTGAAATTGATACCAAGGTTATTTTTCAATTTGCGGCATCTTTATTATCCAGAATGGGTAATTATATTGGTAGTGGAATATTTCTTTTAATTATCCTGTCCTTAATGGTAATTGAGTTTTCAGGTTATGAATCCAGTTTTAAGGCCGGGAATATTAAACGAGCCAGTTTGTCTGCAAAATTATATGATATCAGGACAGAAGTCAGAAAATATTTATCAATTACAGCCCTGACGGGATTTATTGCTGCCGTATGTAATCTTATATTATTACTGGTATTGGGTGTGGACTTCCCTTTCTTATGGGCTGCCCTATCATTTTTCTTAAACTTTATTCCAGTACTTGGAGTGTTAATTTATACTCTTTTACCCTGTTTAATGGCATTATTGCAATTTGGTTGGACAGAAGCACTTATTGTGGCTATTGGTTTTACGATATTTAATAATGTTGCTGATAATATTATTAAACCTAAGCTTTTAAAAGATGGACTGAAAATATCATTACTTATGATTTTTCTTTCTTTATATTTTTGGAACTGGGTGTTGGGATTTTCCGGTGCAATTCTCGCGATTCCTTTAACAATTGTCTTCAAAAGGATAATTTCAGAACTGTCGAAAGATAAAAATATAATGGATATTTGAACGAAGGTTTAATTATAATACATTTTAAGCAACATTTGCTTTATTAATTTGGAATAAAAACTGAAACACAAAGTTTTTATGCTTTTTTTAATACCTTTAGAATAAATAATGTAAATATTGACTTGAGCAAGGGTTTAAATGGAATTTAAATGCTGAAAACTTATTATTTTATCAGTGATTTACATATAGGCGGAGATGAGTCACTTGGCGTGTGTGATTTTGAAAAGCAATTAATTGAATTCCTTGAACTGCTGGAAAGTAAGCAGTATGAAGAAATAGAACTTGTAATAGTCGGAGATGCTTTTGGGCTATGGGAATTTACCCTGGTTGAGGGCAGAGATAAGTTAGGCGTGCTCATTAATCAGTTTCCAAATATATTTAATGCATTTAAAAAGGTAGGAGAAAAAATCAAAATAACACTCCTTCCCGGGAACCATGATTACGAGCTCGCTTGTTACACGGAATTCGTAGGCATATTAAAAAATTATAATATCCATTTAGAACAAACAGCTTCAATAATAAGGGTTCTTTCTGATCATCAACTTTACATAGAACATGGAAATCAATATGACCAAATCAACAGGATGCCTGATTTTGGAAACCCATACGCCCAGCCTTTCGGCTACCATGTGACCAGCAAAGCTGTAGGTGCCGCCGGCCAGGTCTCTGAAAAAGGAAAATATAACTGGCTTAAGGACATACAGTCGGTCTACCCGACCGAGAATATACCCTACTGGCTTGTGTCCAACTATTTCTACAAGGAGATGAGCCCATATCTTCGAATAATTTTATTGCAATTTTTATTCCTTTTTTCAGTTAATTTAATTGTACTTATTGGTGCTGGTCTTGACGTATTTCATATTACGGAAACTAACCTTTTCTTAAATAATAGAATTTTCGAGTCATTGGGGTTTTTTGGCAGTTTGTTTCAACTTCTCTTAACTGTAAACCTTGTTATCCTTGTATTGATATTAATATTTGCCATTCCCGTAGGACTTATAACCAGGGATATAAAGAAGACAATTAACCGTTTTGGAATCATAGTTGATCCTTCTGAGCTGGTAAGTGAAAAAGAAAGCAAATATTTAGATGCAGCGAAAGAAATTTTTGAAAATAATTCTAAAGTTAAAGTTTTTATATATGGCCATACACATTCGCCGTCAATTACAGTGATGGGTGGGAAGGCAGTTATAAATACCGGGACATGGATGAAGCAGTATCAAACTGTGAAATCCCATTTTGGATACCTGCCTAAAATATATATTCCCTCGTACCGCCTTAATTATTTCTGTATTTTTGAGGAAATAGGTGAGATAAATATTGAATACCACAAGATAGATAAAAAACCGGTGCAGGAGTTGACATTAATACAACGGTTACTGACTTTTAATCATAAACCCTCTAAAGTTGTAAATATTCCGGAAAGAACGATCCTTGATTCCGTATCTTCCGAATAATTTTATTTTAGATCAAAAGTACTAATTAAGTTTTTAAAAGAAATTAATGGGGTCAGATCTGTATTTTGTTATAGGGTGGCAGGCCAACGTGCTAGCCTATGGCCCGGAACAGTTGCCACAGGTCAGGAACACCTTTGAGTTCGTGAGTTCCATAGTCTTCAAAAGCGATACCGGATCCGGCGACGAGGTCCTTTACGGTGCGTGATACCACGACCTCCCCTCCGTTGGCTAGATCGGCTACGCGGGATGCGATGTGAACTACTATGCCACGAATATCACTCTTGACGTATTCAACTTCGCCGGTGTGAATGGCCACACGTACCTCGCTTATCGAACATCATTACACGAGAGAAACTCCCGAGTCTTCTCAGCCACCTTGCGAAACTGGGTTCGTCCCAGTAATTCTCTATGTTGAGATAAACCCGGGGACGAAGACAAGATCAACAGGGCCTTCACCAAAGACCTGATAAGCGATGTGTACATCACCATTCTTGGCGTACCTAGTTTTTGGCTGCATTTGGGCCAGTCTCCTCTTCCCCTTTCCGTAAATTATAACGGAAAATTATAACTGTCCTGATATTCATTCAACAGATCTTATGCATAACCTGCTTTACTGATAATTGATACAAAATATGTTGCTAATTTAAAGTAATAATAGTATTGAAAAGATCAAAATTATGTTATTCTGACTTTATTAACAAAGTTTTTATTTACCACGAGGAGGATAGACTAAAAATGAAGATTACTTCCAGAATCGCTTTTGTACTTATTTTAATTTCTTCAATATTAACAATCTCTTTGCTTTCAAATGCTGAGGAAACTAACAAAGATTCAAATACCGAAAACATAAATGAATTGCAAAAAACGTTTGATTTTATTGGTGATACTAAAAAAATTAGTGTAAGCGTCGAATCCAATTATGATGCAGTTCAAAAATCCGGCCAAAGTATTGAATTTGGAGCTATTTCAAATTGGCATATAAAAAGACCTAATAAAGTTAGAATTGATATTAAAAACCGTGACGGTAATGAAAGAAATTTTTATTTTGATGGCAACACAATAACGCTTTACGATAAAGATCAGAATGTTTATGCTGAAGTTAATAAAAAAGGAAGTATCGATCAGGCATTTGATTATTATATGGATGAATTAGATATGCCTTTACCGCTGGCTGAACTATTTTCAAAAGATCATCCTTTTGATCTTAAGAAAAGTATTACATCAAGCACTTTTTTAGGCGATTCAACCATTAATGGTTATCTATGTGATGATTTAGCATACCGCACAGAAGATATTGATATGCAGATATGGATTCAGCAGCAGAAGAATCCTTTACCACATCGTTTTGTTTTAACTTACAATAATTCACCTGGAAAACCACAATACCGTGCTCAGTTCAAGAATTGGGACCTATCACCGAAAGTGCCTGATTCACTTTTTAAATTCAAACCCCCTAAGGACGCAGAAAAGATTCAATTTTCACCTAGAATAAAAAAATGAGGAGAATAATATAAAATGGCAAATTATAAAAACACATTAATAACATTATTATCTATTCTTATTTTAGTGACCATTTCTATGGAAAGTGTTTATTCAAGAGGCGGAGGAAGGGGCGGTGGAGGAAGGGGCGGCGGGAGTGTCTCGAGAAGCAGCCCGGCTCGTTCAGGATCAATGAATCAGAACCGGGCTAACAGATCCAGCCAAAGAACTACATCATCCGGTAATAGACAAGAAAATCGAACTACTAATACTGGAGACAGGCAGACAAACCGCAATGAAAACAGGGATGACAGATATGATCACCGTGATGATTCCAGGGATGACAGATATGATAACCGTGATGATGTCCGGGATGACCGGCAGGATTATGCAGACGACCATTATCGTCACGGAGGACATTATTACTATAATGATAATGACTGGCTCGAAATTTTTGCAGTAGGGGCTGTTATTGCAGTAGGTACAGCAGTTGCTGTTTCCGCATTTCAATCCACATCATGTCCAAGTTCTACGGCTAATTATAGTAACACTACATATTACCAATGTGGCGATACATGGTATACAAAAGGTTATCAGTCCGGGGAAGTTGTATATATAGCAACGACACCACCAGCTGGATATTAAGTCATTACAATACTTCTATTATTGGAAACAAATGAATAGGGAGGATGGATTTGATTAGAACAATGAGATATGTGTCGACATTGGAGGAAGCTAAAGACGATCCGTCCTGCGATGGCGTGCCTCCATATTAAATTATCCCTGTAAATTTAAATTCTTTTGTTGCAAACTTATTTAACTGAAGCTTTAAACACCAGGTTCGAACCTCTTCCCAAAGTCCGCAGTGTTTTAGAAGCCGTAGCAAAATCAGTATCCAGCTTTTCAACCCTGTCTTCCGTCATATACGCAACTGTGCCGGACCAGGTATCCGGGGAACCTGGAAGGTATACCGCAACCAACCCGTTATCAAGCCTTTCAACTTCAAAACCTATCATTGACTGGTCATCCAATTTTATAAGCACGGGGACCAGTACTTTTTTATCTTCACCTTCTTCCATACTGCCCGTAAACCCCTTAATAAAGGCATATCCCGGGATTATCGCCATCAGTTTTTGATCAAGCCACTTAAATGCACGCCTGCCAGGAGTACTCCTCGCTAAAAGCCCGGCAATAAAACTTAGCAGTATCATGACCAGCAATGCAAGGATATTTATTACCGCTATTCCCGCCACGGCTTCAAAGGGAAGCATCTTGGCGAGCGGCTTGGCAAAAAAAATCATTACCTTCAATGCCTTTCCGATTACTGCAACTAAAATTACAAATGGGATTAAGAAAATAAGGCCACCAATTAACGTGGTTTTAAGAAAGCTGGGTTTTTTCTTCATTGTATCACTCCTGTAATAATTTATTTATGCATTTTAAATCTAATACATTGTAGCTTTAAGATATTCATTTTGAAAATTTATTAAAAATACATCTGTATTCATTAAAACTCCGTATTCATTAAGAACAAACTGGTTTTTCTACTTTATCTTACTATTGTATTATAATTAATCAGGAGTAATATGATGCAGAATTTTATAGTTGCAGTAATAATCAATCTTATATTTACATTCAGTATTTTTGGTGCTGATTATAGGGATTTAACCTGGGGTATGAGTCAACAGGAAGTTGTTGCGTTGAAAGGTAGCCCGGTAAAAGTAACTGAAAATAAACTCGTATTCGGGACCCTTACTCAAACTCTATCCTATAATGATTATGATAGTGAGAATACATATGACTTACTATTCCTTGAGAATCTCTTAACTAATGTTTCTTTTAGAATTGCTGCTAATAAAAAATCATCAGCAAATGATGTGCATAAGAAATTCAGGGAAGAAACAGTATATTTAGAAAGGAAATTCAAAGAGCCGGTATTAGTTGAAAAAATGGACAACAGTACGAAGAAGTTTGTTTATGAAAATTCAAAAACTAAAGTAATGGTTATTTATTACAATACTCCGATTAAAGCAGATTATATCAACAGAAGTGCGTATTTAAATGTTACTTACAGTAACCGGGACCCTGTGCTCAAAGCAGAAATAAAAAACAGAAAAATAGACCGGGTTAGAGGGTTTTAAGTAAAAAATTAAAATATATGAGTTTAAGAGATAAAATACTATTTTTTGGAATAATAATAGCCCTACTTTTTTTCGTATTATTTGGTTTTATATTTCCTGCTGAAGATAAGCTAAAATCTGATAATCCATTTATAAAATTAAATTCTCCTGAAGTTGCCTGTTCAACACTTGAAAACTTTATTAACATGGTAAGTTTTTTAGAGAATAAAGATTATGTCTCTGCTGAAAAGTACCTTGATACCAAAAAATGTGAACGCCTTGAACCGGGAACGGGGGTAAAAATAATCGGCCCCGCTGGCCCGGATTCTTTTGTTGTCAGGCCCGAAGGACGTTCAATTCATCTGTTCATTTCCTCCAGTATTTCAGAACAATAAAATTTCAATGCATTTTATTTACCAAAATAAATAGTTGAATCTTTGTTCTTTACTGAAAATAATTAACATTTAGAATAATAGACCAATATAATAGAACGGAGATAATATGAGTAAAGTAATTAGTCTTATTTTCATGGGCTTTGTCGTAATTGGCATAGTCGGTTTTTTGTATCTCAATGCATCAGAGTACTACTGTGATGAAGCGGAAGAAAAGATCGAAGGTAAAAACTTCAAAGTAGAGAGCTGCTGCCGTTTCTTCGGGTTCTCCTGTTACACTGAAAAGACACCAATAGAATAATTTTCCCAGTTGGTATTGGATAGATTATTGAACAGGTGAAGACTTAATTCCAGAATTAATAATTAACAAGATTTTAACTTTTACAAATAATGTCTATTAAAAATTAGTACTAATTATTAACTCATAATTAATGTAACTTTATTATATTCTCGGCAACTAAGAATATATGATATTTAAAACACTCATTTTCTTATTATTTATTTCCGGTATAGCCCATGCCGATTTTTGCAGTGAAGAGTTATTACTCTCTACTTCCTGGAAGCATGAAAGGTCCGGCGATATTTATACTTTGAAAAGTGGCGGCAAGCTAAGCTGTTATAATGAGAAAAGGCACAGGAATGAATGTGATTACGTTTATATGAGTGATTTCCAGGGAGTGCCAAAATCCTGGGAACTTGTAAGTGAAAAGATTGTTAATATTACGTTTAAGAAAGGATTGTTTAGTAAAGAAACAATTGAATACAGTTGTGAATATGTGCCTGATGATAAGTTGCTGAAAGTTGGAAGAATCGTACTTATTCGTTCCGCGCATCCTAAAAATTAAATTTTAAGATGTTTCGTCATTCAGTACAAAATCAACCACAAGCCTCCCCGGGTTTTCAACTTCAAAAACTTTATACTCAGGAGAAATTTTAAATATAATTTTTATATTTACCCCCTGGTTTTCTTCATCATTACTAATACTTATTTTCTCAATTATCTTGCTTTGTCCAAGATCGGGGAGAGTGGTATCGACATTTTCATAACCAGTAAAAAGAATATCCATTGCATTGTCCTTAGCTTCATCGATTACTTTGTAGTTGTCAGGTTTTGAAACTTTTTCTTCACCGCTGTATATGTCAAAAACAAGTCTTTCACTACCGTCATCCCGCATTGCCCACCGGATATCTTTAAGACTGATTTTACTACTCATAATGTTTTTGGATAAAGAAGGCGCTTCAAGGGTCTCAGCTTTTCTTTTTCTCATCCACTCGGGAACATTGTCATCCGGGGTAAGAGTATGGTCTAACTTGCAAACATATGTACTGACCAAGTCAGGGCCTGAGGCCGGAGTTGTAAGTTTCCATGCTTTATCAAAGTCTTCGGAAAAAGGGTTGAATTCGCCTGAATCATAGATTTCTTCATCCTTACTGTTTGTAAGTTTTACATGTGTGACAGTATATAAGTTCTGACCACAGTGAAAGTAATATAGTTCTTCTCTTGACCTGTAGAGTTCATCATTGTAATCAGATTTGATATTTCTTGGAAGTTCAAATTTTACCCATGACCTTTTAAATTCAATGTTCTCTTTATCAGCTTGTATTGAAGATTTATCAACATATATAGTTACTTCCATTCCTCCCATATCCATTTTTCCAAGAGGCTTCCATACTGCAGAAAACGAATTTAATGGTAGTAAAAAAATAGAAAGTAATATGGCAGTTAATAGTATTCTTTTCATAATTGTTATAGTAGAATAAGGAAAAAATTAGCAGTAAGCAATATTTGAGAGATCATGTTAGATTTATGTTATTCTTAAGAAATATGGAACAGTTCTTTAAATTCCAGTTTGTGTTGCTTATCTGCGGGGCTGTTATTTTAATTGCATTTAGTTTCTATATAGAAAATCTGGACAGGAAAAAAGACCAGAGAAAAGCAAAATACCTTAATATATTTAAGACTATACTAGTAGTTTATACAATATGGTTTGTGTTCAGCGGATTTTACTTCAAGTTTTTTTCATATCTTCCATTTAAATAGTTACACAGCTTTTTCAACAATCATCGCAATGCCCATACCACCGCCTATACAAAGAGAAACCATCCCGTACTTTGCATTTTCCCTTTGGCCAAGTTCGTGAAGAAGTTTTACAAGCAAGATTGATCCTGTAGCACCTACAGGATGGCCAAGAGCAATTGCCCCCCCGTTAACATTAAGCTTGTCGTCCGGTATGGGAAAATCACTAAGTACTGCAAGTGACTGTGCGGCAAATGCTTCATTTAATTCAACAAGGTCAATTTCATCAAGTCCAAGTTCAGCCTTGTCGAGTGCCATCTGCATAGCGGATACAGGGCCGATTCCCATAATTGAAGGATCAACACCTGATACGGCGTAAGATTTTATAGTAGCCATTGGAGTTAAACCGAGAATTTTTGCTTTACTTTCTGAGGCAACAATTACTGCGGCTGCGCCATCATTTATACCGGATGAGTTTGCAGGGGTAACAGTCCCGTTTTTCTTAAAGGCCGGTCTCAATTTTGATATCTGTTCTATCGTGATATCAGTCCTTGGGTGTTCATCCACATTAAAAACTATGGGATCACCTTTTCTTTGCGGTATTTCTATGGGGACAATTTGGGTTTTAAATTTTTCTTCCTCCAGGGCGTCCCTTGTTTTCATTTGGCTTTTATAAGCAAAATTGTCCTGTTCATCTTTTGATATGTTGTACTGTTCGGCCAGGTTTTCAGCAGTAACTCCCATATGGTAATCATTGAAAATATCCCAGAGCCCGTCACTTATCATAGAATCAACAAGTTCGTTTTTTGGAGAACCCATGCGGTAGCCCCATCTGGCCTGGTTTAAATAATAGGGGGCCTGGCTCATACTTTCTATCCCGCCCGCAATAATGCAGCTGCAGTCTTCAGCTTTAATTGCCTGGGCTGCATATACAACTGACTGCAATCCTGAACCGCACATCCTGTTAATGGTAATTCCCGGTGTTTCCACTGTCATGCCGGAATTTACTGAAATCTGCCTGGAAGGATTAGGGCCGGAACCCGGAAGTATATTACCCATGATACAGTCATCAATTTCTTTGGGGTCAAGAGAGGTATTCTTTAGAACTTCCTTAACTACAAAAGTCCCTATCTCTACTGCAGAATAGTTTTTTAAGCTTCCGCCGAATCCTCCAATTGCTGATCTTAGTGGTTCACATAATACGACTTTTTCCATGTCTAGTTTCCTTTAAAATTTGCTGTTCTTTTTTCCAAAAATGCCGTCATACCTTCAAGCCTGTCTTCTGAATCAAAACATTCCAAACCGTTTTGAAGTTCATACACCAATGCTTCGGGAAGCTCCATTTCGGAACCCCTGTTTATTACGTTTTTAGCAAAACCAACTGCGAGAGGACTGTTAGCCGCGATAAGGCCGGCGATTCTTTTTGCCTCATCAACAAGCTCGTCCTTTGCAACAACCTTATCGACCAGCCCTATTTCAAGAGCTTCCTGTGCACTTATCATTGCCCCGGTAAAGATCAGTTCCTTGGCTTTTCCTATTCCCATAAGTCTAGTGACTCTCTGGCTCCCACCCCAGCAGGGGAAAAGTCCCAGCTTAGTCTCAGGAAAACCAATCTTAGCATTTTCTGAGGCAATTCTTATATCACATGCAACTGCAAGTTCACATCCGCCGCCAAGGGCGTATCCGTTTACAGCAGCAATAACAGGGAAGGGCGCCTGCTGCAGAGCATTGAATACACTGTGTCCAAGATTGCAGTAACCTTCAAATTCATCCCTTGTCATTTCTTTCATCTGAGCAATATCTGCACCGGCTACAAAAGCTTTTCTGCCAGCACCTGTAATAATAAGCACCTTAAGATTAGTATTGATTAATTCATTCTCTGTAAACTGTTTTAATTCCTTCATAGTTTCAAGACTCAGTGTATTCATTGCCCTTTCCTTATTTATTGTAAGGGTCCCGATACTGTTTTCATCTACTTCAAATAAAAGGTACTCATACATAATTATTCTCCTTTTCTCCCCGTATTCAAAAAATCCTTTGCCGGTTTTTCTTCCAAGATATCCTGCCCGTACCATTTCCTTTAAAAGTGTTGCGGGCCGGAACTTTGGGTCACCAAATTCATTGTAAAGTACACTAAGTACATCGAGAGTTACATCAAGACCTATCAAATCTGCCAGGGCAAGGGGGCCAATGGGCTGATTAGTCCCAAGTTTCATTGCTTTATCAATATCTTCCGCTGATGCCATTTGTTCATCAAGTACAAAAACAGCTTCATTAATCATGGGCAGTAAAATCCTGTTTACGATAAATCCGGCTTTGTCCCTTGTAACAACCGGGTCTTTCCCAAGGCTTAAGGCAAATTCATTAGCTGCACCAAGTGTTTTTTCAGATGTTATTTGTGTTGTGATTATTTCTACAAGCTTCATTATCGGAGCGGGATTAAAGAAATGCACTCCAAGTACCTTATCCGGCCTCCCTGTATACATAGCAAGCTCGGTTACTGAAAGTGTAGAAGTATTCGTGGCGATGATTGTTTTGTCGGGGGTATTTTTTTCTATTTCACTGAATACTGCCTTTTTAATTTCTATTGATTCACTTACTGCTTCAATTACAATTTCACATCCCGAAAGGCTGTTGAAACTGTCAGAGGCGTTGATCCTTGAGAGTATTTCAGTGCTTTCTTCAGGTGTTATTCTTTTCCTGGCCTCCTGCCTTTTTATACTTTTTTCAATATTGGAATATCCGGAGTTGACGATTTCAGTACTTACATCTATAAGCTCCACTTTAAAACCTTTTGCAGCAGTTAATTCAGCGATCCCCGAACCCATAGTCCCGGAACCAATAATTCCAACAGATTTTATATTTTGTTCACTCATGTTCTGTCCCCTGGTCTGTTATATTATGCCCTTAAATATCATTTCGGTCTGTCTTTCAATATATATTTTTAGTGAAATGTCCCTGCTGATTGCCCACCTTCTAAAAGCCCACATTTGGCCTGTTACCATAATGTTATGAGCAACAAGTGTTGTATCCTTATTTTTAAGACTGATTGTTTTTTCCCTTATACATTGTTTAAGGATGTTCTCAAAGATTATGGTCAGTTCAAGTTCGGCATTAAAGATATATTTGCGTGCATTTTTGTTTAAAGATTTTGTTTCCTGGTACAGTAGCAGCATATAGTCCTGTATTTCATCTATGATAGTGTAATACTCTTTAATTGCATCTTTTAGATACTGAAGTGAATTCTTCTCACCAGTGAATGAACTCTTTAGTTTGTTGTTTACCGTTGAATGTATGTGGTCGCAGACAAGAAAGAGAATATCTTCTTTTGTGCTAATGTAGTCGTAAAGTGCTCCCATGCTCATGCCGGATGCTTTTGCAATCTCCCTGACTGTAGTCTGGTGGTAACCCTTTTTTACGAACAGTTCGACTGATTTATTTGCTATATGCCCCCTTTTCTTATTGATCAGGGTTTTGTCTTTTATCTTGGATTTAATTAGCAGAAAATATTCCATAGGTTATAAATATTCGTTTAACGTTTGTTTGGCAATTACTATTTTTTGTATCTCGGAAGTTCCTTCATATATTTCGGTAATTTTCGCATCCCTGAAGTATCTTTCGACAGGGTAGTCTGTAGAATATCCGTTAGCTCCGTGAATTTGAATCGCTTTCGTAGTTACCCACATTGCTGTTTCGGCTGCGAAGAGTTTTGCCATAGCAGACTGTTTTGTAAATCTAAGATTTTGGTCTTTGAGTCCCGCAGCCTGCCATGTAAGTAATCTTGCTGCTTCGACTTTTGTAGCCATTTCGGCAATCATAAACTGTATACCCTGGTGCTCAATTATTGGTGATCCAAAAGTTTTTCTTTCCCGGGAATATTCTACAGATGCATCGAGAGCTGCCTGTGAAATACCAACAGCCTGGGAAGCAACAGCGATCCTGCCTTTGTCCAGGGTCTTCATTGCTATTTTAAATCCTTCCCCTTCCTTGGCGAGTAATGAGCTTTCCGGGACCCTGGCATCTTCAAAAATAAACTGCGTTGTACTGGTAGCTTTAATACCAAGTTTCTTTTCAGATTTTCCCACAGATATCCCCGGGGTATTCAGGTCAACTATGAATGCGGTAATACCTCGGCTCTTTTTGGATTTTTCAGTTGTTGTAAATACTATGGCAACATCTGCTTCGGCCCCGTTTGTGACCCAGCTTTTTGTCCCGTTTAGGATATATTCCTTACCGTTTTTTACTGCTGTTGTGTTTATACTGGCGGCGTCAGAGCCTGATTCGGGTTCACTCAGTGCAAAACACCCGATTTTCTTTCCTGTCGCCAGGTCAGGGAGGTATTTTATCTTTTGTTCTTCATTGCCAAATTCATTAATAGGGCTGCAGGCAAGTGAGTTGTGTGCCATTACTATTGTGCCTGTTGAAGCACATGCAGCTGATATTTCTTCAATTGCAATTATATATGAAAGAAAATCAAGGCCGCTCCCACCGTATTCCTGGGGTATGTAGTGGCCAAGGAATCCAAGTTCGGCAAGTTTGTGAATAATTTTTACTGGGAATTTTGAAGTTCTGTCATGTCCTTGTGCTTCCGGCAAAATTTCATTTTTCGAAAAATCACTTGCCAGTGCCATTATCATTAACTGTTCTTCATTCAGGCTGTTATATGGCATATTATGTTTCTCCTAAATATGAACGAGCGCTTGCTCGGTATTGAAAATATAAACGTTATTTCCCAAAAAAGCTAGAATTATTTATGAATTATAATATTCTTACTCTATTATGAAAATATTTAAGTCAAAATTGCTTTTATTAGTAGTGGTAGAATTGATAGTGTTTATTGCACTTGTCTATTGGTATACAACAAGCAACACATACACAATAGCTGAAAGTGTAATAATAAATCCCGAAAACGGAGAAAAGAAGACAGTCATTTACAGGTTAAATAAAAGAACAGGTGAAGTATGGGAACTTGGCACCAATATGCCTGTCATACTGAAAGAGTAGCCTTATATGGTACGTATAGAACATACCGGGGAATTTCTTAAATAAAAGTATGAAACAATAGCTAACTATATACTTATGCTATACAACCCCGTTTACCCACTTCGAACGGGTAGTTTAACAACACAAAAACATTACCTTGCTAAACTAATGTCAAGGTTTCCACAAACTGAAGAATAATAAGTCCAGTTAATTCTCACACCTTACTTCAACTTTAATACAGGCCCCGTTTTCATCAATTTCCTGGCAAATGTCCCTGCATCTTTCGCTGTTGCTTATTTCTTTAGTCTCAGGATAGTTCGGTCCCTTGTAATATTCCGGCTTGTCGGTCTCTGCCGGGGAAAATCCTGCTAAAGAAAATGTAAAAATTAATATCAAGGCGATTATAAGTTCTTTCATTCGTACAACCTCCTATTAAAAGTCTATGACAGGTTTGTACGTATTCAACAACTTTTTTAAAAATAATATTTTTATATTAATCTGGGGTTATTGATATTTATATTTGAAAAGTGTTGGCCGTATAGGAGAATTAGTGTAATTGACAGGACAATAAGTATAACAATTACCAATATTACCGCTTTGCTGAAATTTTTCTTATTAATATTTACGTCATCCGCAAATGACCAGTAGACAATGAGTACAAATCCTACAACAGGGATGCTGGTTAAAAAAAATATAACAATCCAGTCACCAATTAAGAGCGGTCTCTGCAAAGGATTTTCTGATGGTTGATTGTAGTTCATTGTAGACTCCCGGATTAAATACAACTGCTTTATTTAATATTAATCTCAATTTTAATTTAAAACAGATTAATTCAAAATTTTTCTTGCGTATCACCGGATGGTTTAGTTAAATTTTGAATATGAAATATATATTATTCCTAGTGTTGTTTTTTTATAGCACCTCTGCACATTCTGCTGATTTCAGAAATGCCGATTGGGGAATGAGTAAAGAACAGGTTATAAAAACTGAAAAAGCCGAAATACTAAAAGAAAGTAAAAATAAGGTTACATATGTAGAGACTGTTGTAAATTATCCGGCACTTCTTGTCTATAAATTTGAAGAAAACATACTGATCTGGGGATCCTATGGTTTTAAACAGGTAAATGATACGGATGATGAATACCTGCAGGATTTTACAAACTTTAATACCGTTTTAACAAATAAATACGGTAAAAGTAAGAACCTGGACAAATGGACAAATAAGGATTCGAAATATAAAGATAATCACGTAAGTGCTGTAAGGGAAGGGGACCTTGTGATGTGGAGGTCCTGGGAAACACCTACAACCGTTATCAAGCTGATTATGTATGGGTATGGAGGTAATTTCAACATTGATACCTACTATTTTAGTAAAAAATATAGCGATAAAACTTCAGGAATCTTTGCCGATATCCTAAACGATAAATTATGAATATGGAATCAATAGATATTTGTGTATTGTGCGGAAGAGAGTTGGAAATGCCCTTTGATGAGCACCATGTTGTCCCAAAGAGCAAGGGAGGCCACGAGACTGTAACACTTCACAGAATTTGCCACAGCAAGATTCACTCGGTCTTCAGCCTCACAGAGCTTAGGAACCATTACAACGACATTAACAGTATTAAAAACCACGAGGAAATAAAAAAATTTATTAAGTGGATCTCTAAGAAACCTGCAACATTTTATAAAAGGACTAGAACATTCAGCAAATGACTGATATAATACTTTAATCTATAAATTACTTGCTATTTGGGGTAAGACTTAATAAAATACTTTAAAAAATTATTACAGAATTAATATTTTTCGGGCATCCTCTGGATGTCTGATATTTTGTACACTCTTTCTGGAATAAAGGTGAGCCTTTGCAGGCTCACCTTTTTTTTTGGTATAATAATATTTCTAAACTTAACTTTTTCTGATTTATTTAAAGGAGATTGCTATGGAAGAATACTGGGGAGCTACAAAGGAAATCGTTATTGAAAATATTGGAAAACCGCAGGAAACAATTACAAATGAAGAAAGCGGCCTCGAGGAGCTTACCTATCTTTTTTCTGCAAAACAGGACTTTCAGCCCGTTAAAGAAGTTACTTATGGATTTCACCAGGACAGTCTCGTGATAATCTCAACGGGATACGACTTTAATGAAAAGCTTTTTAAGCAGTATGAACTTTATCATAAATCCCTTGAAGAAGACTGGACAAAGAGGCTCGAAGCCGACCCGGTAAAACCCACAGAAAAAGATGATGAGAATAATATCATAACAATATGGAATCTGAAAAATTCCGAGATACTGCTTTATTTTAACAACGACGTTACAGATCCCCAGCTTGTAGTAGTACAGACTTATAAACCAACAAACTAAATTATTCTATAGAAATATTTAAAATTTACAGTAAGTTATTCAGACCCAAATTGCGCCCGTAGCTCAGCTGGATAGAGCAACGGACTTCTAATCCTGAAAGACGTTTGTGTGTACTAACGTAGACTAACTGGAACTAACCGTAATTATTGAATATTCTTAAATTCTTTAGCCCAGGCAAAACTGTGTAAAAGCAGGCTAATACAGACAATATAGACACCTATTTGGACACCTCTAGCGATCCGGCGCATGCGCCGAGACCCCCCCACCCGATTACCCACCACTTGGTTGAATCTGTATAGGGATGGTACCCCTCTCATATGTCAAAAGTTTTTTAAACCAGTAGCTCTGATAATTACGGAGAAAATCAGGGGATGCTCTAGTATTTCTACTGAATTAAGTGTAAAGTAGATTAAATTATTTCTCTTAAGGAGGGTCATAAATTGAAATTCAATAAATCAATATTTGTTTTATTCTTTGCTTTAGCTTTATTCCTTATACCGGTAGAAAATGTTAATGCAGGTAAAGGCGGTGCAACTATTACAATTCCCGATACTGATGGGGTTGAAACAAATTCCCATTTATTTTATTTTTTCGATTTAAGGGACAGGGAAACATTTATTCAGCTTACTCATACAGACACTGACTTTGGCCCTGATTCATTCACACCGGGAAGCAGTTTGACCATGCACATCCAGATATTTGACGTGAGTAACAACTGCAATGAAAACAACTTTTTCGATGTTTACACTCCTATTGATACTCATGTTTATAACATGAGGGATATTCAGACAAATGACGGCAACCCTTCAGGTGTGGTACTTCCTGATAATGCATACGGTTTTGTTTTTGCTTTAGTTATTGATCCGACAGACGGCTCCATTTTCGGTGCAGCTGAAGTCCTGATAGGGAATCTGAGAATTTTAGATGAAAACGGTTACGAGTACCGGACAAACGGGCAGAGTGAAAATGCGTTTGATGAAGATGGGAGTGAAAATTTTGGATTTTTTAATTTCAATACCGTTAGTGGCGTAACCCTTTCTGATATTGTAGGTGTTGTCTATGAAGATAATGGAAGTGAGGGCATGGTTGAAGTTTCCGAAGTGCTTGACAATTTTGCAGTTTTTGATATTGAGTTATTTTATAACAGTGAAAATCCTTTTTCATGCAGGGATGTGATATTTGCCTGCGTGGACGAAAATCATCCACTGCTGGAAGAACTTCTGGAAGAAGCATCAAATGAATCTTCCGGTTCAGCAAGTGTGGCCAGGGCAGAATATGGTATCAACAATGCTATTCCACACAGTAAAGGAGGAGAACTTCTATGCCCCGGGAACAATATATCTGAGGGATTAGTTAGAATGGATATTCTTAATAATGCTGATGGGGGAAACCCTGAAGACTTTGCTGT
>PVMK01123559.1_pt1 | contig 27476 bp, 26 predicted proteins | sample 1853481 | NCBI WGS metagenome assembly PVMK01 (sample SAMN08533507, study PRJNA380276) | Marine sediment metagenome, whole genome shotgun sequencing project. | reverse complement strand
TGGTACGTACCCGCTTGTCGTGTTGGTGTCGATTTCGGTAGAACTCTTCCCACTTCCGTTCGGTGGGTGATACTTTTTCTTTAGACCAGCCTTTCATGAGTATCTCCTTGAAGTGATATCTGCGTCTCTTCTCAAGCGATCTGATAAATTTTCCCGTTGCCGTGGCCAGAAGAATGCCATGACACCAAATAAAACCCCAGAGCCCAAAAGACCGCCAACCCAGAATAATGTCGTAGCGCCATTGGCAGCGCCATCTTCACCTTGTATATCAGCAGCAGTGAAGAATTCCAACAAATCTGCTATTTCCTGATTGGTCAAATCTTTGTCTAAATAAACACCTTGCATAGTGGGGAAGGCAATATTTTGTATTGCGTTGGTCAAACCAGTCTTCCCAAAGCGTCCATATACATGGGTCAGATCAGGTCCCAGATTGCCGCCGCCAAAAGAACCTACAGTACCGACTGTGTGACAGGCAATGCAAGGTGTGCCTTTGTTTTCAAGTGCTTGTCCACCAGCAAAAATTGCTTCACCCCGATCAATATTCCCTTCAGGGAGGGACGCGTCAATGGCTTGGGCAATGTTCTCGCCGCTCTCAAGGAAATCCAAGAGTGCATCAACTTCTGCCTCGGTTAGCCCCAAATTGGGCATTGAAATATTATTAAATTCTGCCAGCATTTCCACAGCAATGGATCTCCAGATCCAAGTACCTGATCAGGCATACTAATAAAATCCAATACCCATCCCCTATCGCGCCGATCAAGAACCCCCTCCAGATCTGGCCCAACGACTACTCCCCCACCAATGGAATGGCAAGCTGCACACTTTAATTCAAATATGTCTTTCCCATCACTGGAAGACTGGAATCTCGGCGCTGCGAACGCTTGGTAGAATGATCCTGTTAGCAAAACCGCGCTTAACAATATAATCACAAAATACCTTCCCGCTAGTGAGTTCCAGATTTTGTGTCTGACTTCCATAGGATATTCCTCCACGTATTGACTAACTCTTTCCCGTCGATATCTCTTCATCGCTAGATACTCCTTGTTTAGGCGAGGCAGCAATGGCAGCTAACAGATCAGACATGCGCGCGTCAATGGAGTGATTGGTAATCACTTGCATTTGGTTGGTACTAAGATCAGCGTGAATGATCGTAAGATTGGGGTTGGCAATCAGCATGGGAGTAAAAGCCGCGACAACGGCTTTGTTTGTTTCAGCCACAATCACCGCATCAGGCAATTGTTCTTTCAGCATGAGAAGCGCTTCTTCAGGAGTGGGAGCTGTTCCAATTACTACAATATTTTCATTTTCCCCTAATGATTGAATCAAAGCTTCAGCAAACAACGAATCGCCAACGACAAATACATTGCGTAGTTCCATAGAAGAAGGATAACGAACTAGAAAGAACTCGTCTATCCGTCGTAAACCTAAACAGGAACTAAAAAAGAATGGTATTTGAGGCCGCTCTTTACCTAAAGAACTAGTTCTTTCCTGGAATGCTATTCATTGTAAGGAATGGAAGGTGCGTCCTGCCAAACACTGGGCTTACTTTACGCTAATGAGCCGATTCTCGGGTGTCCAATTAAACCCGAGAAAGAACTACCATACAAATCTAAATGGGCACGCATGATTCATTCTCCCCCAAAAAATACAACGGGACTCCCTATTTTTTCAACAATCCATGCTGGGATGCAAGACGCGCAGCCTCTCGGCGGTTTACCGCGTGTAATTTCCCCAATATACTACGCACATGGCTTTTTACCGTGTAAATGCTAATTGACAACTGAGCTGCGATCTCTTTATCTGTGGAGCCTCTAGCAATATATTCTAAGACACCCCTCTCTCGAAGGGTGAGATCAGGAATATCTTCATCTGACGTTTTCGCGATAGCCTGGTTCATTATTCGAGAGAATTCATCAAGCACACGAGATGCTATCTTGGGCGATAGCGCTGCCTCGCCTGCCAGAACCCTTCGCAAGCCATCCAAGAAATTTGATTTATTGGTGCTCTTAAGCAAATAACCAACAGCTCCTGCCTTAATGGCCGCGAATAGCTTCTCATCTTCATCATGAACGGTGAGGGTGACAATCCGCGAGCCTGGCAGCTCAGCACAAATCAGGCGAGTGGCCTCCAGCCCATCACAAATAGGCATATTAATGTCCATCACAATCAAATCTGGTTTTAAATCGCGAGCTAATTTGAGAGCTTCTAAGCCATCCCCGGATTCTCCTACGACTTCAAGATCTATTTGGGCATTGATAAGCCCCGCCAACCCGGCACGAAACAATTCGTGATCATCAACCAATAGAATACGAGCAACAGTCACAATTTTTCTCCATCATTTTGGATGGCGCGCTTTTGAGGCTTGCTTATAGGGAATGTTGCAGAAATTCTTGTCCCCTCTCCAGGTTGGGATGAAAGGGAGAATTCCCCTCCCGACTTTTCGGCGCGTGTGCGCATGATTTGAAGACCAAAGTGATTGTCTCCCATTGGCTTTTGAGGGTCAAACCCAATCCCGCTATCCCCAATGGTAAAACGAGCCTGCCCATTGACACGATCCACCGCCACCCAAGCACCTTTGGCTTGTGAGTGTTGTTGGACATTAGAGAGTGCTTCACCCACGATTTGAACGACTTGAGTTTGTATGGCGTGTGATATCGACAGAGCAGAAGAATCCCTGATCTCCAATTTAACGGGAAAATTATTGGCAGCAGAAAAATCGTCCACTGTAGCAGCAAGTTTCTTTGCAAAGTCATCGCTTACGAGATGCGGCTTGAGTAAACCCAATAACGCATCTCGTACATGTTGATATGCCATACCAATGGCTGTTTCTATTTGTTTCAGGGTAACTCGCTCTTCAGCATATTGATTTTCTACCAGAACCTCATCCAATCGCTCCAATTTAATCCGCGTAAAACTTAATATCTGGGCTAAGTTATCATGTAAATCGGCGGCCAGTAGTTCTCGTTCGGCATAAGCGGCAGCCTGCTTTGCTTTTTGGTGCTCCACTTTCACGAGACGGGCGTTGGAAATAGCAATCGCAGCAGAGTTGGCCAACAGATTGAGAGCACGTTGACCGTCCGCATCAAAAGATACAATTTTTTTGGCATCTTCTTTATCCGACTGCACTACACATATTGCACCTAGCGTATGATCTCCGGCCCGAAGGGAAGTAACCATACAATTTCCTGGGTTATTCGCAAGGTGAAATTCGCATTTCGAACATTTAGTTTCACCGATAATAGTTTGATCTGCACCAATCACTTGCTGTGAAATCCCGTCCTGCATCGATTTCTTCACGCCAAGTTCAATGGTCACATCTCCACTATACGAAGCTAATTCTAAAGTATTATCATCAAGCGATAACACGCAAATAGCAGCCGACTCTGCCTGCATCAGCAGGCGAGCACGTTCCACCACGGAACTCATTAATTCATTTAAATCTCGCTGGGCTACAATTTCCTGACTAAACTCAAAAGCAGTGGCAAGTTCTCGAGTCCTCTGAGCAACCTGGCTTTCCAATATTTTTCGGGACTGAGCCAGTTCAGCCCGCATAACATCAAAAGTCTGTGCTAGTTCACCCAATTCATTGTTTTCCATTGGAGGAATCGGCCAATCGAGTTCCCCTTCGCCCATCTGCTGCACTGCGGTACCCAGTTCTGACAAAGGCTTGATAATAACACGGCGGATATCAATAAATCCCCACGCTAGCAGTGCTATCGCACTAACCAAAAAAGTGCTTTGAATCAATGCTAGCCGAAGGTACTTCGCTTCTGCCCGGATTTCAAACGCAGTCACAACTGCGTCCAATTGGTCGAGGATAATGGGCGCTTCAACTGGCAGTATCCCCACATCTACTGGCTGCAAATGACCCCGGAAGTGCTCCCAAGTCTGGGATACTTTGCCCAATTGGTTGCGCAAGGCGGGGTCTGGGGGTGGGGGCAGGTAAACGAGGTTGCTATCCGAATCCATAGTTTCTCCCCCAAAACGAAGAGCATGCAGGGTTTGATCAAAGAGGGTAATCGAAGCGGATAATTCAGGATCTTCAGGTTGGGACAAAGCCAGCCAAGTCATTTTCTGAGTGAGCATGCGTTGTCGTCCCGCCAAATTGATAATTAGCGCATCCTTTCTTTGTGTTGTGACGTTCCAATAAGTCGCGCCGACAGAGAAACTGACCAATAAAACGAAAGCCAGAAAAAGTAACCCTAATCTTCCCCGGATGCTTTTGTTGTGTAGCATTATCAATAATTATAACCTGCCCTCAATCAAGAACTGAGACCTAAACTTTAGTTTGAGTGTGTTAAAGTGTTTTAGAAAAGAGCCACCGGATAGGGAATAAACCGGAGGCTCAAACTAAAGTTTAGCATAAAAACTGTGATAGCCATAAGAAATATTCTGATCAATGAAATAAGGCAGCAGTTGAGAGTTGGCGCAATAATAGATGCTCGAGAAATGGAACAGTAGCAACGCCGCCCGGCTGACCATCCGCGAATTCCTTTCTTACAAATAAACACTGTTATGGTTTACACGCGGCCTAGTCTGGACAATCTAGCGGGACACGTGGAGTAGAAATACCCTAACAATCCGCAACTGATTTGCCTTCATCTATTCATATGTGGGAGTCGTCATAACGACACAATTAATCCTAATTATTATTAAGTGGCGGGCATTTACAGGCAATTCCTTCTCCCAAATTCTCCGCCCAACAATTCGAAGCAGAGATGCACGCTGAAGTTTCTTGTAACCCAATTTTCATCATATTGGGAAAATTCGGTTCTCGGATCAATGGACGACAGAGGGCAACAAAATCTGCATCCCCACTGGACAACACAGCTTCCATCACTGATTTTGAACGCAGACCCCCCACCAGAATAATGGGTAAGTCCGTTTTTCCGCGGGCAAGATGAGCCAGAGGACGGAAGTACGCCTCTCTGGATGCAGATTTAATCCCTTTGCGCACACTGTTTGCGCCAACCCCGCCACTGATCTCAACCCCATCCAGCCCCATATCAGCCATTAAGGCAATGACCCTGGCACCTGCTTCGGGGTTCAAGCTGCCATCATGGCCATCTTCCATGCCAAACTTAATGAAGACCGGGTAATCTGTTCCGACCTGCTCGCGAACAGCGCGGGCAACTTCTCTTAAAAAGCGCGTGCGTCCCTGAAGGTCGTTACCCCATTTATCATTACGGCGATTGGTGTATGGTGAGATGAATTGATTGATCAAATACCCATGCGCGCCATGGATCTGAACCGCATCGAAGCCTGCATCCACGGCCCTGCGAGCAGCCTGGGCATACGCATTGATCAGCATTTCGATCTCATCTGTGGTTATCTCTCGGGCAGGTTGGGTCAAAAATTCTTCATCAATTGCAGACGGTGCGATGGTCCCGTCGACAGACTGCTTGGCACATTGCATGCCCCCATGATTGATCTGAACCGCGATCTTGCCGCCTGCGTTGTGAACGGCATCTACACAGGCTTTTAACGTTGGAACCAGATCATCCGAATAGATCCCCGTCATTTCAGGGTGACATTTTCCGGATGGGTGAACATACATGTGTCCAGTGATAATTAGACCGACCCCGCCTTTTGCAAGGTCAACCCAAAGTGATTTGAGCTGATCTCTGGGTACCCCATCAAAATCATTTGCCATGCGTTCTGCAGTCGCTGAACGGAGTATGCGGTTGGATATTTCCAAACTTCCAATTTTTGCTGGTGTAAAAAGTAGACTCATTTTTATCTCCATGATTGCATAATTTTCAATATAGTACAAATCATAATTGTGTCAAGATTAAGTGGTCAGTGAACAGCACTGACCAAGATGCTAATGTTGTCCAACACCATCGACATAAAATCGCACTGCCTATATTTTACCGCTCGTAATGATTGTGTGCCTTGGTATCATAAAATAAAAAGGCTGGCAAAAATTTGCCAGCCTTTTTTTCTAAGCAAAGATGTCGCTGCTATTTTTGTTCGTGGAAATTTAGTATTCCTCAACGGTAATCGAGATAATTAAGTCTCCAAGCGCACCGCCAGGTTGGTTTGGATCACGCGGGGTGATACTTTCAACCACATCCATGCCCACAATGACCTCACCAAAAATTGTATAACCGCCATTGAGGTGTTCGGCCGGACCATAAGTTATAAAGAATTGACTGCCATTGGTATCAGGGCCAGAATTGGCCATCGCCAAGAGTCCCTCGCGATCAAAGACCACATCACTGGAAGTCTCGTTGACAAAGGCATATCCGGGACCCCCCATGCCGCTGCCGGTTGGGTCACCGCCTTGAGCCATAAAGCCTGCGATGACGCGATGGAAAGTGGTGTTATCGTACCAGCCTTCTGCGGCCAGGAAAGCAAAGCTGTTCACGGTTATCGGTGCCACGTCGGGGAACAGTTCAATAACAATCGTCCCCTTCTCGGTTTCGATGGTAGCGGTATAACCTTTGAGTGGGTCAATCGTCATCGGGGGACAATCCGTATACTGCTGCTCTTCGATCTTATTTAGTGCGATCAGCGAGGCAATACTTTGGGGATCCATTGGTCCTTGATAGGGTGCATCGTTAATGACGAAGAACGGTGTTCCGGTCAGGCCGATTTCTTGACCATATTCCCAGGAATCTTGAGCAAGGGCAACAATCTCATCATTGACCAGATCGGCTTCAAATTGAGTCACGTCGAGGTCTAGGCTGGTAACATTATCGCTCAGCCAAACCAGGTAATCATCCACTGAGAGCACAGACCAAACACTAAAATTTTCATTCAACAAGCTGTGCATCTCCCAAAACCGATCCTGTAAGCCGGCAGCCTCAGCAGCTTGTGCGGCTAAGATCGCTTTATCATGAATGGAATCGAGGGGGAAATGGCGATAGACAAAACGGACATCCTCAGGATACTCTGCTATGATTTGCGCCAACACGGGCGCAACTTGAGCACAGTACGGTCATTGGTAGTCGCCATACTCCACAATGGTCAGCGCAGCCGTTTCCGGGCCTTTGACCCAATCGTCCTCAGTAACGCCAAAAAGTTCGACATATTCTTGAGGCGCTTCAGGCTCTGAGCTCGTTAGCGTACAACCATTGCCTAAGGTGGTCATTGGCGTCGGGACGGTGAATTCTCCGGTTTCTACGGTTTCAGCCGTTTCAACCGTTGCAGCAGGAGCAGGAAGCGCTGTTGGGGTGTTAGCAACCTCTACCGCCTCCGTGATCTCCACCTCCCCGCCGCAAGCTGCCAGCAGGAAAGTTAACAAAATGGTGAATAGGAACAATCTTTTTTTCATGAAATACTCCTTTGAATTTAGGTTATTTAATAACCGCATTTTGAATTTGTTCTAACGACCACATCCAAGAGATTTGGTTAAGAAAATGTGCCAAGGAAGGGCTTTGAGCTCGTAACTCTCGAATTATCGAACCAATATAGTCTTCGCGGGATCCAGCAGCGCCGCGCGCTCCACCAGCCTGATCAGCATACTGGCCGTAGAAAGCGAAGTAGGCCTGGTTAAGTTTCCTGATTGCATAACCATGATCCCAAAAAAATTGGCGGCGATCTTCCATATAGTCTTCGGCACCTTCAATTTGTTGCTCGGCTAACATCTGATCAACAGTCACACGAGTCTCGTGCATCTCGGCTCTGAAGTCGAAAGACGGCGGCTCAACGTCTAAATCGGGCAACGCGGGTTCTTCGACCGTTGGTGCCAACCGATCAGGCAGCTGTTCAGGATAAAATCGCGCGATCATTGCGTCAGCAATTTCATTTTCGGCCATGCTGGCTGTGGTTTCATTGATTATCTTCAATTCAGGGCTAATGCTGTAACTAGCCCCTAGAGGGCGCAAGGTGAGAAAATTATGCGTCCACTCGTGAGCGATAGCCTCAATTAACCAGGAAAGATCGCTGCTTTGGGCTACCATTGCGGGGTAGATCCCCAACCCACCGATGGGCACAATCAAAGATGAAACATCCAGAGCCAGATCAACTTGCTGCTCAAGTGTCGATTGCTGGTCAACGGTCAAATCGGTGCTTAGCGAGATACCCATTTCTTTTTGAATGATGCTGCGTGGTGATACAACCAGATTAAAAGGTAAAGGTGTGCTATGGAAAAGTACCGGAGGAATCACCTGCCCACCAAAAGACAATCCTAGTGCTGAAATGGTGGCATTGACTTGATTTTGCAAAATACTTTCGGCCAGCGGGGCAATATTTCTGCGCTGATCATATTGCTGGTCAAGTTCCGCCCGCAAGACAATGGACATGTCTTCAGGATTAGCAATGTTGGGATTTGCGTATACTTGTGCTAAGTCCCATTCTTTTTGTTGAATTGCAGCGACCAGATTGACGTAATCGACGACGATTTGGTGCTGCTGCTCATCGGTTAGGTAGTCAACAGCTCCTAACCCAATTTGTCCAGCTTTGATCTGCAGGGCTTCCATTATCCAGTTTTCGTAGTGAAACTCAAACTCACGGGTGAAGCCCCGCACGCGCTCGGTGAGGCCTCCTGGCTTCATACCGCTCCGCTGAACAAGAGTAACAACAGCCAAAGTGAGTAGAGTAATGCGCGCGCAGTATCGAAGTCTTGTCCAAAACTTAGACATAATGGGCACAATTTTATCATGCTGAGCTTAGTCGTGGATGAAAGATATTACAGGCATCCAGAAATTTGCGCAAGAAAAGAAATCTGCTCTATGAGATTTCATATAATCAGCAACGATTGGTTGCGGGCAATATTATTTTTACCATGGAATTTTACCCCTGGGTTGTTTATCTTCATTGGAGTTCAATATTTATTCGTACCCCAATGCCATAATAACTGCAACCATTCCCGCTGAACGGGGTTTTTCTTATATATCAACAAAACAATATACCCATGGAGCCATTATGAATTCTGCACCGGTTAATGACAAGCGTGAAATCTTCGGTTGGGCCATGTACGACTGGGCTAACTCAGCCTTCAGCACCACGGTGGGAACTGTTTTTCTCGGCCCGTATCTAGCTGCCCTGGCAGCGACGGCGGCTGAACCCTATGCGGATGGAATGGCGCGTTTCATGGGTATTCCGGTAGCCCCCGATTCATTTGTACCCTATGTGGTATCTTTTTCAGTGCTTTTGCAAGTGCTCTTCCTGCCGATCTTAGGCGCGATAGCCGATTACTCTCATATGCGCAAACAATTGATGCGCTTCTTCGCCACGGTTGGCGCACTGGCAACCATGGGGTTATTTTTTGTTACCCAACCAGTATGGTGGCTGGGCGGCATTCTGTTTATGATTGCAAACCTGGCTTTTGGCGCCGCCATTGTTTTCTATAACGCCTATCTGCCCGATATTGCCAGCGAAGATCAACGCGATCGGGTTTCATCCTATGGTTGGGCCATGGGATATCTCGGCGGCGGCTTATTACTTGTCTTGAATTTAGCCTTTTTCATGTTCCATGAAGACTTGGGTGTTCCTACCGGTTTGGCTATTCGAATCAACATGACTTCAGCTGGTGTTTGGTGGCTAGGGTTCTCCTTGATCACTTGGAAGCGTTTGCGCTCCCGTCAGGCCTATCGCCAACTGCCCAAAGGTGAGAATTATGTCAACATGGGCATTAAACAACTGGGGAAGACGATTAAAGAGATTAAGAATTTCCCAGAGACGCTCAAATACCTGGTGGCATATTTCCTCTATAATGACGGCATTCAAACGGTGATTGCGGTTTCAGCAACTTTCGCCGCGGCCCCCATTATCCGCGGTGGTATTGATATTGACCAAACCACATTAACTATGATCATTCTGATGATTCAATTTGTGGCTTTTGGCGGCGCACTATTTTGGGGCAAGCTGGCCAAATGGATAGGTGCCAAACAATCGATCATTATCAGCTTAGTGATTTGGTCTGGCGTGGTCACTTTCGCCTATTTTGGCCTCTATGGCGAAACCCGTGTGCTGCAGTTTTGGATTATGGGCGCTTTCATTGCCCTTGTAATGGGCGGCAGTCAAGCCATTAGCCGCAGCCTTTTTGCACAGATGATCCCAAAAGGCAAGGAAGCCGAATACTATTCATTTTACGAAATCAGCGAGCGCGGCACTTCCTGGATTGGCCCGATGATCTTTGGCGTTATGAACCAGGCTTATGGCAGCTTGCGCCCAGCCATTCTTTCGTTGATATTTTTCTTTGTAGCCGGATTGATCATCCTGCCATTTGTCAATGTGGACAAAGCGATTGCCGATGTCAAGGCCGCTGACGCTGATTAAGAATTGATCCCAAATAAAAATATTAGTGGTGATTACACCGAAGCCTGGGATTTGCATAAGATACATGGTTTGTGCAGCCCAGGGTGCTTGATATGGCTCATGGTTGCTAGCTGCTTGGACAGACGATCAGTCTGACCTTTGAGATACTGCTTAGTTTCGAGATCCAAATCCAGTTGAAAACGTTCCATATCAGAAAGCTGATCTCGCCAGGACATATCCTTTTCCTGGAAACGCTTACTTTTGGGATGGCCCAAGTGATGGCGGTGCGAGACGCTGTGCATGCGGTTGACCACTTTGGTGTGCATCTCCACCAAGCGCCGCCGTTGGGAAACCAGTTGGCGCAGTTCACGCACATGCACCGGGGGCACCCAGACTTCAGGAATCATGTTGGCGGCCAGAAGTTTCGCCAGGATGAGAGCATCACGCTTGTCGGTCTTGGTGCGAGCTTCAGCGATTTGCTTGACCCGGATGGGGTTGGCGACTTTGCCCTAAGTAACAAATGGAGCCAGTAGGTCGTAGACATGCCAGGCATTGGTTGTGGATTCGATGACAACCAGATCATCAGAGAACGTGTGAGCGGTGGCCCAGTCGGGCAATTGCTCATTGGTGACCTTGCGAGGCTTGAGCAAGACTTGGCCTTCTGGATCCACTGCGACAACCACAGAATAATGTTTGTGGATATCGAAGGCACTTGAATTGGGGCTCGGATTCATGCTACACTCTCCTTGGTGAATGATTGGGGCGCGGGTTTTTGGGCAAGGAGTGATACACACCGATACGGACTCAAGACCCAGACGAAAATCCACCGGCGGCCAAGTAACCCGACGGACTTACGCAGAAGAGTTTCCCATAGGCGGCAACGGCCTGCCCTGCTGCTCCTGCCCCGGATGGCATCCCCGGTGCGATGATCAGCATTAAGGATACCTCCGCCACGCCCCAATCACAATTACATTTTAGTAACCCCGCGTAAACACTGACTCGCCCTCGGCTCCGGTACGCGGCGCAAAAAAGCAATCCAAGATTCTATTTTACAAGGGCTGGGAAAATAAAGAACCGCCGAGTCAGGTGAATAACTCATTATGTTGCAAATAAACACTATCAACATTAGAGAAGCTACAGAAAAAGACATTGATGAAATCTGGCCTATCTTTCATGAAATTGTTTCTATTGGTGAAACTTATCCCTATCCTCAAAATACAACTAAAGAACAAGCGTTAGATATTTGGTTGAAAACACCAAGAAAAACATTTGTCTTTGAAGAGAACGGCATTATTCTTGGCACTTATTATTTAAAAACCAATCAAGCTGGTCCTGGCAGTCATGTTTGTAATTGTGGTTATATGGTGTCATCAAGTGCAAGAGGCAGGGGTTTAGCTACCTCCATGTGCGAACACTCTCAAGAACTAGCAAAAGAACTTGGTTACAAAGCAATGCAATTCAATTTCGTTGCATCTAGTAATGAAGGAGCATTAAGGTTGTGGACAAAGCTTGGTTTTGAAACAGTAGGGAAATTACCAAAAGCATTCAATCACCCTGCAAAAGGTTATGTTGACGCCTTTTTAATGTATAAATGGCTATAAAATATACCAAGGCAACCAACTCTGACCGCCTAGAGCTACGGTTTTAAAAGCAGGGCTCCACTTGAGTCGGCTAGTTATTTTGGTGTTGATTCTTAAGAAAAACTAATTTCTACGCTTCTTCCCCCAGAATCACTTATGCCAAATATTATTCATCCTTAACCTTATCGGGTTTGCAGGGGTTATTAGGATCGGGATTTTCGGGCGGCATCCCTTTGGTTTTTGGACCGTATTCACAAACCGCGGCCCAAGGAGTATAGTGAGTTTGGAAAATATCCTCAAGCAAGATAGTCCCATCCCGAATTACGGTACGCGTAACAACAACATCGGCGCCTTCTACTGCCCAATCAACCTGCTTGATTTCATTTTTATTGAGATCAGTATTCTCAATATATTTAGGGTCTGGGGGGTCTTGCGTGTTAGTCAAGCCGGTCGTGTCCCATTCGACGTTGCGTCCATCAGAGGTGGAATAAAATTTCCAAGTCAAATAGCTGTTACCGACGTAAGTTTCCATTAACAGCCAGCTCTCGCTATCATTGCTGAACATAAAATCCACAATGGGAACATAAACGGTCGCATCGAGCCCGGCCCATTTGGCATCGTGCCCACCACCATAGGTTTGCTCGTAATAATACACGCGATAAGAATGGGAATAACGCGCAAGAATGGGATAGCCCCCGAAGAAAACCGTGCGAAATAATGTTGTGCTAACCTGGCAAACGCCTCCGCCTACACCCTTGATCGTGCGGTCACCGTAAATAATCCATGCCTCAGCATAACCCGAGTCCAAACTGATATCGCCTAATACATCAGCCATCGAAAAAGTCCCGCCCGGCGGCACGAGCAGCCCGTGAAAACTGCCCGCCGCAGTGCTGATATTATGACGGCGAGCGGAGTCTGAGCCGTAGAAATAGGTGGTGTGTGAGCTGACCAGTTCGGTGATACCTAGATCTTGTGCGCTGGCAGCGTCGGTGACAGCCGGGCTGTTGTAGGACATATCAATCGTCGCACTATGCTCCCCCGCTAAGATGGTCTGCCGAATAGCTTCAAGTGTTGCTTCGATATCCACAGTTTGCCCGATCACGGAGGGTTGGATAAGCTCAAGTTCGTGGGTGTCATCGTTGAAAATAAAACGCGCGTTTTCAGCGTCTTGAACTAAATCGGATGCAACTTCACCAAGAAAATTACTGAAGCGTTCTTCGCTCAAACCAATTTGGTAAAATGCACCTTCGGGCACGCTCACCACATCAAAGGTCAACATGCCAGCCAAATCTTCAGGAGCAAAAGCCCACGGGCCAAAGGTTTCCCCTAATTTCCCCGGAACCTTGATCAGCAAGGGTGCGCTCAAAATTTGGCGCGTGATATTTGCCTCTGCATCCACGCTCATCACCACGGGCGCAGTTTCATAAACCACCAGGGGGATTTCTCCGTCCGATAAGGTTGGCGTTAGTAGTTGTAGGTATGCTATTGCAGCAGCAATATCGAGCGTCCGCCCGATTTGACCGGGGTGCGAACTAACTTCAGTGCCGTCAATCTCAATGGACGCCTCGATGATTGGACGATCAATATGCTCCGCTAATGTTTGTAAATAGCTTTGAGCGATATTTTCATTGAAGGTTAAGGTGGGGGAGATGGTAATGCCCTGAAACCAGGCCCCAAATTGATGATATAGTCGCGTCCAAGGAAGGCCAACTCTCCCAATGAGATACGCGTCCTGAGCGTTTTTCTCTGCATCGAAGGATAAACCAATCTGCTCCGGAGTGACCGCCCACGAGCTCTCACCGTCTTGCAATACAAGCCGACCTCGCTGCGGGTAGTTATATTTCTGCGCCAACAGCGCTGCCGCATCGGCAGGCGTCTGACCCGATAGGTCAACCCAACCAACTTGTACCCCCGGATAGATACGTCCGATATTCGTAATTTGGTATCCGACCAGTGTGATAGTCGCCGCCAGAATAAAAACCGTCAGGCCGCTGGTTAAGATGATGAGTATAGCTTGAAAGGGGGATAGCGTTTTAGTTCGCATAAACGTTAGTCAAGACATTTTACCAGATTTGAAAAACGAGAGTTTGCGAGCTCGCCACCTCACGGGCACACCAACTACATGCCACTTGGTTCTCTCTGGTACAATTATCGATGATTTTGATGAATAAATCGTGAGAATCCTTCCAATGAATCGCACTCGTCTTTTCCAAACCCTCATAATTATTTTTATCCTTGCAATAAACGGTGCTGTTTTGTTTTCGCATCAGACCACACTTTTGAATTGGTTCAACACCGATGACGCCTTTTACTATTTTAAGGTAGCGCAAAATATTGTTACAGGCCGGGGTGTCACTTTTGACGGTATCGCACCAACAAATGGTTTTCATCCGCTGTGGATGGCTGCAATCTTGCCGATTTTTAGCTTGTCACAATACGACCTGATCTTGCCTCTCCGTTTCGTTATTGCATTGCAAACTTTGTTGAGCGCCGGTGCAGGATTAATTATGTTTAATATGTTCAGACAGCATGCTTCTGAAACACTGTCGTTTGTGGTGGCTCTGACTTGGGTTTTAATTCCTCAAGTTTACGAAATCGCCAGTAAGGGAGGCACTGAGGCAGGACTGAACGTGTTCATGCTGACATTGTTCTGGGCACAACTGTCTAAAGTGACGAAAAGATTTTCTCTTAGCCCGGTAAAATTGCGTAAGATTGTTACATTAGGCGCACTGGCCGCACTGGTGGTGCTTGCCCGCCTGGATCAAATATTTCTCGTTTTTCTGGCCGGTGGTTGGCTGCTCATCCGCCTTTGGATCGCAACCAAAGAGACGTTTAATATATTTCTGGCCGCCTGGCAGCGCTGGTTGAAGGTCGGTGTGGCCTATTTTGCTCCATTAACGTTAACATTGAGTTTATATATGCTGAGCAATAAGCTCATTTTTGGCTCCGAGATGCCAGTAAGCGGTAAAATCAAACGCTGGTGGGGAACGCAGAAATATACGGCTTATGGAAAACCTCCCACCGAATTTGAAAATATTTGGGCAGAAATAGTTTCTACCAACAGCAATATTGGTCCGTGGTCTGCTCTTATGGCCCCGTTTCAATCTTTTATCGATTGGTTAAGACCGCAAATAACCTCTGTCCAGGGGATAAATTTTCAATTCGCGAACTGGATAATTGGTATTACACTCGTAGGTCTATTGACCTTCCTGCTAATCCGCCAGTGGGAATTTGCCTTTTCAGCATGCCAACATTGGAATATTGTCCCACTTTTCTTTGGCTGCGTGATCCACATCGCGTATTACAAGGCAGGCGGCTACGCGGCGCAAAAAAGCTGGTATTGGATTGGCGAGACGCTGCTCATAGTCTTACTGGCGGGTATCCTGATCGAAACCATTTACCGGCAAATTTCGCGCCCGGGAGTGCTAAAGTGGGCTGCCGAAGGATTGGTGCTTTTGCTGGCAGTTATACTCGTAAGACCGTACGCAGTACAGACCGCCGCCATCCTAACTTACGAAGCACCGCCCGGCGAACAATATTATTTGATGCGAGCACACTGGCTCGAAGAGAATACAGAACCCGGCGCGCTCATCGGTATGACGGGTTCGGGTTCGACGGGGTATTTCATTCAAGATCGCGTGATCGTCAATTTGGATGGCTTGATCAGCAGCACTGAATATTTCATCCATTTGCAAAATGCCACTGCCGATGAATATTTAACTTCGATTGGGTTAGATTATGTTTTTGGTAATGCCTATATCTTACAGCAGACCAATCCATATTTGTGGAACTTCAGTGGGCATTTAGAGACTTACCGAGAATCTCCTTTTAAGGATGGCGCTATTGTGTTGTTCCGTTTTGTAGAATGAAATTATTAAGCCATACTTCTAAGGAAACACCACGCAAATATTCTTTGCTCGCCATTGTTCTATATTGCGTCTCATAGAAAGTATTGAAACTAAATCCCAGCATCACACGTTCCGCGTGCTTACATTGAATTGCTAATTATATTTCATTGATAACCAGGATCTAAATAGTTGAGAGCCGGTGAGCAAGCACCACGCTGCAGCCTCCTGTCACCAGTTACCAAAAGACATTTTGCTTAATTCCTTGCTGGTTACGGCTTTTTCGAGTAACCATATGCGCGCATCGTGGGTAAAGGTCAACCGCCTCACTCGAAGGTCGCAGGCCTTCCCGAATTAAGTCACTCATACCGAAAACGCCAGATACCCACCGCTAAGAACAATAAACCAAAACTGACCAGAACGCCAACTTCAAGCATAATGGCAGATAGACCAAGACCGCGGGTAATGATGTCGTGGAAACCGCGCATCGCCCAACCAGTTGGAAAAGCCAACGATAATTGCTGCATCCAATCGGGGGTAATTTCTATCGGCCACCAGGCCCCACCCAAGGATGCCAGCGCCATGATTGAGATTGTCCCCGCGGCGTTGGCCTGAGCTGCAGTTTTGACCAGTGCAGCAACCATCAAGCCCAGTGCGGTACTCGTGAAACCATAGGCCAAGAGCAGCAAAGTCAGTGCGGGTAAAGATTGGCCCCAATTGACGCCGAAAAGGTACTGCCCAAAAACTATCATAACAGCCATTTGGATTAAGGCCCCAGAAAAAATACCCAGTAATTTACCGGTTATCATGGTGCTTTTATTCAAAGGCATGACCAATAAACGGCGCAGTGTGCCTTCATCGCGCTCAACTAAAAGAGTGGCACCGCCGCCAAAAGTGAAGAATAAAGCATACATCACCAGCATTCCGGGGGAAGATTGAGTGGCACCGAGAGGGATCGTTGTGCGATCTTCAAAGCGAGTGACTTGCTCCGTTTCAATAACGATTAACGAGTTGCCATGCCACGCGGATTCAGCGGCAAAAAAAGCTTCATCGCTGTAGGTTTGTTGTGCATCCAAACTGGCTCCATTGAAAAGACCCACTTGATCTGCCACACGCATACTTAGCTCGGCTGCTGCCAGGGACCCGGCCAATTCGGTGCTGGCGGCATGAACCGCTTCAAGCAGCATTTGCGCACTGGTCATGGCCTCGGCGCTTTGGTAAAAAGATAAATCAACGGGAACCGCTTGAAGGGCGTCGGATTCGAAGCCGCTGGGGATCACCAAAACTGCCAGAACGTCGTTGCTTTCTACATCAAGCAGAGCAGATTCTCTGTCGCTCATCTGGATATCCAGCATATGGTTGGCTGATAAACGAGCGATCAAGTTAGCACTCAAATCACTAAAATCCTCGTCCACGACCAGCAGCGGCCCTTGCTCGGGAGACGCATCGGAACCCATGCCTTTCATGGCTTGGCCGATCACAAAAGTGAAAATCAATGGCATGGCAATGGTGAACATCATCGTTGAGCGGGATGAATATGTGGTTTTGAGAAAAAGTGTGGCGATGGAGATTATTTTTCGCAGCATGGTTGTACTCCCGTAGGTGGGTACCTTAGTGTTTTTCAAAGACAAGTTTGGGTATCTGTCACCTCAATGGCATATAGTGTGAGAAGAGTTTCACTGGTGACCTACGAAATCCTGCTTCAATAGTCACCTTGCGTAAGTGCTCTAGGCGGCGCCCCCACCGCCGAGGATGTCGGCTAGAACAGAATAAAAAGCGGACTTTTGCAAGGGGGCCAATAATAAACATATTTCTAGCGAACAAAGCGGCGATTGAAAAGCGCGGCTGCAAGGGTAAAGAAGACCGCAGCCATGCCGCAAAGAATGCCAACATTAGGTAAGATATCAACCAGGTCGCCGCCTGCTAACGCCAATGTTACAAAACCATCCAAAGCCCAACGGTTGATGGTTAGCTTGCTAAAAACAGTTAACCAGTTTGGGAAGGCCATAGTGCTGATAAAGTTGCCGCCCAAAATGGCAAAGACCAGGTTGACGGTTGTGCCAATACTGCCGGCCTGATTGGTGTTGCGAGCAAAGGAAGCCAGAAAAGCACCCAAGCTGGTTGCCGCAAACACAGTTGATAACGACATTATGATTAAGGACAGCCAAGAGTCGCTCCAGTGCACTCGGAAGGCTATGCTGGAAACCAGGACCAGCACAATAAACTGCAGCATGCCGGTCAGGAAGGTTCCGCCGATTTTGCCCATTAAAATTTTAGCAATAGATGTTGGTGTGGTCATCAAGCGGTGCAGCGTACCATCTCGCTCCTCTGCAAGAATGGAGCGCGTGCCTTCAAAAGCCGCGAACATTAAGAAAAAGATCGACATACTGGGTACAAAATAGCCGAGCAGATCGAATTCCTCGCCTGTACCTAGTGTAATGGTGTTTACGGATATGCGCTCGCGCGGTCCCTCTGTTTCGGCGAAAGAAGAATTCTCGGCTTCGAGAATATCGGCCATGTTTTCTAGGTTTGCCAACACGCCGCCTATTACAACATCATCATTGGTTTTTGCATCAGTGCTGAAACCACGTGCGATTTCCAGGGCGGTATCTGCGACGATTGGGGCTGAGAGGCTGTCTTCAGCGGAGAAAACAACAATTGTGCGGGCAATCTCAACCCCTGACCGGCCCTCCATGACAGCTTGGCTGAAACCGTCCGTGATCTGTATTATGGCTTGAGCGACGCCAGAATCTAACTTTTTACGAGCACTATCTACACTGTCATTCGTTGTGATGAGGAAAATATCTGAAAAATTCTCCGGCGAGAAGGTTTCGAGATAGGCTGTGCCTAATGGACCGGGATCACTGTTGACCAGGATCACGGGAATTTCGGTAGCTGCCCCAAGTAGTTGATCGACAGCCACAATGTTGCCGATCATCACCGTGTTGAATCCGTTGGCAACGCGCTGTACCACGCCGCGCATGATGCCGGGGGATATGCTGGCAGCGGGATCGGTAAACACTTCAACGATGACCACCTCCCGCGCTGGAGAATCAGACTCAGTTTGAAGCCGCTCACTGAACTCTGGGGGAATCACTATCACCCCGCGTGTCTTACCGAGTTCTACTTGCTCAAGGGCCGCGCCTTTATCGTCCATCTCGACAACCGCAAAGAGTGTTTTTGTGCCCTCGGCTGGTTCCACTTCAATGGAAGTGATAATATCGGCAAAATTTTCTCCCAAGTCACCCTCATCTAGATTTACGAATATCAAGGGAATCTCGCTGATGGGCGAAATATCGCCGCTCTGTTTACCAAATGCCGCTCCCATGATTATCGAAATTAAGAGCGGAGCCGCGATCATTAGCAAAATAGCGTTACGGTCGCGGAATGCGATCAGGGTGTCTTTGATAGCTATACTCCAGGCTTTCATAGTTGCTTCCTTTAATCCCGCAAGGCGCGACCGGTCAGGTGCAAGAAAACAGCTTCCAAATTCGGTTCTTGGATTTCTAAAGATTGCACTTTGACATTAGCCTGGTTGAGATGTCCAAGCACGCTGGCTAGTACATCGTTGGCTGACCGGGTCTGTACAACCAAGTGTCCGTTTTCACCAAATGCATTATGCACCTCGGGGAGCTTACGAAGAGCCTCGGCGCAGCTTTCAATCGTGTGTTCGCTTTCCACAGAAAGATGCAGTGTGTCATACTCACCAACCATTAGGGTTAACTCGTCCAGCGTACCCTCTGCGATTAATTTCCCCTGGTCGATAATACCAATACGGTCGCTGAGTTCTTCGGCCTCTGCCATGTAGTGCGTGGTATAGAGCACGGCCATACCTTGTTCGTTAAGCGCTTTGACCGTATCGAGGATACGGCGTCGGCTTTGCGGATCAATGCCTACGGTTGGCTCATCCATGAAAATGATCTTCGGCTCGTGTAACAACCCCACTGCGATGTTAAGACGGCGTTTCATGCCGCCGGAGAAAGTCTCGACTTTGTCCTTGGCACGATCCACTAAGCCGGCGATTTCGAGGGCAGCATCCACGCGCTGCGAAAGATGCTTTCCTCGCAGCCCGTACATTTTTCCCCAGAAGCTAAGATTTTCTCGGGCTGAAATTGTCGGATAAAGAGCGATCTCTTGCGGCATCACGCCAATAACTTCTTTAACGCGATTAACTTCCTTGCTGACTGAAAAACCATTTAAAAAAGCATCGCCACGTGTTGGCGCCAATAAGCCTGTCAGCATAGAGATGGTGGTTGTTTTTCCTGCACCATTGGGTCCAAGCAAGCTATATATTTCACCTGGCGCAATTTCAAAAGAAACACCCCGCACAGCCTTGATCTTATCAAAATCTTTGTGCAAGTCTTGTGCTTTAAGTATGAACTTTGCCATAATTTCTCCTTTGAACATTAGCTTAAGCTCAATTTATATCCGTAATTGGGTCATATCGGGCAATGCCGGAGGTCATAGTTATGGTCATATGCTGAGACATGCACCAACCAGAAAAAATTCTGGGTTACCCCCTCGATTAGCCCGCACGTGCTCGCACCCCTGCACTTTAGCGTCTTGCGAAAATTTTTTATCAGATTTTCGGTGGCTCTTGCTCAAGTAATTCATACCTTATCCCTGATTTTTCATCACTTTTAGGGTAAGATTAATTACGGTTTACAATTGCTGTTGACCAATTGGAGTTTCTTATGCAACCTGATCTGACTTCACAAATTCTTGAGTTTATCCGTTTGACTTCGACCAATCTCCCCTCCGACGTAGAGAAAAAATTGCGCGCTTCTCTAGAGAACGAAGCAGCCGGTTCAACGGCGCGCGGCGCATTTGAGACCATCCTCAAAAATGTCGAGCTGGCCCGTAAAAAATCAACCCCGATTTGTCAAGATACCGGTACACCCATTTTTTACGTAAACTATCCCGAAGGCTGGAGTACGCGTAAAATTCGTCAACAAATCAAAATGGCTGTGACACAAGCCACCCAGCAATCTTTTCTGCGCCCCAATTCGGTAGAAACTGTCTCTGGCGTTAATACAGGTGATAACAGTGGCGATGAGCATTATCCGGTCATCCACTTCGACGAAATCGATGAAGACCAACCGCTAACCATCGAATTAATGCTCAAAGGCGGCGGCTGCGAAAATGTTGGCGCGCAGTATAAACTACCCGACAACCGTTTGGGTGCCGGGCGTGACCTGGATGGGATGCGCAAAGTCGTGTTGGATGCTGTTTATCAGGCTCAGGGCAAAGGTTGCGCTCCTGGAGCGCTGGGTGTCGCTGTCGGAGGGGATCGAGCCTCGTCCTATGTCGCTTCCAAAGAAGTTCTCTTCCGCCCGATTGATGATCATAACCCGGATCCCGAGCTTGATAAGCTCGAAAAACAAATTACCGAAGAAGCTAATCAACTGGGCATCGGGCCAATGGGCTTTGGCGGAAAAACCACCGTGCTAACTACTAAAATCAAGGGGCTGCATCGTATCCCTGCCAGCTATTTTGTCTCAGTTTCCTACATGTGTTGGGCCTATCGCCGCCGAAAAATGACCTATCACAATGGAGCAATCACCTATTCATAAAATCGCTGCTCCCCCACAAGCCATGTTCTGCACAGACATACGCTAAAAACTCCTAACCCTTCTAGGGGGCTGCACAGGGGCCATCTCTACACATTAGATTTTCCTGATAACCCGCACCCATGACTTCATCTCCATCCCGCCGTCTCCTAACCCTTGCAACCATTTTCACCGCATTCTACGCGCTAGCATTGACCATCTCTCCGGCGGTCAGCGCCCGATCTTGGGATATCAGCCTGCGTTGGAATCACTGGCTCGGCTTCGCTGTCTGGTTGGCCGGGTTTTGGGTTGTGCAGTTGCAAACCGAGCGCTATCTACCCCATAGCGACCGTTATTTGCTCCCCTTAGTCGCGCTGCTCACTGGTTGGGGGTTAATGACAATTTGGCAGCTCACGCCAAAGTTTGGTTTGCGACAAACTCTTTGGCTGGCAGTCGCACTGACATTATTCTTACAGGGTTTGCGCTTGCCCTCCGACCTCAATTTTCTGCGCCGATATAAATATCTTAGTTTAACCGCTGGCTTGGCCCTGACCACCTTAACGATAATCTTCGGCACCAACCCGATGGGCTTTGGTCCACGCTTATGGTTGGGGTGCTGTGGTATATATTTGCAACCCTCCGAGCCTCTCAAATTGCTGCTGGTTGTATATTTATCGGCCTACTATGCCGAGCGACGGTTTGATAAGAGTGTCAAGCAAATCAATGTTATAGCCCCCACCGTAATTATGACCGGCATGACCTTGATGTTGCTGTTAGTGCAGCGTGACTTGGGCACGGCTTCGATCTTCATCTTCCTCTATTCGGTAATGCTCTATCTTGCCATGGGTTGGCGCTGGATACCCGCGTTGAGCGCGCTTGGAATTTGCTTGGCCGGACTGGCAGGTTATGTCACCTTTGATGTGATTCGTCTGCGGGTTGAGGCTTGGGTCAATCCGTGGCTCGATCCTTCCGGGCGTTCCTATCAGATCGTGCAATCGTTGATTGCGGTGGCCAACGGCGGCATCTTTGGGCGCGGTCCCGGCCTGGGCAATCCTGAATTTGTGCCCGTTACGCACTCCGATTTTATCTTCACTGCCATCGCCGAGGAAACCGGACTCATTGGCAGCATTGGATTACTGGCTTTATTGGCGTTGCTCACCCAACGTGGATTGCGCATTGCGCTGCGCACGAACAATACATTCCATCGTTACCTGGCCGCTGCGCTGACAGCCTATTTTACCGCTCAAAGCGTACTGATCATTGGCGGCAATTTGCGTTTACTGCCCTTGACCGGTGTAACTTTGCCTTTTATTTCTTATGGCGGTTCATCCTTACTGGTCTCATTTATCGCTCTATTGATCCTAATGCAGATCAGCGCAGCAGCAGATAAAGAGCACTTGCCTTCACGGTCAGTGACTCCGATCTTCCATTTGGCTTCCTTTTTATTGATTGCTTTGGGTGCGACCGCCCTGGTCACAGGTTGGTGGGGCTTCCAGCGTGGACCGGCCTTGTTAACACGTACCGACAACCCTCGCCGTGCCCTGGCTGATCTCAGTGTACCTCGCGGCGCGCTGCTTGATCGCTATAATACCCCCTTGGTTGCTACTGTTGGCCAGCCTGGCAGTTATACACGCACTATTCTCGTGCCCGATTTAGGTCCACTATTGGGGTATAACCACGCCATCTACGGTCAGGCCGGGCTTGAAGCCACCCTTGATTCGTTTCTGCGCGGTTTACAGGGGGGCGATGCCCTTACTCTTTGGCGGCACCATCTGCTCTACGGTCAGTCACCTCCTGGCATGGATGTGCGCCTGACGATTGATCTCAATCTGCAGATCACTGCCGATAAACTGCTCGGCCAACAAGCTGGCGCACTACTTTTGATCAATGCTGAAAACGGTGAAATTCTAGCCCTGGCCTCACACCCGACTTATGACCCTAATGTATTGCCCGATTCTTGGGATGCGCTGATTGAAGATGCTGATTCTCCCTTATTGAATCGCGTCACACAAGGACGTTATCCAACGGGGGGTTGGGGTGGTTTGCCGCTCCCTGAAGTAAATGCCATCCCCTTGCGGTTGCCCGGAAGTATTGCCCCCGACCAACAGGATACAGCCAGCCCGTTGACCGCGGCCCTGATGGCCGCATCAATGGTCAATCAAGGCGCTGTTCCCGCGCCATCTATCGCACAAGCTCTGCACGTTCCTGAAGATGGATGGGTGCTTCTAGCCCCGCTTGGAACAGCAACTTCAACCTATATCGCCCCTGCGGCACAATTTCTTCCCCAAACCTTCCAAGATGAGATGAGCCCCACCTGGCATATCAGTCTGACTCCCTCCGGCGAATCGTTGACCTGGTATATCGGTGGCACCTTGCCTCATGGGGAGCAAACGCCGCTTGCCCTGGTCATTGTGCTGGAATCCAACAATCTCACCAAAATCGAGCAGATTGCTAATGCTATTTGGGCTGCTGCTTTGCATCCCTAGTGCCCTGATTTTCTTAACATGTAGCGGGGGCACGGTTTCAAGCCGTTGTTTTACCCAATATTGTCATTATTTATAGGAACTAATTTTTTCTGGCTAAAAAGTGTATCTTGTTTGTTTGCTGTGGGAATTTCCCCGATTTATCGGCATAAAATTTCCGCAAGGTTTTTAGATCGGCTTCTCGATTGCCCGAGGGGGTAAAGTAACCGCCTACCCCACAAGTTTTACTTGGGTAATCCACAAAGCCCAATGCAATCGGAATTTTGGCATTCAAGGCAATATTATAAAATCCGGTTTTCCAATGATCAAGGTATTTGCGTGTGCCTTCTGGCGCAATGGTAAGCACCATTTTGTCGCGGCTGTTGTATAAATCTACAATCTGCCCAACAAAATTTTTGCGTGCGCCGCGCTCCACAGGAATACCGCCCAGTTTGCGCATAACAGTTCCTTTTATGCCTTTGAATAGCGAATCTTTTCCAACCCAATATAGCTTTAACCCCATGCCAGCCAACATCAATAGAGCAATCGGAAAGTCCCAATTTGAGGTGTGCGGCGCGCCAATAAGCACATATTTTTGGGTAGCGGGGAGATCGGCCACCAAACTCCAGCCCACGAAACGGAGTAACATTTTAGCCGTGCGCTGCCAAAGATATGCGCTAACAATAACGAATAAGTTCATAGAGTTTCCTCAAGGTTGGTCAAACTTCACCTAGCAAAGAAATTTTTTATGCCTGCGGAGTGTACCATGTAAATTCGAGGGATGACTCTCCACCATGGTAACACCTAAGCACATTCATAGAAACCCACCCTTGACATTAACGTTACGTCATAGTTTATCATTATGGTTGTGAGGTCATGACCACAATGTATACCGTGAAACAATTAGCAAATTCGGCTGGTGTTAGCGCCCGAACACTGCGCTATTACGATCAGATTGGGCTGCTCAAGCCTTCAACCTACGGAAAGAATGGTTATCGCTATTATGATGACGTTGCTGCGCTGCGCTTGCAGCAGATTCTTTTTTATCGAGAGCTCGAACTAAGCTTAAAAGAAATTCGAGCTATTATCGAACAACCTGATTTTAATCTGTTGGGTGCCTTAGAATCTCATAAGTTCACGTTGCGGCAAAAAGTACAGCGCATCAAGTTATTACTTAGCACGGTTGAGAAAACGATGCGTCATATAGAAGGAAAAATGTCGATGAGCAAAAAAGATATATTTGCAGGATTTAGCCCAGAAAAACAAGGGGTGTACGCCGAAGAAGCCCGACAGCGTTGGGATCCAGCTCTAGTCGATCAATCCCAAAGGCGTTGGGCCAGTTATTCGGATGAAAAGAAAAAAGAGATCATGGCTGAGGCTAACGAAATTTATGCAGAAATCTTTACCCATAGCGATAAAGGACACGACAGCCATAAAGTTCAGGATTTAGTAGGCCAATGGCACCAACATATGCGCAATTTTTACGAACCCTCAATACCCATGCTGCGGGGATTAGGTCAATTGTACTGCGACGACCCGCGCTTTCGAGTCAATTTTGAAAAGCTTAGCCCCCAGTTTCCCGAGTTCTTGCGAGAAGCAATTGCGTTTTACTGCGATCAAGCCCTTGATTGAAACAACTTCCAGCCTGACACCGCGTTAAGTGAAATGGCTTCGTTATGAACTATGCGGCGCGACAGATGGCAAAAAGCAGTTACAATCAAATGGTGGAATCCTTCAGTATCGGCGAGCAGCTTAAGCCAACGTTAGGGTGCAAATAGTGGGTTCAAGCTCATGGAGTAAGTATGAACACAAACAATGAGCTTAGTTTTGACGAATGGATCTCTAAATTCCAGGGTTAGAAACAAAACGGCTGATACTCAGAGAGCCCGTCATGTCAGATGCGGCCGACATCTTCGTGTTTCGTGGTGATGCATACGTTCAAAGATACAATGCAAGGCCAATGAAAAAATATATCTGAAGCCAGGGAATTAATTGAAAAGCTCCGCGCCGTATATTTGAGGCCAGACGGAATCGGCTGGCCAATTACACCGAAGGGCGAAGATAAGGTCATCGGGATGGCTGGGTTTAGTAGTTAGAGTTATCACAATAGGGCGATGGCGGGTTATGACCTAGCTCATGAATATTGGGGGAAAGGAATAGGTAGTGCAGCTGTTAGCGAGATTATCCGCTTTGGATTTGAGCGAATGGGTCTAAATCGGATTGAAACAGAGACGATCGATGATAATCATGAGTCCATGCGGATGTTAGAAAAACTGGGATTCACTTGTGAGGGATTTCGCCGCGAATATTCTTTAGAAGATGATGGTAAATATCACGGTAGTGTAATGTATGGCTTGCTTCGAAATGAGCACAGATTTGATAGTTAGACATCCTTGCTCAGTCACTTTATTTATTGCCCCCTAACCCAAATTGCGCCAGACTCGCCTTCGCTTCAGAGTAAGCGGTGTAATTTTTAACGATTCAAGTCTTGCAAAGGATATTTTAGGGTGAAAACACCGAGCTTGTGAAAAACTCGTTAGGCGTTATAAAAACCATGAAGGAATCTTCAAACGTGATAGATGAGCGTCAAATCATAGACTGGCTTCTTGAAGGGGATGTTTCGATTCAGTATCAGGTTCATCGTGATTTGCTAGCGACTGAAAAACCACACCTACAGGAGCGCATCGCGACCGAAGGATGGGGCGCTCAATTTCTCAGTTTTCGAAAGCAAGAGGGGCATTGGGGGCAGCGTTTTTATCAACCGAAATTGATTTCAACGCATTACACAATGCTAGATTTAAAAAACCTCGCCATATCCCAAAACAACAATGAAATCAGGCAATCAATATCACAGGTAATACAAAGCCTAAAAGCCTCAGACGGAGGTATTTCTCCTTTTGGAACAGAAAAGAAATGTGATGTGTGCGTAAACGGCATGTTTCTAAACTATGCTGCATATTTCAAGACAAAGGAAGAAAAATTAAAATCAATCGTTGATTTCTTACTTTCTGAACATATGAAAGATGGCGGTTTCAACTGCAATTCCAATTGGAAAGGGGCTATACACAGTTCGGTGCATTCGACAATTTCTGTTCTCGAGGGGATTTTAGAGTATGCAAAGCATGGCTATAGGTATAGGCTAGAAGAGCTGCAAGAAACGCAAGATAAATCAAGAACGTTTTTATTGCAGCACAAGTTATTTCGATCTGATCGCACTGGAAATATCATCGATAAAAAAATGTTGATGCTCTCTTATCCGTCGCGTTGGAAATACGATATTTTACGGGCACTGGATTATTTTCAATTTGCTGGCATCAACTACGATCCACGAATGCGGGATGCGCTGGATATCCTTACGAAAAAACGACGCAAAGATAAGAAATGGCCCGTTCAGGCGAAGCATCCGGGTCAGACCCATTTCGATATGGAGAAAACCGGAGGTCCAAGCCGCTGGAACACCTTGAGAGCGCTGAGAGTGCTAATACAGTTCGGTGAAACTGAATGAGCTAAAAATTATTCTTGAACGGTGCCATATTGAAGCTCATTTTCCGTTCCCTTAAATGCCTTATCCCGCGTCAGCCGGTCTCGCATTGTCGCAGGCACACACGCCAGTGGGCGCACCCCGTGAAGCGGGCTGTGGTTCCCCAAGGGGATGCTGCGCGATAAGCGGCGCGAATTTTGCGAGAATTTCGCTATAATAGAATAGTCGAGTTCTGCCAGAGTCGGGCAATTTTCATAGGCATTGTGTAGTAAATACGCAAAAATGTCTCTGTGTGAACGCCCCCAAAGTTATGGTCATCGGTAGGGCAGTCGCCCACCCCACCACCGAGATCA
>PVMK01126926.1_pt1 | contig 27477 bp, 37 predicted proteins | sample 1853481 | NCBI WGS metagenome assembly PVMK01 (sample SAMN08533507, study PRJNA380276) | Marine sediment metagenome, whole genome shotgun sequencing project. | reverse complement strand
TATATTGATTGCCCACCATGAGATAATGGCCGTCATCGCTTCCAACTCTAATGCTGATATCGATCTCCGGTGTATCTGTGTTTCTGTCCAGACTATCGGTAATCTTTAACAAAGCGGTACCACGCAGGATAAAGTTTTTTGGTTGTAACGCCTGAATAGCATCAGGGGCATAAATGGTGTCGGAAAAGAAGTTCTGAAAATTATTGCCGATTGACACTGTGTTCCCTGGGTGTGGGAAAGTCAATCCGCGGACTGAGCAAATTCGCGTCAATGGGACGCTCCGCAATATCATTCGGATGTGGAGCACTGCCACCTCCTATTCCCAAGAAGAGCTCGCAAAAAATTCCATCGCCATTTACCGTCGGCACCGCTGTAGTAACTGCTTCGGACTGCGGGATATTCACTTCAGCAAACGCAGTACCTGACACAAGTTTGAATCCAGCTATGACAATAATCAGAAGAAACGATCTTAAAAGTGGAAAATCTCCATAAAATAAATTGCGGACACATAATCTTTTATCAGACATTCTTTCCTCCTGAAGATTTTAAATACGAAAGCCTAAAGATATGTTAACCACTCTTTTATCTCCTATCCGAGTGTTTAAAATCTTAGGGCATCCCAAGCCTTAAATCTGTTTTTTTATAAATTTCCTTCATGTTGTTTTACTGCATACTATAGTGGTTTCAGGATTATTTTGTTCCTTTTGCCGGTCCGCAGTTTCTGCATTTATCGATTCTTTTTATCCGGCTGTCTTTCGGTTGCCGGGAAAGGACCAGGTGCTGTAAATATCTTTTGTACGCGTTTAACCCGCCTTTTAGATAAAAGGTATTTTCCAGGCCTTTTTTTTGCAGGATTTTTTCAATCTTTTCATAGTGATCTCCGTTTTCATTAAAAATCAGGAAATAATTGATATCCGCTTTGCTCAAGGCAGCGGCCCAGGAGATCGCCGAGATTCAGGTTGTTGAAAAATGGTATGTGGGTTGCGTATGGTATCAATTGCTTTGATGCTTTGGGTGTGCTCTTTGGAAACATCGAGAACCATCTGGTTTGCATAGTCTTTTTCCTGGAAAAAAATTCGGGGGGAAATTTTATTGTAGCCGTTCAGTGCAAAAAGGTCCCCTTTAAGCCGGCCCCCTTTGCGGTGCCAGGAGAGTATTCCTCCGGTTAGAATTGCAGCATTAAATCCTTTATTGCGCAGACGTTTGCACTCTTTTTCCATTTGGCTGTCTTGATATCCCGCATTAACCAGTACAAGAGGTTTAAGCTTTAAAAAGGCCTTGGTTTTGATAAAATGCAGCGCAATGTTTATGGAACCGGGATGCTTATCCTCTCGAATTCCCCGATTGCGGATATCAACCAAAATTATTTTTTGTTTTCTTTTTATTTTCTGCAACACAGATTCGGTCGAAACCAGAAAGGAGTGATCCGGGTTTTTCAATCTTTTGGCGGTCAATTCAGACGGGATTGCCACATCAGAGGCTACTTCCACGGCCAATGTATCCACAAATAATCCCATAAGAACAGAGAGCACAAAGGTAATTAAGTATTTTGATTTTTTTATCCGCATCAATATCTACCCAAGAGTGGTCAAACCCCTAATCCGGATTTAAAACGTCTCAAAAGAAAACCACCCCACAAGAAAATTATTGCTTGTTCTCCAGATCTCCACGACGTAAACAGCCGGTTTTTTGCTGGTTTTGAAGTTGGTAATGTAATGCTCGGTGTCGATACTAATCCTGTAATCTTTCGAGGTATCGCCAAAAAACGCTGCCTGTAAAATTTTATTCGGCTTTTCCTGGTCGTATATTCTTATTTCCAACTCCTCATTATAGACAAAGGGCATTGTGGGATCGACTTCCGGAGTGATTCTTAATGCAAACTTGACCGGCATGGTTCGCCCCGCATTATTATTTTCAGTAGCCGGAAGGAGTTCAATGACCGCCCAGTTGCGAATGCTGAACGATACAACATCGCTCCAACCTTCGTTTCCATAGACATCCACCGCCTTGGCAAGGAGAACATAATAGCCATCCGGAATTTGAGTCGTTTCAAAATCATATTCCCACTGGCCGGTGGTGCCATTTAACGCGCTTTGAAGATCTTCGTAACCGATGGGGATGCCGCTTGCCCCGTCCTGCTCGCGCAGATAGAAGTAAACCTCAGCGACCTCGGTGTCATCGGATGCTACCGCCGCAAATGTCGCCCCGTCCTGAAGGGCATGGTCGGGCGACGGGGAGACAATCTCAACCTCGGGAGGCCTGGCAATGGTCGCGACGCCCGGTGCGTAACTTACGGCCGAAGAATTTCCGTCGGTTATAGCGGCGTAAATATAATAGGTTCCTTCGGGCACTGCCGTGATATCCCAGAGATAGGAATCATAAGATTCTCCATCCGGATTTTCCATCAGACCCTCCGCAATGAGAGTGCCGTCTTCACCGGAAGTGTCAGTGTCGTAATAAAGAGTAATTTCAGCATCTGTCTCAGGATCGCTGTCTTCCCAACGGATCAGAATATTGTCAAATTCGGTGATAAGATCCTCGGACGGCTCTTGAACGACGATGGTCGGAGGATCATTAATGCCGTTGCTGTCCGTAAAGAAAGAGGCCGTTTCCATCCATTCGCTTGTTGCTTCATGCTCATCTTTGGCCTGGGCTCTCCAGTAGTACCAAGTGTTGTCGTTAAGCTCCCTCAGGGGACCACCCATTCAGGACTTCCTGATACGCCCTGAGGCAACCAACTGCTCCATCGCTTCATCGGCATACACTTCGAACCGATAACTAAGTTGGTCATTATCAAGATCCAGGGAAGCATTCAGTTCCAGCGTCGGTGTTATGGTGGCCGCCCACGCACCCTGGCCCGGATTCTTCAGCGTCGGCGGCGATGGATCGTCGTTTGCCGTATTGACAAAAAAGTTTCCCTGGGCCCACGGACTCTGGGCAAATCCGTCACTGGCTTTTACCCGCCAGAAGTATGTGGTATTATCGTCAAGACCGAAAACCTGCCAGGTTGTGAAATCTGCGCCTTCTGTCATCTCACCGGAGGTCTGCATGGCCGGGCTGTCAAAGGTATTAACCGTGTCAAGTTCAAAGAAATAGGTGAGTTCGTCTTCATCCACGTCTTGAGCATTGCCGGCCACCAGATCCAAATCCTGTACTTCCACCTCGCTTTCATGAACAGGTAATGAAATGACCGGCGCCAGAGGCGCATCATTAGCCGTGTTAACAAAAAATGACGCCGGCAGGGTTTCTGTTGTTGCCCCGTGACGGATCGGTTGCAATAGCCCGCCAAAAATACCAGGTATTGTCATCCAAGGATAAATCGACTGTCCAGGACGTGCTCCCGTCTGTGCCTTGGGGTATACCGGCCCCGGAAGCGATCAGCATGTTCAGACTGCTGTCCCCATACACCTCAAATGTATAGATAAGCGCATCTTCATCCACATCCACGCTGTTGGTAACCTCAAGCACAGGCGCTAACGTATCCACTTCGGAACCGTCTTCCGGGCTGCTGATGTTAAACGCACCCGGAGGATCGTTGGCCGTATTCACAAAAAAGCTGCCGTAGGCCCAGGCACTGAACCCAATGCCGTCACCGGCCCTGACCCTCCAGAAATACCAGGTGTTATCGTTAAGCTCTTGGGAAACGGTCCAGGATGTGGTCTCCGGCCCCTCGGGAGACATCAGATTGGCCGGCTATAAGAACGGTCATCCCCTCGTCTGCATAGACCTCAAACCCATAGGTAACCGGATCTGAGTCAGGATCAGTGCTGTTTAGGATAACCAGAGCAGGCTGCAAACCGGTTACCTCGGAAGCGTCTTGGGGTGAAACGATGTTCGGTATGCTCGGCGCATTGCTCGATGCAGGATCCGTGTTGTTTAGATATTCATCCAAATCCGATATTCCGTCTCCGTCAAAGTCACCGGTGCCGTCCCTGTCCAGAGTGCCGAAATACTGCATCTCCCAATCGTCCGGCATGCCGTCATTGTCTGAATCATTGCCGGAAGTTATGGTAAGAAGCACTTGCTGGGAATCCTCCAGCGTGCCGTCGGAAGCTTTAAACGTGACCGTATAGGTACCGGCCTGGCCTTCTGCCGGTGTCCAGTCAAAAATGCCGATCCCGTTTTCCTGATCGATAAAATCGGCGCCTGCCGGAAGCGGTGCGGCGGAAATCATCGGGGTTGTGCCGTTGGGATCTCCGGCCTCGACAATAAAAGAGAGCTGATGGCCTTCCGAACGCAGTTCGATCCGGGATGAACTGAAGTACCGGCGGCTGGGGTAGAAAAGCAGCATCATCAAATTCGATGGTGTAGACGGCTGTTGTATTGGCGTCAAAAAGGTTGATAAAATAATCCCAGCTTTGTCCGTTTCTGGTTTTGGACAGCCAGACATTTTCGGTCTTAATCAGCTTTCCGTCACTGCGGTGTGCTTTAACAATCATCTTCTGCCCGTTATACGGATCAGGAAATTTTACATACACAAACCCTGCTGTTAAAGGTGTAGACAAGGTATAATAAACCTTTGATCCGTTCTGGCCTTCAAGCTGCAGGGTTGAAGAAGCCGACTGATCCAAGACAACAGTATCGGCACTGTCCGATTCGTAGATTCTGTATACATCTCCGTCTTTAGCTAAAAAATCGCGGATAGAATCCCGTCCGGGCAGGTCCACCAGCGCATCTTGAACCAAAAAATGAGTGTTGACGCCCCTCTAATAATGAAGTGAGTTCTCCACCCAGTTCGTCCGAATGGGAAAACTCGGCTGTAAAGTCCACGAATTGGCCGGATAACGTACAGATCATGGTCCAACGGGCTATTTTCGAGGTGTTGGGATCGATGTCGCCGAAATTGACCAGTAGGCTGTCGGTGGCCGGCTGGCCGTCGACTTCACTCCCTTGGATGGAAAAACCGATCAACAGGCCCTGTTCATTTTCCACAATTTTCGGCTGAGCCGAGTCGATTTTTAAATTTCCGGCCACACCAAAGCCGGTATTTTTTACGCGAACGCCCAAAGAAAAGGGAACCGGAGGTTCGATTTCAGTGGTAAATGCATCGTCACCATAAACATCTGATGGAATAAAATAATCCAGAGTCAGCTCCGGCATCGGCTTGACAAAGATATAATCCGGAGATACTTCGGTAATATTCTCTTCACCAGCGATGGTATAGGTAAGCGTCGCTCCCACATAATAAAGCGTACCCACCTCTAGTCCGTTTGACGCGCCGAAAGCAGGAATGATCAACCAGTGAATGTCTGCTGTAGAAGAAGGATCTACAGTCCCTGAGCCGTCTATGTCATCGATATTTTCCATGGAGTCGACGCTTATAAAAAACAGGGCATCGGTATTTTCCGGATCAGAACTTGCAAGAACACTGTTTCCCGCCTCATCGGTAAAGGAGACCGCCACATCCATATCCTGAAGCGTAATATGGGAAAGACCGTTATTGATTCGCATATGCGCATCAAATGCCTGCCGCTCAAAGGTCACTTCCTGTCTGATCTCAATCTTTACCTGTGCACAAAGAGTCTCGGCGACGGCATAAGAAACTCCCGATAAAACAAGTAATGCACCCATAATCATCCATGAAGATAATCGTACTAAACACAGTGCTAAATGACCGTTTAAGATATTTTTCTTTCCCATTTGCTTCCTCATCAAAGATAGGCATACCCCAGATAATGAGGCGTGATGCTCAACTCTCTGTGCATACCCTAAGTAAATTTCGTGGCTATGAATTCATTTTTACTTTTAATCCTTCACCCTTAACCCGATATCTGTTAAATTGCTGCGCGGGGGGATTTATGGATCCTTTAATTAACCGCATTGCTATGTAGTCTGACGGGTCTTTCATGAAAATCTTGTTTTGGGGATCGCTAATTCTCCATGCACCATCGAGATAGAATTCCGCCCAGTTATGATAATTTGCAGGTTTCAAAATGCGATTCTTTTTGCAAATATATCCCCCGATGCAGCGAGCCGGGATATTGTTCGCCCGGCATAGAGCCGCAAACAGGTACATAAATTCTGTACAGTCACCCTTCCTGTTTCGCAGCGCATAAAGGGCGCCACGATCGTTTATCAAGTATCCGGCATATTGAACGTTATCGACAACCCAGCGAAAAATTCTTTCAGCGGTTTTTAATGGTGTCGAGGTTTTCAATTCTCGAGCTAAACGGCAAAGTTGAGGATCATCCGATTCGATAAATTTTTCGGGCTTGAGAAATAGCCTCCGATTAGACACCGCCACAGGATTAGCCTTCTTTGAAAGAAAAAGTTTCGCTTTGACGGTGATAATCCGAGTTGCATAGGGTGGAAATTCATCAAATGTAAAATGGAGAACCTGATTGCCCAGGTCGTCGATTATTACCTCATAGGCATGAGCGCTTTCGATTTTTGAGCAGTATTGCACTGCGGTTTGCTGAACCGGGGCATAGGTCCAAAATTCGGCCTTTTTAAGCAAATGTTTGGATGTGTTCTGAACGGTAAAAAGATATTGAATCTGTCTGGGGATGGTATATTCGCTGGAAGAGAAACCAGAAGCGTCCTGATGTTTGTTTATGTGGACCTTGACCGTCCAAATAATGACCAAGCACAAACACAAACTTACAGTAAAAATCATGCCTTTTTTCATGAGAATTTCCGATCAGCTTGAACGAAATGTAAAGCTTGCTTACGGTATAAGACGGCTTTACTTCAGTCACAATTTCCAGACTAATTTTTACTTTTTTACAATAACCGTGCCAAAAACTAAATTCTTCAAAGACATCCAATAATTGAAAGACAAATTACTGCGTCTCAGTATAGGCTAAAAACCCTAACCTCAGCGACTTTCAAGAAGAATAAGATGGGATGCGTAAACAGTTAACCATTCAAAAATAAACTTGGGGGGAAAAGATTTTATGGCAGGAAAAAATTGTTGGAATGCACAGAAAAATATGCTTGCTTGCATATTTTTCTGTGCCGGGCGCACAATAAAAAAACCCGGGTTTATTCAAACCCGGGTTTTTATTATTATTTTTAGTTGAGATATAGTTTGTCGTTCTTCTTAACAGGCTTTATGCAAACAGTGTTTTAATCCATAACCGGCCTGGGCAGAACTTTGGCCCGCTCGGCAATCTCAGGAACCATGTGTTCCCATTCAATGGCCATCATGTGCACGCCGTGCACACCTTTCATCTCCTTGAACTCCTCGATCTGTTCGCAGGCGAATTTAATGCCTTCATCAGCCACCTTGCCTTTTCCCGCACCCTGAAGGCGTTTGATGACTTCATCCGGCACGTCCATTCCGGGGACCTTATTCTTCATGTATTTGGCCATACCCACACTTTTCATGGGCGTTACACCGGCCAGGATATAGACTTTTTCCGTAAGTCCCATGTCATTGGCCTGTTTCATAAATTCCCGGAACTTTTCCATGTTGTAGATACACTGGGTCTGGATGAAAATCGCACCCGGCCTCGACCTTCTTTGCCAAACGGTGTACCCGCCATTCGAACGGGTCTGCAAAGGGGTTGGCTGCCGCACCGATAAACATTTTCGGCGATCCATGCAAATCGGCGCCGGTTTGAAATTTTCCTTCATCACGCATAATCTTGACCATATGGATCAACTGTACGGAGTCGATATCGAATACCCCCTTGGCCAGGGGATGGTCACCAAACATTTGATGATCACCGGAAAGACAGAGCATATTCTTTATACCGTGGGCATAGGCTCCCAAAATATCGGCCTGCATGGCCAACCGGTTTCGATCCCGGCACACCATCTGAAAATTGGGTTCCAGACCTTCCTGAAGTAAGATCAGGCTCGCGGCCCAACTGGACATCCGTACCATAGCGGTCTGATTGTCGGTAATGTTCACCGAGTCCACATTCCCTTTCAGGTATTGAGCCTTTTCTCTGACCTCTTCCACGTCACAGCCTCTGGGCGGCCCAAGTTCCCCTGTAAATGCAAAATGACCTGCATTTAAAACTTTTTCTAAATTGCTTCCTGATTTCATTTCGGCTTCCTTTGCTCTAATTGCAAAATCATTATTTTCATAACTCGATGCGCCGGATTTATTCCAATGTGCGCACTTTCAATCGTATTCACAGGATGTTATGATTCTTCAACTTTCTCTGGTTTTTTATAACCGGGCTGAATCAACGTTCTTGGAACCTGATCATTCCACTCAACCGGAGGAGTATATGCTATCATTTCATTGAGACGGCCCTGTTTTTCCAGACGTTCATAGATCCTGAACCAGGCACAGGGCTGATCCGCGTCTATCTCGCAGTTTCCCTGGTTGGTGCCGCCGCAGGGACCGTTATAAAGCCCTTTTGCGCACATGGTAACCGGGCAAATGGCTGCGGTCATGCCGAGGACACATTTGCCGCAGGAACGGCATCGTTCCTCATACCATCCCACGGCCTGATTTGGCGGACATACCGGTGGTATCCACACCCGGATAAACCGGAATATCCGGAAATCGTTCCGCCAGAAACTGAATTCCCAACGCCGCAGGCCATGGAGATAATCGCATCATAGTCTCCGACAATATCGTCCAGCTCCTCGAGATATTCATGGTCACACTGTCTTTCCAAAGTTTGGGCCCCGAGTTCAATGGGGATTGTTGTCCAGCTTTCTGGCCATATCCAGCTCGGCATTCAGAACAGTCGACTTCCTTTTCTCCGCCTGCAAGGCAAACCGCCACACAGGTACCGCAGCCCACATTAAGGACTTTTTTATAGCCCTTTATCATATCTTTGATTTCTTCGAAAGGTTTCCTTTTGGCAACTATCATTTTCCCTCCTCAATTGTCATTTGTCACCAGCCGGTTGTCATTTGTCATCCATTGTGTATCAATCTTTAAATGAACAATGACCGACAACCCATGACTACATTGCCGATTCAGGGTGAAAGGGGAGAATTTCTTTTAGATCATCTCCCAGATATTCACGTTCATTGGGTCCGAGAATTCCTAACGACAAACAGATCAATGTCCACAAATGAACAGTCTGCCCATGCATGATCGCGCTCGTCGGACAAATCGTGAACTTGTGCATGACAGTTGTGACATGGTGTAATGCAGTAGTCCGCCTTTGTTGCCAGAATCTGGTCCGCTTTGAGCTTACCGTAAGCCCGGCGTTCTTCAGTATATCCTGCCTGGAGAAACCCGCCGCCGCCGCCGCAGCAATAATTGTTGGACTTATTGGGATGCATTTCAACAAAATTTTCTTCTCCCACAACCGCCTTCACCGTGTACCGCAAATCTTCGGCCACAGGATCCCCATAGGTCTTGCGCACCAGTTGGCAGGGGTCCTGTACCGTGAATTTGATTTTCAGGTCTTTGTTCCAATCGGAATTGACTTTCAGCTTTCCTTCCCTGATCCACTGGGCATAAAGCTGGATGATACTCTTTATTTCAAAGTTGTGCTCAATCTTGAATTTTTCCAGTCCGAACCGGACTGCGAAAAGCTCGTGCCCTCACTCGGTATTGAGCCAGATCTTGGCTTTTAGATCATCTACGGCTTTGGCCTTGACCCTTACAATTTTCTCCCAGTTTTCATTATCCGCCAGAAACAGGCAGTAGTTTTCCGCCGCCCATCCTTTTGTTCCGTATGTCCAGTCGGCTCCCACCAGGTCTAAAATCTTCCAGAGGGGCACCATTTCATCCGGTTCGGTGACCGGTTCCCTGGAGTTCTGATTCAAATAGAATTTAGCCCCCTCCCTGTTGACATCCGCCTTCATATCCTTGAATTCAGGCTGGGTTTCCTGATATTCTTCCAGCACGTCCTCTACAACGAATTGAAAGTCTTCTTCAGACGTTCCCATGGCACTGCAGGTATCGTTTCTCAATGCCATATCGCATGAACCGAGGATCCCCTTGGGTCGATCTTCCCTTGGCCAGCTTGCCCTGGCGTTGAAGACCAGCTGGGGAATGTTGATTTTCATGGGGCATACATACATACAACGCGTGCACATGGTGCACATCCACACCCAGGGTGTACTGGTTACTTCTTCATCCATGCCCAAAGCGGCCATCCGCAAAAACTTTCTGGGGTCCATATCTTCCAGTCCCGTAGCAGGGCATCCGGAAGAACAGGCGCCGCAGGTCAGGCAAAGATTGAGATTTCCTCCTTCAGGAAGAAGCTCTTTTACCTTGTCCAGAAAAATGCTTTTCTTTTTGCCTCCTATTTTGATCGCTTCTTCAGCCATAATATCTCCTCCGTTTTTAGGCCTTTGCCGAATCTTTTAACGGGTTGGGTCCCAAAGACCGTATATTTTCGGTCATCTCTTTTGCATACGCTGCAAAGGTGGGTCCTTCACCTGAAGATAAGTTATACATCCTCACCCGGTCACCTTCAAGACCGATTTCCTCCAGCAACATACGTACATGATCCACCCGTTCACGCGCCCTGTAATTTCCTTCGTTATAGTGACAATTCCCCTCCAGACAGCCGACAACATATACCCCGTCCGCCCCTTTCTGGATTGCCCGCAAAAGGTGAATAACATCAATCTTACCGGTGCAGGGCAGTCTTATTATTTTAATGTTTGCAGGATAATCGAGTCGCATGGAACCTGCCAGGTCCGCGGCCGAATATCCTCAATAGTCACAACAAAACGAAATAATGGTCGGTTCGAAGTCAGCCATCACATCCCCCCCGCCTCAAGCAAGGCATCAATTTTACTAATTATTTGATCATCTTCATAAAAGCTCAACTGAATCGTCTGTCTCGGACATACGCTTGTGCAAACACCGCATCCGTGACAAATCGCCTCATTGATTTCAATGAGTCTCTCGGTTACATTAAACACCGGCACACCAAAGGGGCATGCACGAACACAGGTCAGGCATTTAACACAATGATCCGTATCGACCTTGGCCGTAATCGCCGAAAGTTTGATGGCATCTTTGGCAAGAAACGTCGTTGCCCTGGATGCCGCCGCCTGGGCCTGGGAAATGGTTTCCGTGATCAGCTTGGGACCGTGGGCCGTTCCGCAGAGAAAGACACCCTCGCTGGGCATATCCACCGGACGGAGTTTAACGTGGGCTTCGATGAAATATCCTTCCGGGTTGCGATTCAACTTCATGATCCCGCTCATCTCTTGGGTATCTTCAGCCACCACGCCGGCGCTCAATGCCACAAGATCGGCCCTGATTTCGAGATTCTGCTGCAGGATGTGGTCTTTAACCGTCACCAGAAGGCCATCGGAAGAAGGCTGGACATCCGGCGGCGCATCCTGATCAAAGCGGATAAAGATAACCCCCTGTTTTCTGGCCTCGGTATAATAATCCTCGAGAAAGACCGTAGGTACGGATATCCCTGTAAAGCACATAGACCTGGGTATCCGGATTGCGTTTTTTAATATCAAGGGCATTCTTTACGGCATTCTGACAGCATATGCGCGAACATTCAACATTCTCATCGTTGCGGGATCCGACACACTGGATCATGACAACGCTGTCAAGCCCGTCGGTTCCTTTCTTCTCCAGGATATCGGAAAGTTCCACCTGGGTAACCACCCGCTCGTCATCTTCGTAAAGATACTCCTTGGGCTGGTATTCCCCGGCGCCTGTGGCAACAATGAAAATTCCGTGATCTATCTTGCGCTTTTCATTATCCGTCCCCAAAGTAACTTCGGTTGAAAAATTTCCCTTGAAACCTTCAAAACCGACTAATCCGTGTTTCGGTTAAAACCTCAATTTTATCATGGCCGGTCACTTCGTCCCCAAGCTTTTTAAGATAGGCCTGAATATCATCACCCTCGATGGTATGGTGAAGTTTTCGTGAAAAGCCCGCCAAGTTCGGCTTCTTTTTCAACCAGAACCGTATTAAATCCCTGATTGCCCAGACTGAGGGCCGCATTCATGCCGGCCACACCGCCGCCGATCACCAGCGCCTGCTTGTTAATAGGGACGACTTTCTCTTTTAGCGTCCTCAATGCCGCGGCCCTGGCCACAGACATGCGAACCAGATCTTTGGCCTTTTTGGTTGCGATCTCCGGCTCCTTGGAATGTATCCATGAGTCCTGGTTGCGGATATTGGCCATTTCAAATAGATATTTATTTATCCCGCAGGCCTCAAGTGTTTCCATGAACATGGCTTCGTGGGTTTTAGGACTGCATGAGGCCACCACCACCCGGTTGAGTTTATGCTCTATAATTTTTTCTTTGATCTGCTCCTGGGTGTCCTGGCTGCAGGTAAAAAGATTCTCATCCGTATAAACAACATACGGAAGGGTTGCGGAATAGTCCTTAACAGCCGGGACATCCACAATTCCTCCGATGTTGATACCGCAATTGCACACAAAAACACCGATGCGAGGCTCCTGCCCTGTGACGTCGATCTCTTCGGTAATTTCAACTTTTGGAATATCGGTTCCTCTGGCCTCGACCAGTTCTGTTCCGGCCAAACAGGCGGCAGCACTGGCTTCGGTCACCGATCCGGGAATGTCCTTGGGTCCTTGCAATACCCCACAGATATAAATTCCAGGGCGTGATGTGGCCACCGGTGCAAAGGTGTTTGTATCTGCAAAGTTGTATTTATCCAATTCAATACCAAGGAGTTCTGCAAGCTGGGCCGTACCCGGCTCAATTTGAAGACCTACGGAGAGAACCACCATATTATAGGTCTCCTCTTTCATCATGCCGCTTTCATCGGCATACTGAACAACCAGATCTCCGGTTTCCGGAATTTCGATGATGGTATGGACCCTGGCCTTTACAAAACGAACCCCGTCTTTATCTTTGGCACGAAGATAATATTTCTCATAATCCTTACCAAAGGTCCGCATATCCATATTAAAACGGCACAATCAAGCTCTCCGTGTGCGTGCTCTTTGGCGATCATGGCTTCTTTTACGGCATACATGCAGCATACCGAAGAACAATACCCGTTGCCGCACCGGTTGGTATCCCTGGAACCGACGCATTGGAGCCAGGCGATGCTTTTGGGTTCTTCACGATCCAGGGGCCGCATAAGATGGCCGAAATAGGGTCCTGATGCGCTTAAGATCCTTTCAAATTCCTCGCTCGTAACTACATTGGGATATTCGTATCCAATAAAATCAAGCCCGGAAGGATCATATCCCTTACTTCCGGCGGATAGAATAACCGAGCCCACCTTGACGGAGGTTTCGCATTCTTTGTCATCGTATTGTATTGCTTTGGCAATACACATGTTCTCGCACAACCCACATCCGATACAGGAGTCTGTATCAATGGCAAATGCAAGGGGTACTGCCTGGGCATACTCGATATAAGTAGCCCGCCGGTCATCCAACTTCATGTTATACTGGTTAACGGCGGTTACCGGGCAATGCCGGGCACATTCTCCGCACCCGGTACACTTAACAGGATCGATGTATCGGGGGATGATTGACCAGTGAAACCCTCGAAATTTCCAGGTTCACCCGATAATTTTTTGACTTCGGAACATGTAATAAGCTCGATATTTATATGCCGGCCGACCTCGACCAGTTTTGGCGAGATCACTCACATGGCACAATCGTTTGTGGGGAACGTCTTGTCCAGCCGGGCCATCATCCCACCGACGGTCGGCGACTTATCAACCAGATAAACCTTGTAATCAGAATTGGCAAGATCGAGTGCTGCTTGCATTCCTGCAATGCCGGCACCCACCACCATAACCGATCCGCTTTTTTCAGTCATTTCTCCTCCCTCTAAGTGTCATTACCACCAGCCGTTTGTCATTTGGCCGATGCCGAAGGTCCGCCAATGTTTTGCGGACGCCATGACTATAGTGCTGCAAAAACCGGTTTACTGTCTTTCATCCCTGTAAACTCAACCTTATTTGTCTTTTCAAGATCTGCCAGAAGGTAGGATATTCGTTTAAGGTCGAGTCCGATTTTTTCGTTGATATCCCTAACGGAAGTGCGTCCATCTTTAACGGCTTGATAAATCAAATTTTTCTGATATTCTCTTTCGAGCACTGCATCAAGAACCGATTCATAAGTCTCTGTATCCCACTTCCGGCCATACACATCCCCGTCGGTGGTAATCTTGACTTCCTTTCCCACCATCCACCTCAGTGTTTCTCCGGCAAGGGTCATCTCTGCTGCAGCCAGTTCAAAGCTTAAGGCTTTCGGATCAAATTTGCCCTGGGTTTTGACCGATTCTGTAACCGTGTTAACGACCTCCACAAACCGTTGTGCCTCAGCGGATGACACCCACGCCAAGTGCAGCCGATCTTTCCCGATACCGGCGATTTCAAAAAGCTTTTGAGTTAAACGGATCTTTTTTTCGGCCTGTACATTACCTTCCAGGTAATGGCAATCACCGAAATGTCACCCGGCCACCAGCACGCCGTCGCATCCATCCTTCAATGCTTCCAGCACGAACAGCGGATCGACTCTGCCCGAACACATTACACGCACCGTTCTGATATTGGGCGGATACTGCAAGCGTGAAACACCGGCCAGATCAGCCCCGGCGTAAGCACACCAGTTGCACAAAAAAGCAACAATTCTAGGTTCAAAATCTCCCATTATATCACCCTTTCGATTGAATATTGAATATTGAAGAATGAATAATATCCGAAAAAAATCAAACCCCAATAGTCAATCATAAATAATCAACAGTCAATGCCTATACCACGGCACAAATCGAAGCGACTATTTGTGCATCCCGGAAATGGAGCATATCGATGGCTATCTGTGGGCACGACGATGCACAAAGCCCACATCCCTTGCAGGAAGCCGATATATTCTTTGCTTGATACCCTTTTCCTTCGACCTCTTCCAACTCAATTGCATTAAACGCGCAAACCTCTGAGCAAAGCCCGCATCCGATACATTTTTCAGCATCGATCTGGGATACCAGCGGCGAAATCTGAACGGAATCTTTTGCAAGTATTGTCGTCGCCCGGCTTGCAGCCGCCATGGCCTGGGCGATGCTCTCGTCAATAGCCTTTGGATAGTGGGCCAGTCCGCACAGGAAAATCCCATCGGTTGCAAAATCCACCGGTCTTAACTTGGCATGGGCCTCCATAAAAAAGTTTTCAGCATTGAGCGGAATTTTATAAAACTCCGAAATTTTATCGTTTTCGGCCGGTTCAATGGCGGTTGCCAAGTTTACAAGGTCGGCCTTTATTTGCAAATTCTTTTGCAAAATCGGATCAAACACATCCACCGCAAGGCCATCTTCTAATTCCGTAACTTTCGGTTATTATCCAGAGAATACCGGATAAAGATAACCCCCATCTCCCTGGCTTTTTTGTAAAGTATCTCCCTTTCACCGTACGTTCGAATATCTCTGTACAATATAAAGACATTGGTTTCCGGGTTCTCTTCTTTGATGGAAATGGCCTGTAATATGGATGAGGTGCAGCAGATACGTGAACAATATGGCCGATTATCATCTCTTGATCCCACGCACTGGATAAATGCCACACTCTCGGCATCCTTTATTTTTTCGGGATCATGTTCCAGATCATGCCAGCGGGTCACCCTCGGATTTTGACCGTAAAGGTATTCATTCGTATCGGCTGCCGTACCCCCAGTTGAAACAATGGTCACCCCGTGTTTCACCATAGTCGTATCATTCCCATTGGACACCTGGGTCTCAAAATTGCCGACAAATCCGGAAGCACCGACGACCTCGGCATCATACAATACTTGGATGTCAGGATGTTTCTCGACTTTATCCACCAGCCCCGCAAGGTATTCTTGGACATCATTCCCTTTCCAGGTCTTGGTTATATCCCTTGCCGACCCGCCGAGAACAGACGATTTTTCCACAATGGTTGCAGGGAAGCCCTGGTCGGCCAGACTCAGCGCAGCGGTCATTCCGGCGACACCGCCGCCGATAACCAGTGCCGATTTTTTAACATCCACCGAAACAGCAGGGAATGGGCTCCAGTAAAGACGCCCTGGCAACGCCATCCGTACAAGATCTTTGGATTTTTCAGTGGCGCTCTCTTTGTCGTCTGAATGAACCCAGGTACACTGGTTTCTAATATTGGCCATCTCAAACAGGTATGAATTCAGGCTTGCGTTACGCAAAGTTTCCTGGAACAGCGGCTCATGGGTTCGAGGTGTACAAGCTGCCACAACAATACGGTTTAATTTTTGCTCTTTGATGACCTCGACCATTTTATCCTGAGTATCCTGACTGCAGGAAAACAGGTTCTCTTCTACATAAGAAACGTTGGGCAAGCTTCTGGCATACTCGGCAATGGCCGGGACATCGGCAATACCGCCAATATTGACCCCACAATTGCATACAAAGACCCCGACGCTCGGTGCTTGGTCCGCAACATCACTTTCGCTGGGAAACTCTTTCTCATTGATGAGCGTCCCGCGTGCGGACGCGAGATTAACACCGGCTCTGCACGCTGCCGCACTGGCCTGCATAACGGATTCCGGGATGTCCTTGACCCCCTGTATGGCACCGGCCACATAGATTCCCGGTTTTGACGTGGCAACAGGAGTGGTATCGCTGGTCCGGATAAAATTATAACGGTTGGTTTCAACACCCATTTTTTCCGCCAGATCAACTGCAGAGTCAGAAGGCTCCATGCCCACAGACAATACCGCCATGTCGAAATTTTCATCGATCAGTTCTCCGGAGTCGCTCACATAACTCAGGGCGAGCGTTCCGGTTTCGTCCGCTTCAGTGATGGTATGAACTCTTGAACGGATACATCGAACCCCCTCGGCCTTGGCCCGTTCATAATATTTTTCGAAATCTTTACCATGGGTACGAACATCGATAAAAAATATGGTCGGTTCAAAGTTGTTGCCGATATGTTCCTTGGCGATGAGAGCCTCTTTGATGGCATACATACAGCAAACCGATGAGCAGTATTCGTTATCGCATCGATTCAAATCACGGGAGCCGACACACTGGAGCCACGCGATTTTCGCAGGCTCTTTATTGTCCGAAGGTCTCAAAACATGCCCGGTTGTCGGGCCCCCGGCAGCCAGAATCCTTTCAAATTCTAAACTGGTAACAACATTGGAAAATTCGGCGTATTGATAGTTGTCAAAACTTGACGGATCAAAAGGTTTAAAGCCGGACGTCACGATCACCGATCCGACGTTAAGGGTTACCGATGCTTCTTTATCATCAAATTTGATGGCTTCGGTGGGACAAAACTTTTCACACGCTTTGCATTTGCCTTTTGTTTTCTCCCTGAAATAGATACACCTGTCCGCATCAATGACATATTTCAACGGAACCGCTTGGGGATAAGGGACATAAATCGCTTTTCTCTTAGATAGCCCCTCGTTGAACTCATCAACCGTCTTGGCTGGACATTTTTCTTCGCAAGCACCGCAGGCGATACATTTTTCCATGTCTACATAGCGGGGGGATGTTTTTACTGAGACGGAGAAGTTGCCTTCCTCGCCCTCGATGGAGGTGACTTCGGAAAGGGTTAGAAGTTCAATGTTGATATGCCGGCCGACCTCGACCAGCTTTGGGCGAGATAATTCACATGGAGCAGTCATTTGTGGGAAAGGTCTTATCAAGCTGCGCCATGACACCACCGATGGCCGGTGACTTTTCCACCAAGTAAACAAAATAGCCGGAATCGGCAAGATCCAATGCGGACTGCATACCTGCAATGCCGGCACCCACTACCAGTACAGAACCGTTAACTTTCTCGGTCATATAGTACTCCTTATTTTGTTTTCAATAATTAGGTGAGGAAGATTGAATCCAGACTTCGTCCCATTCGCGAATTTCTGGAAAACAAACAAACCGCTTTTTACTCCCTGAAAGACAATTTTGTCAACCAAAATATTGATTTATCCATAAAAAAAACTTTTGCTAACCCTCACAAGAGACACATCCATGATAAATGAATAATATTCATTAAATACACAGCCATAAAATAAAGATTTACATGCTATCCCGGAATCTGTCATGTTACACAAAAATTGCATATTCCTATACAATCAAATTTCATTCCAACAGCTCATCGAATCCCATGAAGAAAAATACCCTTGCCTCTTCGAAAAAACAACTCGTGGCCGACTGGCCGGCCCTGACACGAACATTCATCCGGCCGGAAAACGAAGCTGCAAGGTCTACGTTGATTAAGTACATGGAGCAGATCCTTTTCGGGCTCCACGATTTTCTTAAAACACATGTAGGGTTTACCGAAAGCGGTGAGCCTGAAGGATTTGGCCGACAGATTTACGAACAGCCTTATCAGTCAAAATCCTGAAAAAAAACTGGCCGACGTTATTACCGGTCTCATTGAAGACATCGCCCCCCATGCCGTAAATGTGGCCTCACCCTATTTTATCGGACATATGACCTCGGCCATTCCTTTTTTTATGGTCCACCTTAAAACCATCGTCGCCGCTTTGAATCAAAATGTGGTTAAAATCGAAACGTCCAAGGTGGTATCGGTGATGGAAAAGCAGGTGTTGGCCAAAATTCACCGGCTGATTTACCGAAAAAGCGACGCCTTTTACAATGAACATATCCAAAGTACGAGCACGACCCTCGGCTGCTTTACTGAAAACGGCACCCTCTCCAACCTGACGGCACTGTGGGTGGCCCGAAATACGCGACTTGCCCCTAAACCCGGTTTTGACGGTGTGGAAAAAGAAGGACTCCAGGCTGCCTATCGGGCATACGGAATAGAACGAAGCGTGGTTCTTGTTTCAAAACGGGGTCACTATTCACTTAACAAATCCGGAGGACTGCTTGGTATCGGCAACCGGAATATTGTATCCATAGATGTGGATGGAAAAAACCGGATTGACCCTACAGCCCTTGAAAAAACCATCCGTACACTAAAGAACAGCCAAAAAAAAACAGCCATCTTGGCGGTGGTGGGAATTGCCGGAACCACAGAAACCGGTTCCGTGGACCCGCTTTTAAAATTGGGCGAAATCTGCGCCAAAAACAGGATTCATTTTCATGTAGATGCCGCCTGGGGCGGGCCGACGCTGATGTCGGAAAAATACCGCCATCTGCTCTCCGGAATCGAGGATGCCGATTCGGTGACCATCGACGGACACAAGCAGTTTTATATGCCCATGAGCTGCGGCATGGTCTATTTTAAAGATCCAACGATTATGGACAGCATCATATATCATGCAAACTATGTCAACCGGCCCACCTCGGTGGATCTCGGCATTAAATCGCCGTCAGGATCCCGGGAGGCAAACTCGCTGATTCTCGACAGCGCACTCAAAATCATGGGGAGCCGGGGCTATGCACTGCTCATCGACCACGGCATCGAAACCGCCCGCAAATTTGCCGAAGAAATTGAAAAAAGACCGGTTTTTCAACTGGTCACACCCCCTGAACTCAACATTCTCACCTACAGGCTCTGTCCTTTGGACCTCAAAAACGAGCTGGTTCAAGGAGATGCGGAAAAGGTCGCTCAAATCAATGAAAAATGAACACCCTCAATCGGATGGTGCAACGGCTTCAAAGGGAGGCCGGCAACAGTTTCGTCTCCAGAACCACCTTTAGATCGGCAACCTGGCCCGGACAGGACATCGTGGTGCTTCGGGGCGGTAATTATGAACCCCATGACCAACATTGAGATTTTGCGGGAGATTCTCGACGAGCAGGAAGAAATATATAAAAAGAAATTGGCCTGATTGGAAATGAAACCATTCAGGCACGAAACAGGGAAACCCACTTTAAAACGGTTTTCAACAACTTTTCCCTTTTGTTATTTCGGCTCACCCTGAAAAAATATGAAAATGGCGCAACTCCACAATACTATGGCAAAAACAATGCTGACCAATACTGCGGCACTACCAAGATCTTTCGCCCGCTTAGCAAGTTCATGATATTCCGGAGACGCTATATCCACAACCGTCTCAATTGCCGAATTCAACAGCTCTACGACAAGTACAGATGTCGTTGCAAAAAAGAGAAGCCCTTTCCACAAAAGAGATAGTGGCAAAAACAGGAGAACAACCAAAAGAACGACCACTATGCATGCCTCTTGACGAAATGCTGCTTCATTAGAAATTGCAAAACGTAGACCATTCAGGGAAAAGAAGAAGGCGGCCCAAATTCTAGCAATGCCGGTTTTTGTCGTTTGTTTACGATTCATGTTTTAAAGATGCATAATCAGTGATTTCACAGTTCTGTTTACCATGTAATCCGGAAATTGCATTTTTCGGGTTTTTCGACAGTCTCTGCCAAAATGACAACCCGAAGTCAGTTTACACATATCGTAAATTTTATAAAAAATCAAAAAGGCAGCGGTCAGGTTGAAAACGTTATGAACTCGATTTTTGCGAATTCAGCCAATGTCATATTCCATCGCCACAGGACTTCTCATGATAAGATCGATGGACGTTGCCGATGTGAGAGCAGCTTCAGGAAAAATCCGTTTAAGGGACCGGATGTGTCTCAGGTTGTCCGCGGTCCGGAGAATCAGCATGGCAAGGTCTCCCTCCTCCATCTCGGCAATGGCGAGCACTTTTTCCCAGGGTTGACCGACGGCCCAGGCGTAAATCACAGCTGCCGGCCGCAAGAACAACGGCCGGGACCTCAAATTCCCCGGTCCGCCATGAGCGCTGCGAACGGTCGAAGGCCTTTTTGGACACGGTTAAAGGCTGCCAGCAGAGTTTTTGGCTTGAACACCTTCTCGATACGGTCATCCGATTCCCGCTCATTGACAAACAGCGTGGTCATGGCTGCAAGCAGCGCAGGGTCGGATTCCGGAAAGATCCCCGCGTCGAAAACCTTCAGCGATCATCAGCGGCTGATCGACCCTCAGTTGGGATGCCCAGATGCCGTCGGCAGTCAACACACCGTCTTTGGCTACATAACCGGTTTCTTTCAGAAAATCGAGGTGGTGCTGAAAATCCCGCCAGAGTTTCTTGTGTTCGTCTCTGAAAGGTTTTCGAGCGCCTTTTTTTCTTCTCTTTTTAACAATCATGAAGGTTGCAAAGGATTCACTTAAAAGATCTTTGATCTGGTCCGGCGTATGGGATAAAAGGAGGTTAAGAACCATGGAAAAGTTTATTTTAATCTGGCTGGATACATCAGCAGGGGCGCGATGTCACCAGCTTTGCAATGTGCTTGATGTCCATGAATTTTCCCGGAACTGCCATCGCAAATCCGATATGGTCCATTCCCCTCCGTCCGGCCCGACCGGTCATCTGATGAAATTCAGTGGGGTCCCAGCGGTAGAAATTCCCTTCCCGTTGAACCGGTCTGAATTAAAAAAAACAATGGTCCTGGCAGGAAAATTGACACCGGCTGCAACCGTAGATGTGGCAAAAACGGCATCGAGAAGCCCCTCGGTCATGAGTGTTTCCAGTATCAGTTTCCACGCCGGGAGCTGGCCGCTGTGATGGGCGCCCACAGCCAGGTGTTCAAGCTGCCACAGCTGCCGGTGCCCGGCAATGTGAGGACTTTTGGCCACAAGTTCTTCGATTCTCTGACTGCGGACGGCCGTTCGGGCCGGATCGTGGGTCAGGTTGTCGGCACACAGATCCAGGGCATTGTCACAATCGGCTCGGGATTTGAGGAAAAATATTGCCGGGAGAAGACGATATTTGTTCAATACCCGCAGAATATCCCCAAAAGGAGGAAGTTTGTAGGGCGGCGCAAGGAGAACCGGACGCCTGCTGCTCGCGTAAGCCGCCACCTTCTTGCTAAGTCTGCCCTTTTCTGACGGCCCCCCGTTAACAGGGGGAAAAGGGTCCCTGAAGGGATGGAAGAATATCGGATAAAGGGGTACCGGGCGATGGGTTTCTTCAACAACCCAACATTTTTTCAGGCGGATTGACGAAAGCCACTCGGCGATAGTGCCTGCATTCCCGATGGTGGCCGACAGCAAAAGCAGCGGTATCCTGGAAGGAAGATATATCATGATCTCTTCCCAGACCACACCTCTGTCTTCATCACCCAGAAAATGCGCTTCGTCAAGAACAACAAAATCGGTGAAAAACGTTATTCCTTGATGCATGGCATCATAAAGCTGATTCCGGAGGATTTCGGTTGTTCCCACGATTATGGGTGCATCAGGATTTTCTTTTCGGTCACCGGTTAAAATGCCGACGTTTTCCGTTCCGAAGATTTCCGAAAATTCAACGTACTTGGCATTGCTCAAGGCTTTTAAGGGGGAAGCATACCATGATCTGCCGCCTTTTTTGTGAATTCGGGCGATGGCCTGCTGCGCAATCCAGGTCTTCCCGGCACCGGTTGGGGAGCGGTAACCAGGCAGTCGGATCGTTGGACTGCCGACACGGCTTCAAGCTGGAACGGGTCAGGGTTTAAAGGGCGTTTTAGCCGGCACGCCGATGCCGGCAAAAACTCTTTTTAACCCGGCATCGGCGCCAGGGCCTGATTTTGAGGATCCGGCGACCGGGCGAACCCGCCTTTCTTTACTTTTGGTTTATCGGGCGTAACGTCTTTTTCGATTCATTAAAGCTTGGGGTATCATGGCATCCACATTTGCTTTTGCCGTTGAATCCACATCAAAAGGGGAAACACCGTCCACATCCGCCTCTATCAAAGCGTCATCATACGGTATAAAGCCCAGAAATTCAAAATCATGCAGATGCTTTTTTAAATATTCTTCATCTTTTGCACTCCCGGATCTTGTTGCCGACAATCACGATATTTTTCAAGCCGATCTCAGATGCAAGCTTTCGAATGTGGGCGGCTGTATCCATACTTCGGCGGCCGGGCTCCACCACCACGATAAGTCTGTCCACTGCAGAGGCTGTTGCTCTTCCCAGATGTTCGATGCCGGCTTCCATGTCCATGACCACCACTTCGTCCCTTGCCAGAACAATATGGGTCATCAGCGCCCTTAAAAGGGTGCTTTCCGGGCATATGCATCCGGACCCACCCTTTTGAACACCGCCGAGTCGCATGAGTTTGATGTTATCGATTTTTGCCGAAAGCGCATCCGGAAGATCGTCTACCTTGGGGTTGAGTTTGAAAAAACCGCCGATGCTGCCGGGTCGTGCTTCAGTTCTTTCAACAATAAGCTCTTTCATCTCGGCAATGGGGGTTATGCTGTCGGCATCGGGAATGCCGAGTGCCGCCGCAAGATTTGCATCCGGATCCGCATCGATGGCCAGCACATGTTTCCCCTGTGCATTCAATGTCCGTATCAAAATGGCGGAAAATGTTGTTTTACCGACCCCGCCTTTGCCGCTGACTGCCAGTTTCATATCTTTAATCCTTTCCCGTTCGTTTAGAACCGCGTTAAGTAATTCAGGAGATCGGGGGGGTATTTGATTTAAATCACTCCATGGATAATGCTTTTTTTCAAACCGTGAAACTCTCCAACCCCTTAAATAATTGAATCACACATTCCGTGCTCTCGTAATAGAAACATTCTTTTTCGGTTTCTTTTTACGCCCCATGAATATAACACAGTATATCGTCGGGGCAAGGGCATTTATTTGCCGTTCAACTTGATAATACCGTTTGAAATGCATATTTTTGTAACTGATTAGGTTTTTAAGACAAATCGATGTTAAAGGCGCTCTGGATAGGATTAAATTTTATGCTGGAAGCGGGTTGGCGGAGTGGCTTCAGTAAAAATTTAATCATATCTGAAGCGACCAATTATTCAAAAAGCTAAACTGTTTCATATCTTTAAATTCTTGACGTCCGGGGATTTTAAATGATACGATTCGCCATTACTTGACGTAAAGATCCCGCATTTAAAAGAGGTTATTCATGCTGACATTTAATTTCAAAGCGTCTTTTCACCGATATCTTTTAATGGCCACAACGGTCTTTTTGCTGACCGCCTCGGTCGCATTAGCCAAAGAACCGGACCAGGGCAAGGGACCTCCGCCGACGCCGGTCAGGGTCGCCGTCGTAGAAAAAAAGACGGTTTCCAATCAGATATCCCTGGTTGGAACAACAGAGGCCTTTGAAGAGAGCACCGTTGCTTCTGAAGTATCCGGAGTGGTTAAATATTTCCCGGTAAAAGAGGGGGATTTTGTCAAAAAAGGAGAACTGCTTGTTAATTTAAAAGAGACGGAAGTGAAGCTTCGCCTGAAAAGCGCCATTGCTGCCAGGGAAAAAATCCTGGCAAACCTTCAAAATGCTGAAAAAGAGCTTAAAAGGGATCAGCAGGCTGAAAGAAACAAACAGTATTGCCGAAAAGCAATATGATGCCGCATTTTATACGCATAGTGCGCTTTCCCAGGATTTAATGCAGCAAAAGGCCAAAATAGAACTCCTGGAATACGAGATCAAACAAAAAAAGGTTTTAGCGCCCTTTTCGGGTTTTGTCGCAAAAGAACACACGCAAGTGGGGGAATGGATAAATAAAGGCGGGCCCGTTGTGACCCTTCTCAGCCTCGATAAAATTCGAATAGCCGTCGACGTTCCTGAACGCTATTCGGTTTTGCTTCGACCCCAAAGTGATGTAAAAGTATCCATACAAAGTGTATCCAAACGATCTGTTCTCAGGTAAGATATATTCCGTACTTTCACAGGGGAGATCCCAATTCCAGAACCTTCCCGGTAAGAATACACCTTGGAAATCCGGATCACAAGATTAAAAGCGGCATGGAGGCGATCGTTACATTCAACCTGACAGACAAAAAAAACGCCCTTCTGGTGCCAAAGGACGCCATCGTAACCGCGGGAGACAACAGGATGGTTTTCCGGGTGGCCGACGGTAAAGCGGTGCCGCTGAATGTAAAGATACTCGGCTATTATGACGGCGGTGTCGCTGTTGAAGGGAAGTCTGAAACCCGGTGATCAAGTGGTCATCCGTGGAAACGAGCGCCTCAGACCCGGACAACCGGTCACCGTACAAAAATGAAAAATACAGGGGATCGGGGGTCAGAGATCAGGGGTCGGGGGCAGGCCGTTGCAAACCTGTTTTGCTTTGATACCCTGAGCCCTGAACCCGTGCTTTTCACCTTTAACCTTTTACGATCTCACTTGTTTTTTTGAACCTAGAACCCGAACCGCGAACCCTGAACCCGTAACTCGCAACCCTGAACGTCTTACTATGAAACTTGTCGATACCGCCATAAAAAAACCGGTGACCGTTACGGTAGGAGTCCTCCTTCTGGTTCTGTTCGGCTCCATATCACTTTTCAGAATTCCCATTCAGCTGACGCCCAATGTCGATCTTCCGGAGATTTCCATCACCACCACCTGGCGGGGCGCAAGTCCTGTTGAAGTGGAACGCGAAATCGTCGATGCCCAGGAAGAAGAACTCAAAAATCTCGAAGGTCTGGTAGAGATTAAAAGTGAAAGCCAGGGACAGCAGCGCCTATATCAATCTGATGTTCGAAATCGGCACGGATACCGATGAAGCCCTGCTCAGGGTATCCAATAGTCTTAACCGGGTAAAAAAATATCCGGACAATGTGGAAAAGCCGATCATAAAATCCGGAGGAAGACGCGAAAAAGCAATCGCCTGGATGGTATTGCAGGCGCTGGACGGATATGAGGGGTGTTTTACAGGAGGAATACGATTTCATCGATGATTATGTGAAGCCCCGCATTGAGCGGATTTCGGGGAATATCGTCTTCCAACATCTACGGAGGTCGGGAACGAGAGATTCAGGTCATTGTGGATACCGACGCCCTCTCGGCCCGGAAGGTGACCATTCCTGAACTCGTTCGAACCCTTGATATAGAAAACAAAAACATCAGTGCCGGTGACTTTGACGAGGGCAAGCGTCGCTATATCGTACGAACCGTCGGCGAATATAAGAGTGCTGAGGACATCTCCAATGTTATCATCAAAAGAGTCAACGGCATCCCTGTTACCGTCAGCGACATTGCCGTCGTCGAAATTTGGTTTTAAAGATTCGGAATATGTCGTCCGGCATACAGGTACCCCGACCATCGTTTTTAACGCTGTTCGCGAACCCGGTTCCAATGTCCTGGTGGTGGTAAAGAAACTCCAAGAGACATCACCGAATTGAACGACGGGCTGTTAAAAGAAAAGAATTTAAAGATTGCAAAAGTCTATGATGAAACCAGCTACATTTATAGTGCCATAAATCTGGTCAGAAAGAATATTTTCGTGGGTGGATCTCTGGCGATTTTGGTGCTTTTAATATTTTTACGGAGTTTTGCCAGCACGGTCATCGTGGCCGTCGCCATTCCCATCAGCGCCATCGGAACGTTCCTTGTCATGACCTTAATGGGACGGAATATCAACGTCGTGAGCTTAGCCGGCCTTTCCTTTGCCATCGGCATGATCGTGGATAATTCCATTGTGGTATTTGAAAATATCTTCCGCCACCGTGAGATGGGCAAAACCCGCGTCCAGGCAGCCTATGACGGTACCGTTGAAGTCTGGGGGAGCGGTTCTGGCCAGCACATTGACCACCGTGGCGGTGTTTCTTCCCATAGTTTTCGTTCAGGAGGAGGCCGGCCAGCTTTTCCGTGACATTGCCATCGCCATCAGTAGTGCCGTGATATTGAGTCTCATCGTCTCCATTACGGTGATTCCGACCTTGTCTTCCAAAATTCTGGGAAAGGTTCAAAAAGAAAAAAACACGGCATTTCAAAGCAAAGGGGGAATGTTGCGCGAATCTGGAAACCCGTCAATTTCATCATGCGAGGACTCACCGCTGTGGCCGGCGGCTTTATAGACTACACCACCCGGTTTGTTTATTGGATGTGCGGATTGTTTACGGCACGTATAGGGCTTGTCGTTTTCATGCCCCTTCTGGCCATTGGTCTGGCATATTTTTTGATGCCGAAAACAGAATATCTGCCTGAAGGCAACCGGGAGATACTGTTCGGGATTCTGTTGCCGCCCCCGGGTTACAATCTGGCTGAGCTCGAGCATATCGGGGAAGACAGTGGAAAAAGACATTCTACCGCTGATTGAACATGATCAGAAAAGTGAACTGGCCGAAAAGCTGAATCTTCCGCCGGTCAGCAATTTTTTCTATGTTGCACGGGGGCAATCGGTTTTCATGGGGATTGTTTCAAAAATCCAGGAAAGGACTCGGGAACTTTTGCCCTATGTTTACGGAATATTGAGAAAAATTCCCGGCATGATTGCCATTGTTCAGCAGCCCAGTCTCTTTTCACACAATATCGGCGAGGGCCGATCCATCGAGATAGAGATCAAGGGACCCGATATAGCGGAACTCATCAATATGGGCAGACAGATATACGGATTGTCGGCCCAGGCGCTGCCCGGCGCACAAATTCGACCGATACCCGGCCTGGACTTGGGCAATCCGGAGATGCGTATTATTCCCAATCGCGAACGCCTGTCCCGCCTGGGTATGACCACGGCGGATCTCGGCTTGATCGTGGACACCATGGTGGATGAGGCCAAAGCCAGCACGTTCCGGCTGCACGGCGATGAAATAGATCTCGTGGTAAAAAGTCGTGAAGGAAGGCTCGAACGCACCCAGGACCTCCCCCAATTTCCGGTGGTGGCACCATCCGGAGAAAAAGTGACCTTAAACTCCCTCGCTGAAGTAAAACTCGAAGAAGGACCCATCCAGATCAATCATATCGATTCTCAGCGGGCCATTACGATCCAGGTTATTCCACCAAGGGAGGTGGCGCTTGAAACC
>PVMK01124460.1_pt1 | contig 27478 bp, 22 predicted proteins | sample 1853481 | NCBI WGS metagenome assembly PVMK01 (sample SAMN08533507, study PRJNA380276) | Marine sediment metagenome, whole genome shotgun sequencing project. | reverse complement strand
GTCCAATTTATGGTGACTGCTTCACAAAATGAAGCAGTCACCATAAATTGGACTACATCCACTGGTTTGGATGTTGATGGCAGGGACTTAGGCCTGTATTTGCCCGGACCACTCTTTGTCGGATTTGACGATCCGGACCTGATGGTGGATTTTATGCAATACCTCGGGTCATTTTCTGTACCCAGCGGTCGGGAAAACGTGGCAGTTGCCAAAGGTATCTGGACAGCAGGTAATTTCGTAAACGCAAACGGACCTTATACATATAATGGCAATGGCACCGACTTTGGCGTTAGCTTTTGGGAGGGGGCTACCCCAGCTTGTGAGATCACCGTGCTAACCTTGCAAACTCAGACCCCCTGTAACCCCGCCACTAACACCTATACTCAAGAAATCCTCATCACTTATGAGAATGAACCTGGTACAGGTACCCTGGATGTTAATGGACAGTCCTTTCCCATAACCGGGAGTCCACAAGCGGTAACTTTAACAGGTCTGATATCCGGTGGTCAGGATGTGAATGTGACCGCTAGTTTCAGCGAAAATGCTAATTGCTTTCTGACAGAACCGGACTTTTTTAGGGCTCCTGAAGAGTGTTTGGTCTGTGATGTCACGGATCTAACTGCTGGCGCTCAAACAGGTTGTGACCCCGGTACCAACACCTATACCCAAGAAGTAACTGTAACCTACAAGAATGATCCCGTAGGTGGTTCTCTGGATGTAAATGGACAATTTTTCTCAATTACCGGGAGCCCGCAAACGGTGACCTTAACCGGACTGGTAGCCAATGGCATGGATGTGGCGGTGACCGCAAGATTTACGGCAAATACTGCCTGCAATCTAACAATCTCCAATTTGTTCATTGCGCCGGAAAATTGTGTTCCAAATGAGCTGCCAATAGCTGTAAACGATGATATTTCCACGGAATCGGGCATTCCGGTAACTATTGAGATTCTTATGAATGACAACGATAGTGATGGCACCCTCAATCCTGAGTCGGTGCAAATTGTAGATGCTCCTGGGAATGGGCAGGCAGCAGCTAACTTGGATGGTACCGTAACTTATATACCTAATCCGGATTTCCAAGGGGTAGATTCCTTTACCTATACTATTGAGGATGATAATGGCGCCACTTCGAATTTAGCAACCGTTAGCATTACCGTAGAGCTCATTACTGCCTTGAAATCCTTTTTCGACCCTGTACTTTCCAATGTAAGCTTTAAGGTCCAGGCTAACGGTATATACTTAAAGGTGAACAAAAACGAAATAAATAGGCTTGATATTTTAATTGCCGATATCCAGGGGCATATACTGCACCAAGGACAATTTATTAACATAATCCGTGATGAATACATTTTTCCCATCCCTAAATTTCACTTTAACGACATACTGGTTATTAGAGTAAAAACCAACGAAGGGAGTTACACTAAAAAAGTGTACCTGCAGAGCAGATAGAGTTAGGTTATAATTTGGGCCGAATTTGACAACCTAACTTAAGAAAGGGATTTGTGTAAATATTTCTCTTTGAACACGGTTAAACGATTATTGTCGTCGGGAAAAATAATTACCGGCTTATATTGTTTTGCTTTTTTCAAAGTCATGCTCGCATAGGAAATTACTATTATAGTATCACCGACCTGTGCCTTTCTAGCCGCCGGGCCATTGAGACATACTATTCCCGTATTTCTTTTGCCCGATATAACATAGGTCTCGAGTCTTTCTCCATTATTTATATTTACAATTTGAACCTTTTCGTTTTCAATTATATTCGACGCATCCATGAGTTCTTTATCAATGGTAATGCTACCAACATAATGAAGCTCAGATTGAGTAACTTTTACTTTGTGTATTTTTGACTTAAGAATTTCAATATTCATGAGGGATATGTGGCTTATTCAATTCCTGCAAAAATACAGTATCCTCCTTAACATCTAAAGTCATTGCCGATATCGAAAGCAAAAAAGCCCCTTTAATCAGGGGCTTTTTGTTATGGCAGCTGCTTCTTTTTTCAATAAGGCTACAATAGCACCTTGATCAGCCCTTGTTGGTCTTCACTTACTGATATTAGCTTCCAACCGGTTTCCTCTTTTACATCATCCTTACTAGCGTAAACCCTCCAGCGATAAATTTTGCCTGCTTCTAAAGGCTCTAATGCGCTGTTATCAGCATTAAATTGAATGCTCGTCTGGTCACTTGGTATAATAATGTTCTTGCTGGTCAACGCATTATCGTTATTAAAACCACCCCAGATGATCTTCCCATCAGAATTTACAACCTCGATTACGTAATCAGAAGTACTGGAATACGCAGTCCATGCAAGTAATGGGGAAGCATCCACTTGGGCAGGTTCAGAAGTGCTAAAATCATTGGATGGCCCTATTAATTGCACCGCACCAGTAACATCAAAATTAAGTTCTGTTAACCCTGCAGAAACAGATACTGTAGGTTCTCCAAATTTTACAATTCGATCAGGATCCACCACTTTATTATCATTTTCATAAGTTGCCCTTCCGATGTATATCCCATCGGGAACACCCGAAATACTGTAAGAAAAGTTCGATGTACGGGTCGTCAGCCCAGGAATAGTTTCACCTGTACCAGGATGCGTCAGTGCAATATCAACCTCAATGTTTTGTGTTGATAAAAATGTTATCTGTCCTGTTACCTGACCAGTTGCTCCAGTTGATAATAGCAGGTCAGTCGAGGATGTTTCCATATCTGTAGTCACTGATATATCCAGTTCACTGGAGTTATGGTTTACAAGAAAAGCTTTTACAGAATAATTCCCTGCAGAAACGTTATGTATGGTGTAATCTCCATTTTGATCAGTAACACTGGAAAATCCTACTGTGCCATTATAAGCCACTACCAGCGCACCCCCCTGAGGTTCGTTCCCTGAAACAACTTTGCCCGAGATGAAACCAATATTATTCAAAGTACTTTTAAACATCTCAACAGGTTTGTCAAATGTTTGTCCAACTGAAATTGTGAAGGAAATAGGACTAATATCTAAAGTAGGTACCCTACTGTACCCTTGTTTAGTCAACTTTATAAAATATGATCCAGCTAATAATTCAATACTATAGTTTCCATCTATATCTGATGAAAACGTATTGCCTGTTGGGGCATTGGTGTTAGCATCAAATACAATAATACTTACATCACTTAATGAAGCGCCTGTTTCAGCATCAACGATCAAGCCTGAAAGGATCCCCGTTACCTGAATTTCATGATCATCATTTGAGCATCCAAAAAATAGCATTAATGATAAAATAACACATAGGTTCCACTTTATAATATCTCCCATTCTGATAGGTGTTTATTTGTTGAAAAAGAAAGCAATTTATCAAGGTACACTTTACGGTTCTTGCCAGAAAGACGTGACAACTGGCATATGTAAGAATTAGACTTAAATGAGCTCTAAATCTGTTTAATTACATCTTGTAAACCAATGCATTAATATTCATACCTGCTCCGACAGATGCAAAAATAACCGTGTCACCTTTATTAATTTGATGCGGCTTCATCTGATCTTTTAATATCAAATAATTAAATGGCCTTTCCCGCTTGGATTGATTCGCTCGGCGGCTGAAACAACTCCAGCGTGTAGCCGTCCGGGTCAGACAGGTATATGACCAGTCCGCCGGTATTCGGGCCGGCCGTGATCTCAACCGGTTCCGATTTGAAGTGCACACCGTGGTTGATAAGATCATGGTAGCACGCCCGCAAATCGTCAATCAATATGCATAAATGTGAGTTACCCGACCGATTCGTCGCTTGATCGCTCGGCTCACCGGTATTAGTCATGTATTGCACAACTTCCAGCGTTTGCGGACTGTTACGCCCAACAAGGAATGAGGCCACATTCAACTCGACATTCTTGTAGCCGGTTTGACGAGCGACATAGTCGGCGTTCACACTTGGGCGTCGTCCAATCAACTCCATTCCCAGCAGGTCACGGTAAAACACAATCGAACGTTCGATGTCAGCAACGGTCAGCCCAATGTGATGAACACCTGAAATCGACCATGATGTGGTTTGTCGTGAATTCGTCATTGGCACATACCTATATTAATCAGATCCATAGGCGACAATATTTAGTTGACAATTATAGTATTTCAAAAAGAACATTAGCCTAGTCAAGGAAATCCTTCCAATGAATCTCTGACAGCTGCAAGTCATTAATTTCTTTGTTTGATGCCAGGCAACCATTGTGGTTTGCATCAATTTTGAAAGGATAAAGGTACCATAGATTGCCATCATATGAAACTTTGTCTTGGTCAAGGATTATTTCAGTTAGTGGAATTGACAAACCTCTGCCATCCGCCTTGATCACACTTTCTTTCATGGACCAATATCTGAAGAATGTATCCAATGGGTTATGGGAAGTATGAATTTCAGTCCACTGATCGGAATTCATTGTTCTGGTGAAGTCTTTTAGGTCCACATCCTTCTTTTGCTCGATATCGATGCCCACCCTTGAATCGGCGCTTAGCACACAAACAACGAAGTCCCCCGAGTGGGAGATGTTGAAGTCTGCATTTGAATCAGGTAGGTACGGGCGATTAAACTTAGAAGTTTCAATATTTTCAAGATTTAAACTTTCACCAAATAGGTTATGCCAGGACCTCATTAATAAAAGTAATCCGAAAAGGTTTCTCTGGCGATCCTGAAACTTATGAAAGCGATCATTTTTAGTTATGAAACCGCCTGGAATCAGTCTTTTGAGAACCTCAAAGTTTTCATTGGTGATTTGAACGTCTATACGCAAATAACTTATCAACATAATTATGTGAACGTAACAGTTAGAAAATGAATGAAAAAGGGTTTCACTCACTCTAGTTTTCTTTCTGAGTTATAAATAGTTATATTAAAAAAACATTTAAAAATCAATCCTTAACTTAAAAAATCATGAAATTACCAAAACATTTTCTTTCCAAATTTCTACAGGCCATTTTATTGACTGTTTTCATTTTTGGCTCTAACCTGCAATCAGTTGCCCAGGAAATCTCGGTATGGCAATTCCGCCATGTTGATCAAACCAACATGCAGGAATTCATTGAACGAGAAACCAAGTACTGGAGTAAGGTAGCAGAAGCTGCTATTGAAAAAGGTAACCTCACGTTTTGGGGGCTCTTTGTTAAGCAGGGTGGTTTTAACTTACCCGAGAACCCTAATGTAATCTTTATTAACACCTTTAAAGATATTAACGCAGTGGACATGGCAGAAACATGGAATGCCGCTGCAATATTTCCCGATGTTCCCATGGATCAAATAGAGACCGGTTCAATCAGCAAGACCCTGCACATGTTCTATGTAAGTCCTGGAAACTTTGTTGAAAAAGAGGGAGCGGTACCTGCAGAAGATTACAACTATGTCAGGTTTATTTTTCACAACTCAAACACTCCTGGTGCCCTTTTAGCATTGGAAAACGAGCATTGGGCCCCCTTTATTAAGTCAGCAATGGATGCGGGTCAAACCACACAAGTAGCCTGGGGAAATTCCAGCATATTAGCTCCTTCCGGGCCAAACGTGCTGGCCAACACCATCTCTTTTGATATTTATCCGGATTTGAAAAGTGCATTGACCGGAGGATTTTCTGATGATGCTGATGTCGAGTTTCCTACATTAGGCTTAGAAAAGATTAATGAGCTTGAGATAAACCGAAGATTCAGCAACGTATATCGAAGAATACAGGTAATAAATGCCGATCCTCCGGAATAATCCATGAACCAAAGTCATTTCACATCTGGTCGTAGGATATCCTACGACCAGTTTTTTGCGATCTACGACTAATTTTTTGAGTTCTAAGACCAGTTTTTATTAATGAAAAAGACATTTTGTCTGCTAGCACTATCAACTTGTTCACTATGGATTCTGGCGCAAACCAGTGATATCATTCGCTCCTCTCGACCAGGGCAGTCCTTCACGCCCTACTCCGTAGGAAAAAATGTCTTTCAAATCCAATCAGGGGTCAACTTCAACGGGTTCAATGAAACAAACTCCAATGTAGACGGGAATGGTGCCTTTTTTGTAGCCCTGGCGCGTTATGGTATTACCGAAACCATTGAAGTACGTTCCGAGTTTCAGTTTAATCGGGACCGGGTTAATATGGGTTTGGACAAAGAAGTGTTTGATGGTTTCAGTGCCTGGAATATTGGTATGCGGTTCAATGTTTTAAACCCTGAAGACGTCACAAAACCAGCCTTGGGTTTTCAGGTTGACTTGAGCATCAATGCGGTAAGTTCTGACTTTAATGCCGATCATGTTGCTCCCAGATTATTATTACTACACAGTCAGGCTTTGAACCCCTGGCTGGGACTGACCACTAACTGGGGGGTGGCCTGGAATGGAAATGATGAAATCCCACGGGGGTTTTATACGGTGGCCTTTACCTTTGCAGTGGGTGATAAATGGGCGGTATTAGCTGAAAATTATGGAGAGATAGAGGACAGTGATTTCGATACTCGATTTGATACCGGTCTGGCTTATCTGGTTAATGATGACCTACAACTGGACCTGGGTATGGGATATGGAAAGAATGATAAGATAAGTGATTATTTTATAGATGCCGGAGTATCAATTAGGTTTTAACTACCCCTTGAGTTACTATTGGTTTTTAAATTGCCTTACTAAATACCTGATTATTGCTTCCCTTTTGGTCCCAAAAGTAGGGATCAAAGGTGCTGCAGATATTGCGAACAAACGTTTTTCCCGGACCTGTAACCTTAATTAATTCGTGGTCTATTTCAACTAATCCTTCACGTTGCATGGTTTTCAATGCTTCCCGACCCCGGAGAGGCATATGCTCCATTATCACAGGATCATTTGATGCCTGGTCATTACAAATTAATTGCAGAATGGTGTCTCTAACCTTTTGATCCTGGTCCGACAAAAAGTGGCCTCGATATACTGCCAATCCATGATCTTTAATCTGTTGCAAGTAGCCTTCAACCTGCTTAAGATTTTGTGCATAGGCAGTTTTTGTGTCGCTGATAGCGGATACTCCCAAACCTATTAGTAAATCTGTTTGACTATCCGTATATCCCATAAAATTCCGGTGCAGGTTTTGGGCCCGATAGGCTTTACATATCGAGTCAGTTTCCAAGGCAAAATGGTCCATGCCAATGTCCACATAACCCAAATCGGTTAACATACTTTTGCCAAGCTCAAACAATGCCCGTTTTTGGGCCTCTTTTGGCAGATCGCTTTCTGAATAGCCCCTTTGCGAAGGAGATTTCCAGGGAACATGGGCATAGCTGTAGAATGCAATTCGATCCGGAAGAAGCTTTACAACCTGTTTCAAGGTCTGCTTCATACTTTGATTAGTCTGAAAGGGAAGCCCATAAATAAGGTCCAGATTGATCGATTGGTAACCAATGGATTTGGCCATATCCACAATCCTTTTAACCTGTTGGAAACTATGTATGCGGTTGACTGCCCGTTGTACCTTTTCGTCAAAGTCTTGTACACCCAGACTTAATCGGCGGAATCCCAAACCATACAACAATTTCAGATGGTCTTCCGTGGTATCGTTGGGATTCCCTTCGAACCCAAAACTGTAATCGGGGTGTAGCCTACTCTCAGCTAAGATATTCTCAATTAATAGCTCCAGGTTCCGGGGTTTAAAGAAGGTTGGGGTGCCACCTCCGAGGTGTAACTCCCGGATCTGAGGTGGTTCTCCGAAAACATCAAGATATGTCTGCCACTCTTGTTGTAAAGCCGCGATATAGGGTTCTTCAACCTGGTGATTCTTAGTAATTCGCTTATTACACCCGCAATAGGTACAAAGGCTTTCACAAAAGGGAAGATGAATATAGAGACTAATACCTTTTTCACCATTGGATTGTTGAAAGGTATCCTTTACTTGTTGCAGCCAGCGATCCTGGTGCATAGGTTGCTGATTCCAAAAAGGTACCGTTGGATAGCTGGTGTAACGAGGTACCGGCACATTATATTTTTTAATAAGATGTTCCACGGCTTGAAAAAGATTTGGAATGGCGAAGTTAATAGCTGTTGGAAAGTTAACAAATGCAATTTACCAACTATGATGATGACATTTGTCATATTTCATCAATTCTGGTATGCCTAGCTTTGCTTTCAAGTAACATCTTAGTCAGCATTAAATGTCACAAAAAGCACGGGGCACTGTCTCTTATAATAAAGAGGCTGAAAAGTCTTGTGTAAATAACCTTACTTAAAGCAGTGAATCACACCTTCCATATTCCGGTAATGGGAACCGGGTTTTCAATTGATACTCCAATCAAAGTAGCTCATTATGGCATTTCATCGGTAATACCATTGGCTGATGATATCCTAATCGAAAAAATGAGGGAATACTACAGCGCTAAATTGAATATTCCATTTGAAGGAATATCTGACAAACTGGATGATTTCAGGGCCAAAAGAATAACCGCCTATTTAAATCTCATTGATAAAGTAGTAAAAGAGAAATTTGAGGCCCTCAAACAAGCGGCATTGGACACAGGTAATGAATTTAAGAAGTATCTGGATATGCTTCCTGACTACTCCTGGCTTAAACAGGAATACTACCGGTTGGTAAACAATGCGGATGTTGAGGAACTAAAAAAATGGATTAGCACCCACCTGCTTCCAGGGTCCGTTGATGTAAACATCATGACCAAGCTTGACAAAACCAACTACAATGGTCAAAAAGATGCTCTTCCTTACCAGTACAATGACGCACACGCTGCGTTGCGGGGCTATGCAACCAGCAACCTGGAGTCATCAATCATCTTTTCCGCAGGCATGAACCCCAGGCTTTTTGGATACATGGAAAACTTCCGGGTGTTCTATCCTGATAAGCAGGGAAATTTCGAAAAGAAGATCGTGCTAAAAGTAAGCGATTATAGGTCTGCATTGATACAGGGTAAGTTCCTGGCTAAGAAAGGACTTTGGGTATCTGAATATAGAATTGAATCCGGGCTGAATTGCGGTGGTCACGCCTTCGCTACTGAGGGTCATCTATTAGGACCGGTATTGGAGGAATTTAAAGTTAACAAAAATACTTTGTCGGATACTACCTTTCAACTTTTGGAAGCGGCCCTAGAGGAAAAAGGCAGGCCCTGCCCCCAACAATTATCCATTCATATCACTGCCCAAGGAGGAGTGGGGACCACTGAAGAACATCATCTGTTGTTGGATCATTTTGAACTGGAATCCGTTGGCTGGGGTACTCCATTTTTACTGGTACCTGAAGCCATAAACGTGGACCACAAAACCAGAGGTATGCTAAAGGAAGCTAAGGAACAAGACCAATACCTTAGCAATACCTCTCCCCTGGGTATACCATTTAATACTCTGAGGAGTAATACCCAGGACCTCGAAAAGAAAAGGCTGCTGGACAAAGGAAGGCCTGGTAGTGCTTGCCCAAAGAAATTTTTAATATCGAACAGCGAATTCACCACAAAACCTATTTGCACTGCTTCCAGAGAGTATCAGCATGCCAAACTGAAGGAGTTGGAAGGCCAGCATCTATCCGCGGAGGAGATAAAAAAACATCAGAAAAAAATAGTTGAGAAATCCTGTATTTGCATGGGTTTGGCAAATGGGGTTTTACAAATTCACCATTTACAAGGCAAAAAGGATGGATCTGGGGTATCGATATGTCCCGGCCCCAATATTGCCTACTTTACTAAGACCGTTTCATTGCAAACAATGGTGGACCATATCTACGGTAGAACCAATGTTATGGAGCGGAGTGATCGCCCCAATATGTTTATTAAGGAGTTCTGGCTGTATTTGGACTATTTTTTAGACAAACTGACAGAAGCAACCGAGCCTATTTCCGTCAAACAGCAGAAGTATTTCAACTCCTTTAGAGATAACCTTCAATCCGGGCTGCAATATTACAGGACCTTATTTTCCAATATTGATGAGGGTTGGAAAACCAATGCACTAAAGGAATTGAGGCAACTCGAGAAGCGACTCAACCAACTGACACTCCACGACAGCCAACTGGTGTAGTCTAGTCCATAAGAGTCAAATTCATTCTCTCCAATAAAGCCAAAAACCTGGGCTCCTGGTGTAAGCTGCTCCAATGCGGATCGACATTCAAAGAGAAAAGTGAGGTGTAGCGCTCTTCATAAGCCTTATAGAGCCAATCTAGGGCTTGTTCCTTATCCCCACAAAAAGTGTACAGTCGGGCCACTCGCATAGAATGAACAAACTTTATTTTCGATCGTTCAGCCAGCCGGTCACCTGCATATTTCATTGCTTCAAAATATCCTGATTCATTATAAATCCTTTCAAGGTCATCTGCGGTATCTCCTAGATCCTGATTCCTATAGAAATGTGTCGCATGGGTGATGGCCCTTTCATAATCTTCGCTCAAATGGTAAATAGTCCAAAGGCAACGATGGGATAACGGAATATTTGGTTCAGATTTAAGAGAGGTATTAATTGATTCAATCGCCTGGTTGAATTGTCCAGTGGCCGTTAACACCCAACCTTTTAAACAATGGGAGAAAGCATTGAGGGGATCCACTTCAAGTGCTGCTTCAATTTGAGCAATGGCTCTTTCATTTTCGTGCAATGACACCAAAAGGTCCGCGTAGAAAAGCCTTGGTTCCGGAGCATTTGGGTTTAGGGAAATGGTTTTATTAAAAGCTTCCTCCGCCCGCTCCCATTTCCATTCATAGCTGGTATACACATGAGCCATTGCCATATTGGCCATCGGCAGATCTTTGTTGATTTCCAAAGCCAACAATGCGTACTTTTTAGCCAAGTTTGCTGCCAGCCGTGGATCCTCACCCCCCCATTGTCCTTTGTGGACCCAAACCAAAGCAATTCCCGCTAGAGCAGTTGCGTTGTTCGGTTCTTTTTCTAATGATTTTTCAAAATAATCTAAAGCAATTTCATACGTTTCCGGATTAAGTTTATACAAATGGTATAGCCCTTTTAACAGGTCTTCATAGGAGTCTGCATTTACCAGAGGTGCCGCTTTTAGTTGCTCCAACTCTGCTGGGCTTGCAAGTACGCTGACTTCATTAACAATAGCCTGGGCCACCTCGCTATGCAATTTTAAAATACTGGTAAGGTCCCGGACATAGGTATCGGACCACAAAATTTCCCCGGTTTTTACATCGACCATTTGCGCGATTATTCTCACCATTTCACCCTCCCTCATCACCGAACCATTGATCACCGCATCCACACCCAACTCCCTGCCAATGCGCAAAGTTGGCATATTAGCTTCCTTTAACATTCTGGTGGAAGTATTACTTACTACTTTCAATGCAGATACTTTACCTAAAAATGCAATCAGGGTCTGTGTCATTCCCTCTACAAAGTATTCCTGATCCGGGTCAATTGAAAGATTATCAAACGGCATTACAGCCACAGAGTCTACTACCTGATCATTCACGATACTTTTATTAATCAGGGTAATACCTATCATGATGGATATGAATAACATTACTCCTATGGCCAGCGAACGACCCTTTAACCAACCCGCTTTGGTCAATCCTGGTTTGGGGAGGCCTGATGCTTTGATGGCATAAGACTTCACCGGATGATTTACATTTTTAAGAGAGAGTTCGCCCAGATCATAAAAATCAATATCTCCCTGAGAACGAATCAATCTTTGAATGTCTTCTAAAATATAAATGCCACCTGGATCTGCCGCCGACTGAAGTCTGGAGGCAATATTTACTCCTTCCCCGAATACATCCTTATTATCAATGGCTACATCCCCGAGATGTATGCCAATGCGCAATTTTTCTCTAAGGGCGTTAGTCTGTGCCTGTTTTTGTAGTTCAGTGGCGAACCGGACAGCTTCTGTGGGGCTGATAAAGCTGAGGAGTGTCCCGTCCCCCATTTCTTTTAATAGATCGCCTCCAAATTTATTGGCCAAATCCCTATGGAACTGCCGGTTTAGTTTCAGTAGTTTTAGTGCCTCTGCTTCGTCCTGTCCTATCAAAGATGTATAGCCGACGATATCTGTAAATACTATCGCAACCAGTTTTCGGGTTTGGGACATGGTTCAATTTAAGGAATCTTCTCGGTTACTTTACGCCAACTTTGAGTATTAATAAAGCTAATAACATTAGAAATCTAGAAGCAAAATATTTAATAGTAGATTAAACCTTTCGTAATAGAGAGTGTCTAATTATTTCCACCAAATTTTTTAAAACTATGAAAAAGAGAGCAAATATATTATTTACCACCTGCCTAATCTTTTTACTGGCCTTTTTTAGTTCATGTAACAATGAGGAAACAAACATGGCTCGACTGGTTGTAAGGATGATCGATTCTCCAGGAGATTATCAGGAAGTAAATGTTGATATTCAAGCTATTGAAGTAAATGTCTCCGGAAATGGCAACGGGTCAGGATGGACGGAATTGAGTAATACCAATACAGGAGTTTACAATCTGCTTGAATTAACCAATGGGTTAAGTGTGGTATTGGCTGATGTGGAACTCCCGGCAGGATTTATCTCACAGATTAGATTGATCCTGGGTGAAAACAATACCCTAAAGATGAATGATCAGGTCACTGATCTTACTACCCCTAGTGCACAGCAATCAGGGTTGAAACTTCAACTCAACGCTACCCTGACTGCGGGCATCACTTATGAAGTGTTATTGGATTTTGATGCTGCTCTCTCTGTAGTGACTTCTGGCAATTCCGGAAGATTTAATCTAAAGCCGGTAATTCGCGCAATTGCTGAAGCACAAGATGGTGCGATCAAAGGAATAGTCTTGCCGGTTGATGCTACCGCAGCAGTGTTCGCCATTCAAGGGGCCGATACCGTAGCTTCTTCTTTTGCCGATAATACCGGTGCGTTTTTGATTAGAGGGTTACCAGGAGGAAATTATACTGTCGGTATAAGTCCATCTTCTGATTACTTGGAGACATCGGTTGAAAATGTGCTGGTAGTAGTGGGAGAAGTCTCTGATATAGGTATTGTGGATCTTTCCCAATAAAGCTGTCAAAAATAAAAAGTCCCGGCATAATGCTGGGGCTTTTTATTCCGTTAATTAAAACCATTAAACTGGTTTGTCGAAACTACAATCCCTATGCTCGATGAATACCTATTAACTTACATAAGCTCCGAAAGTTTCTTCAATGGCTTTGGGGCTGGTGCTATATTGTATCCCTACTTGTTCTGACATGGTATCCGGAAAGATATCCTCTTTCCCTTCAATTAAAGCTTGAATTACATTTTTTGCTACATTTTCAGGACTGTCCTTGTCCATTTCAAAACCCCTGGCCATATCGGTGTCAATGGGTCCTGGATATACCCCACCGGATTAAATTTTATCCATTTGTCTTCAATGAATTGAATGCCGGCAGAAGGATTATTACCAGCAATACGGACTACGTAGTTCCATGCCATATTAGAAAGTAGTTTGAAATATCCACAGTATTTATAGCTTTTTTTGAGGGATGAATGACCATTAATCGCATGTGTAATAATGGCATGAGGAAGCATGCCTATGGCAATCTTGAATATTTAAACTAGTTGCCCTCGCCATTTCAAGGTATGCATGTTAAATAAAGATTTAAGAAGGTTGGCATTTGATTAATTACAGATTTTTAGACCTAATTATCCTTTATATTCAATTATTTATTTAACTTATGCCCGTATTCAGCCTGCTTTTCGGCTAAAGCCGTTATGTAATAGTATTTGTTAAAATTAAATTAAACAGTAATGGAGCTTACAACAAATGAAAAATTGACAGTGGAAAGTGAAAAGGATCTTATTGCACTCTGTAAGGAACTTTCTCAAAAATTTGCTACCAGGGCAGCTGAGTACGATCGTAAGGCAACCTGGCCGGTTAAGGATTATGAAGATATAAAAAGTGCTGGCTTACTGGGCATTATGATACCAAAGGACAAAGGAGGTATGGGCGCAAGTTTTCTCACTTATACAAAGGTCCAGGAACAGTTATCCCAGGGCGGGGCCTCTACAGGCCTTACTTTTAATATGCACAATATCACCGCTGGAATTCTTGCGGAAAGTAAAACAGAAGGTATTGGTGGAACCAGAGGTAAAGCAATGAATGATTTTCGCAATTGGGCCTTTAGTGAAATTATTGATGGGCGCAAAATGTTTGCATCCGCCAATTCTGAGCCGGGTATAGGAGCGCATTTCAGCGCCCTGAAGACTACCTATCAGAAAGTAGATGGCGGTTTTATCATCAATGGATATAAACTATTTGTCTCCATGATCGGGTACGCGGATTACTACGTAGTAGCCGCGCGCCGGGAACAACCTTCTGGCGACTTACCTGAAATATCATTTTTTATAGTTGAACTGGATAATCCTGGAGTAGAAATTGAAGAAATTTGGGACACCATGGGTATGAGAGCAACTGTCTCCAATAATATGAAAATAAAAGACTGTTTTGTTCCCGATAACAGGCTTTTTCTAGGCACCGAGGGATTGGGTATTTTTAAACTTACACGTGAACCGCATTGGGTAATTGGAGGCTATATAGGCACCTATTTAGGATTGTGCCAGGCAACTTTTGATTATATGGTGGGCCACTTACAAAAGAAGAAGATCCCCGGCAGTGACCAGTCCGTAATAACCAGGGACTGGGTACAACATGATGTGGGTAAACTTTCCTGTGAACTAGCAGCTACCCGCGCCCTGGTGTATAGGGCCGCTGCCATGGTTGATGAGGATCGTGGTTCTCCCCAAACCAATGCAGCCATTCACCAATCCAAATATATGGTAAGTGAATTTGCTCCCAAACTGGCGTCCCATGCCATCCGCCTTTGTGGTGGAAGCGGTATTGCCAAAAGCTTGCCTTTGGAGCGCTATTATCGCGATGCCCGCTGTGGTGGCCTAATGCCCGCGACCAGCGATGAATGTTTGCTCTACGCTGGCAAATCAGCTTTAGGATTTGACTTAACTAAAATCGAAGAGACCTATTGGTGAAATTCCAAAAATGACTTTAGTTGAATCCAGTTTTAAAGCTTGGCCGGTAGAGTCATAAATTTCAAATCATAACAGTCTAAACTGAATCATATCTACTATGCAATCATGGCAGGATCCCACAATAGATGAAATCAGGAAAAAATATAAGCAATTCGCACTGGAAAACTTAGAGGGCGACTGGCGTCAGCGAGATGCTGATTTAGAATTTTCTCCTGAAAGATGGCAGCAATGCGCCAAGTTCGGGGCATTTGGTATTTCCATGCAAAAAAAGTACGGAGGGGAAGAATTGCCATATACCCATACCATAGCGGCATTGGAAGGAATGTGTGAAGGGTGCCATGATACTGGATTTTTCTTTGCTATGGCTTCTCAGATAAGCGGGACCCAGTTGACATTGCAGGCTTTGGCCTCGGAGCAACTAAAAACAAAATACCTGCCAGCGCTTATCTCCGGCAAGTATTTTACCAGTTTGGGGTTCTCGGAAATCTCAGCTGGCAGCGATATATATTCAATTGAAACCAAAGCAACTAAAGTTGAAGGAGGCCACAAACTAAATGGCAAAAAAGCCTTTATTACTAACTCGTTAGATGCTACTTGCTGCCTGGTATTTGCCAAAACCGCTGACAATAGATCTCCATTCGACTTTACAGCGTTCATGATTGATCTGGATTGGGAGGGTGTTTCACATGGGGAAGCTTTTGAAAAATCCAGTCTACGCACTTGTTCTCTGGGGCAATTAAATTTGGACAATGTGTTCGTTCCTGAAGATCACATAATAGGTGCGGAAGGAGGGGGTCTAAATGTTATAAAAGTGGCCATCGGGTGGGAACGCATCTTACTCATGGCCATATGCCTGGGCCCAATGTCTCGTGTATTACAAGAGACAATTGAACAAACCAAAACCCGGCAACAATTTGGTCGATCAATTGGAAAGTTTCAGCAAATATCTTCTAAAATTGCGGATATGGTGATGAGGCAAAGAATGGCTCGCTTGGTAGTTTACGATTTGGCTGGCCAATTGTCAAAAGATAGCTCTATTGGAAATTATTTGGAAGAGGTAGCTATCACCAAACTTTATGTTACAGAGAACTGCATTCAACTTATGCTTGACGCTACTCAAATTTGGGGAGGCCGGGGTGTCTGTAAAGAATGGTCCATTCAACAAGACATGAGAGATGCCCTGTCCAGCACCATTTGGGCAGGAACCTCAGAAACTCTGCGAAATACCATTGCTAAAATGGAAGGGGTAGGCTAAAATATATTTTTCTATGTTCAGAGTGTCCCTTGAATCAAATGTCTTATAGATTTTAAGATCCGAGGCTAACAACAGTTTTGGATTATAAAAATTTTTAAGATAATTTGTTTGCTATGACTTCAACCGTTACTCAAGAGGACCTAGAACTACTTGCCAAATACGACACACCCACCATCTGCAATGTTGTTGAACTATTTGATGTCCGGCTAAGGACAGAGGGATATATGAACAAAAAAATCGTTTCCTGTTTCCCCGAAATGCCTCCCATGGTTGGATTTGCCGCTACCGCCACCTTCAGGGGTTCAACCCTAACGGAAGAGCCAAGCTATGGAGGTTTTGATAAACAAGTTGCCTCGTTTGCTGAATTACCGGGGCCGGCAGTGGTAGTTTTTGAAGACCTGGATCAGCCTGTGGTAAGCGCCACCTTTGGTGAAATTATGTGTACTTCGTATAAAAGGTTCGGAGCAAAGGGACTGATCACCAGCGGAGCCGGCAGGGACCTTGATCAGGTGCGCTCGCTCGATTTTCCGGTATTTACCAATGGCACCATCTGTTCTCACGGCTACAGCAGATTTCCTTCAGTGGGTGTTCCAGTGCGGGTTGGTGGCTTAACCATCAAACCTGGAGACTTAATCCATGGCGATTGTAATGGAGTCACCACCATACCCATTGACATAGCAAAAAGGGTGGCAGCCTTATGTGAGCATTACGTGGATGCCGAAGCCATTATCCTCGATTACTTAAAAAGTGACCAGGTAACCCCAAAGGGATTGGCCGAAGCGCTACAGGAATGCAGACTGACCCTACGACAATTAGCCGATGGCCTGAAACAATGATCGGTCCAAAAATCAAAGAGCTTAAGATAACGCCCATTGCGATGACGGACCCTCCACTTTTGAATTCAGTGGGGATCCATGCTCCTTATGCCTTGCGAACAGTAATTGAACTGGTCACCGATGACAACATTTATGGAATTAGTGAGATTCCTGGAAATGTGGAGATAAATGAACTTCTTAACCAATCACAAGCAGTGATAATTGGTGCCGATCCCTTTCAATTAAATAAACTTCGTAATGAACTCATGGGCCGCTTCGGCCAGGATCAGCAGGATACACGTGGTGATTACCCTTGGGATAACAGAAAGTTGGTCCATATATTTAGTGCACTTGAAGTAGCCTGCTTGGACATTCAGGGCAAAATTTGCAATCGCCCGATAGTGGACCTATTGGGCGGCATGTGCCGGGAACTGGTTTCCTTTGCCGCTTATATTTTTTACAAGCCGCGGGGAGCAGGAGGAATTCTTGGCCATGACATCGATCCAATAGCTACAGGTTGGGATGCGGCTCGACAGGCTTCGGCGGAATCTGCTGAAGAAATTGTGGCCCAGGCAAAAAGTATGTGCCACGAATTTGGGTTTAAGTCCATTAAGCTCAAAGGTGGTGTTTTCCCCCCTGAAATCGAAGTTGATACCATGCACAAATTGAGGGTTGCGTTTGGCCCTGAGGTTCCCTTGCGATTTGACCCCAATGGTGTGTGGACTGTTGACACCTCCATAAAGTATGGCAGACAAATGGAGGACATACTTGAATACCTGGAAGATCCTACCCGTGGGCAGCCTGGAATGGCAGCTGTGCGAAAGGCCTTAAAAATACCGCTTGCTACCAATATGTGTACTACTTCATTCGAAGATATTCCTTCCGGAGTAGCACTTGGTTCAGAAGATATTATTCTCAGTGATCATCACTTTTGGGGAGGTCTGCGGGAGTCCATTAACTTAGGAAAAATCTGCCAGACATTTGGGAAAGGGCTGTCCATGCACTCTAATAGTCATCTTGGGATTTCTCTGGTGGCAATGGTGCATATGGCCGCAGCGATCCCGAACCTAACCTATGATCTCGACACCCATTACCCATGGCAATCCGAGGAAATAATTACCGGTGGCCGGGTGAAGTTTGAAGATGGCAAAGTGACGGTGCCCAGAGAACCCGGATTGGGAATTACCATTGACCATAAAGTTTTGGAACAATTGCATGAGAATTTTAAACATTGTGGACTAACACATCGTGACGATACTGCGGAAATGCAAAAACTACAGCCAGACTGGCACTATGAAGCCACCAGATGGTAATACTTGTAATATGGAGGTATAATAACCATATTTAGCCTGCCTTAAACCCGTAGGTTATGGATCCACTTCTTCTTCTACTGTTAGGAGTTTCCGTCATTATAATTTGCATCCTGTGGTTAAAACTACATCCGGTGCTGGCACTTCTATTTGCAGCTATCCTGGTTAGTGTATTTACCCCTGAATCCAACTTGTTGCAGTTTGCACAATCGAAAGGAATGACAGCCACTGAAACTGCTACTTTTTTGGATCAGTCTGTGGGGAAAAAAATTGCCAGTACTTTTGGAAATACTGCTTCAAAGATTGGGATTTTAATTGCCATGGCCTCCATCATAGGCACCTGCCTTTTACGCAGCGGTGCTGCAGATAGAATAATCAGGTCGGCATTAAAACTTTTTGGAGAAAAGAGAGCTCCAGCCGCTTTTTTAAGCAGTGGATTTACCTTGGGCATTCCAGTATTCTTTGATACGGTATTTTACCTTTTAGTACCCTTAAGTAAAGCTTTATCCCTCAGGAGTGGCAAAAATTATCTTTTTTATCTAACAGCCACTGTTGCTGGTGCAGCCATGGCACACTCGCTGGTCCCTCCCACGCCCGGTCCGCTATTCGTAGCCGGTGAACTGGGAGTAGACTTGGGAGTAATGATTCTTGCGGGCCTGGTTGTGGGTCTATTCACCATTTCGGGTGGTTATCTATATGCTTCCTGGGCCAACAAGCGTTGGACTATTCCACTCAGGGAGTCAGGAGATGTATCGTTATCAGAGTTAAATGCTTTAATGAATAAAAAGGATAGTGACCTTCCCTCAATTTGGTTATCCCTGATCCCAATAGTACTTCCTCTGGTATTAATCTCAGGGAATACCATCACCAGAGCTTTAGTTGAACCAACCGACAGTTTTCTGCTTAATGTATTCTACTTTCTGGGAGACAGTAATATTGCTTTGACTATATCCGCAGCAGTTTCTTTAGGTATCCTGGTCTGGACCGAATCGGATAGGGAGAAACTCAAGAAATACATTCTAGATTCTCTGCAAAGCGCCGGGGTAATCATCCTGATCACCTGTATGGGAGGTGCTCTGGGAGGAAGTTTACAACAAACTGGTATTGGCGTATATTTGCAGGAATTGGCAATGGAATATCAAATTGCTATTTTGCCGTTGGCTTTCTTTATCACTTCATTTATGAGAGGCGCCCAAGGATCGGCCACCGTGGCAATGATAACCTCTGTAGGAATAATAGGTGGAATGGTTCAGGCGGGAACACTGGGTTTTCATCCAGTTTACCTGGCATTAGTGATCGGTTGCGGCTCAAAACCACTGCTATGGATGAATGATAGTGGATTCTGGGTAGTGTGTAAAATGAGCGGAATGACTGAAAAAGAAACGCTTAAAACCTTTTCCGCGGTATTAACTATAATGGGCATTATCGGTTTATTTGTAATATTGATACTGGCAAAATTGTTTCCAATGATATGAGCAACTTAAAAAATAGACTAAGAGCTGGCGAGGCAGTTCACGGGTGCTGGTTGAACGGTGGATCAGCACTGGACGCTGAAATTGTAAGTAAGGTTGGTTTTGACTGGGTCACTATAGACCTTGAACATGGAGTGGGCACCGAATATAACCTGCTCGGGCAACTTCAGGCATTAAACGGAAGTGCTACAGTTCCTTTGGTACGGGTGGAAGCATTGATAAGGCATCGAGTAGGACGCGCCTTGGACCTGGGCGCACGAGGCATCATATTTCCTATGATACACGATCTGAATGAAGCAAAACAGGCAGCCTCATTTATGAAGTATCCCCCTGACGGTGTACGGGGCATGGCCACCATGACCCGAGCGGTTGAATTCGGGCCACAATTTGATAAGTACTACCAAGAAACAACCAGTCAATTATTAGGCATACTACAGATCGAAAATGCTCAATGTCTCGACTACCTTGACGATATTGCCAGTCTGGACGGTGTAGATGTGCTATTTGTGGGACCAGCGGATATGACCTTGTCCTTAGGCATATTTAAGGAATTTGAGCATCCAAAATTTATTGAGGTGCTTAAAAAGGTTCAGGCAGCAGCTGATAAATATGGCAAATCAACGGGAGTACTGATGTCAAGCCCAGCCGAGTATGAAAAATACTATAACCTGGGTTTTAGGATGATGGGGTGTGGATCTGATTCAGTTTTCTTGCTTCGGGGAGCGCAAAATATGGTGAAAGAAATGCAGAATCAATTGAATTTGTCTAATTAATTGTAATTACCATCGATAGTTATTGATCTGGCTCCAATTCCTTCCAACCGCGCATAATGGTACTCTTCTGGATTGATAAGATCGAGTTTGGCAGTTTCATATCGAAACAACTCACTTCCCTGGTTCTCCTGGTAGATATCGCAATAAATGGCAACCTGAGTCAGGAAAATTGCACCACTGAAAATTTTTGATTTTAATTCACACCCTTGTAATCCATCCTCAATTACCGCCATTCTTTGGTCATGTGTCAATTCATCGAAATTGGCATTCTTAAACATCCTTTTACTGGTACATCTCAGCTGTAAAAGAAATAGGGTTTTTACCTTGTTAAAGTCTAGTTCTTTATCATAAAAGTGTTTTATTACAGATCGATTTTTTATGTCGATATCAGGTATGATAGTGGCTACAAATGAATAAAGAACTCTATCTGATTTACTTATTTTTATTGACTCAAATGGAACTGCCACCCCGTCAGTGACGGGAATGAGGGACACCAATATCCCAATTGAAATCAGGGATGAGGTTTTGATAAAAGACCTGCGACTGTTAATAGTTTTCATGATTTCTGCATTTATCAACGATGTAATCACTGGCTCTTTCTGCAATTGCCAGAATAGTAAGTGATGGTGGAACAATAAGTGGAGATGGTATACATGAAGCGTCTGTCACAAATAGACCCGGGTAATTAAAAACTTCACCATTTGAATCTACCGTGCCATTGTCTATACTATTTGCCATATTGCACGATCCAACCGGATGAGTACTGTCAAATTGCAAATCTGTGTATTCTTCACCTTTCCAATTCACAGCTTTAGTATCTAAAAGAGTACAACCACTTTTAGTCAATATGCCCTTGAGCAAAAAATCAATGTTTCTTGCCTGATTTCTTTGAGCCTCACTGATGTCCAGGTTAATTTCAATTTCATCCTTCCAATTTAGCGTCAACTTTGCTGAGTCATCCAGATAACCTGAGGCAGTTAGGATAACCATTCTTTTTTGCATTTTTTTCATCAGTCTGGCATGCTCCTTGCCCCAATACCCTATAGATCCGTTGGCTTTCCGAGCACCTAATCTTACCTTCGCCATGATCTGAACAGGCAGGGCCTTGTATGGAATCAATAGCACATTATGACTTTCAATAAATTCATAGGAAACTATACCAGGAACACCATACCCTTTGTACATTTCACCATCTGGATAATGATCCGGCATGATTGCAAGTTTCTTATAGAATATATTACCCTTTAAATTTTGCCCTAGGGTAGTACTGAGCCGGGTAAGGTATTTTTTAGATCTTAAAAGGATGGAAGCGCTTCCTATTGCCCCAGCACCAAGTATAATATGTTTTGTCTTCAATTTATAAGTTACTTTTTGATCTTTTACATCGGTCGCGTAAACAGTGTATTTGAATTTATCCTTGGGCTGGTGTTTAATATAATCCACGGCAATTCCACATCTAATCATTGCTCCAGCCTTTGAAGCTTCCGGCAAATAGTTTAAGAAAAGAGATTGTTTTGCATCATACTTACACCCTGAAATACAATAACCGCACTGTATGCAGTTTTCAACAGCTAACGGAGCCCTGTCTATTGAGTAACCCAAATCCCGCATCATTAATGAGAATATTTGACCATTTTTAGGTATTTCTGTTTCTGGTATTTGGGATACTTTCAGTTTTTCTTCAGCCCTGTTATAATAAGGATCTAACACTTTTCTATTGATCCTTTTTGGCCAAAGCAGGCCGCCATCTTTTCCTTTCTTATTAAACACCAGGGAAGGTGCCCGTAAACTAATGCCCAGATAAAATCCTGATCCACCACCCAATCCTTCGATGACGTTCACGCCAAACCCTTTACCTGGATAATGTTTATAGTATTTTCTTAGATAGGTTACACTTTGTGTGTTCTTAAAGTCTTTCTGTGGATTGATGAAATCCCCTTTTTCAAGCATTAATACTTTTAGTCCCGCGGTCGCTAGATGTAACGCCGGAGGTGAAGCTCCAAAGCCTGATCCTATAACTATTACGTCAAAATTCGATTCCATGAGTCAACTATTTCCATACAATGTATTGATTTACAGTCAATTGTAAAAATTGAATTTCGCGTGGGACTTCTTGTAAATTGCAGTTGATGCAGTTTAGATGCTAAAAATTCCGAATTGATTGCGAATGTTGCATATTTCGCAAATAGCCAACGTATTGTGGCATGAGATGCAGAAAAAATATAAGGTAGTACAGGTAATTAATTAGTAAATACAAAAAATAAATTTATCTTAAAAACAGCCGTTCACAGGCTAATTTCTTAAATATAGATTATGAAACGTTCTTTAGTCATTCTTACCTGCTTTATGCTGGTTAATCTTGTTACCGCCCAGAATCAGATAGGTGTTTTTGATACCTCTGTTGACATTGGAGATCCCAAAATAACCGGCTCATTCACCTATGATGCCAATGAACAAGCTTATACCATAAAAGGCAGCGGCTATAATATTTGGTTTGGCAGAGATGAGTTCCAGTTTGCGCATAAAAAGTTAACGGGAGATTTTATTCTGACTGCGAACTTTTCCTTTATCGGGTCGGGAGTCGACGCTCATCGAAAAGTTGGATGGATGATCAGAGAGTCCCTGGATGATGACGCCCCACACATTAGTGCGACCCTTCATGGGGATGGATTGACGGTTCTACAATGGAGACCTCTGAAAGGAGCACATATGAGGGACCCACAGGACCAGATCTTTGCTCCTAAGGCCAACTATCAAATCCTTCAACTTGAGCGGGCTGGACAAAAAGTAATCATGCGGGCTGCTCAGGTTGGTGAGCCACTCCAGGTAATTGGGATACAGGAAATGAGCGACCTCCCGGATGAAGTATACGCCGGGATATTTGTATGCTCCCACAATGAAGATGTGACAGAAGAGGCAAAGGTGTGGAATGTTAGAATCGATAAACCTGTGGCTGATGACTACAGCCCGAATGAGCAAGGATGGTTGAGCTCTCGACTGGAAATTATGAATGTTTTTGATGGCAAACGAAAAGTTATCCATACCTACGAATCACGTTTTGAAGCCCCTAACTGGATGCCTGATGGAAAAAGGTTGCTTTTTAATCAGGAAGGTTCGCTTTACACTATAGGAATAGATGGGAAAAACAAAACCACGCTCAATACAGGAACCGCTGACCGCAATAACAACGATCATGGAATCTCTTTTAATGGAAAAATCCTGGCCATCAGTCATCAACAAGAAGGTTTACCTGGAGGTGGCTCTACAGTCTATGTACTGCCGTTAGAGGGAGGCGAACCACAACAGGTAACGGAAAAGACCCCATCTTATTGGCACGGTTGGGCACCAAATAATAAGGAGGTGGTTTATGTGGCCCGAAGAGAATCCGATAACTATGATCTCTACAGGATTTCGATCAAAGGAGGCGAAGAGATTAAACTTACTGATTACAAAGGATCCCATGCCGACGGACCGGAATATACCCCTGATGGCAAGTATATTTATTATAACGCCAGTCCCACAGGCACCATGCAGATCTGGAGAATGAAACCCGACGGTTCTGTAAAAGAACAAATCACTTTTGACCAGTACAATGACTGGTTTCCCCATATTTCACCAGATGGGAGGTGGATTGCCTTCATCTCATTTCCTACACATATAGATCCCAAATCTCATCCCACCTATAAGAGGGTAACCTTGCGACTGATGCCGGCAGCAGGTGGAGTACCCAGAACCATTGCTTATCTCTTCGGTGGACAAGGGACCATAAATGTTCCTAGCTGGTCTCCCGATAGCAAGTCGATTGCGTTTGTGAGTTATAGCAAGCTGTAAATAGTTATGAATTATAAGTTATGAGTTTGTTTTCCAGGGCAAGTTCGATCAGTTTCGAGGCTTTATATTAGCATTCATCCTGAAAAAATTTGTCGGGTCATACTTGGTCTTGATATCTACCAACCGCTGGTAATTGGATCCAAATGAATCCTTGGCGAGGTCTTCAGACCCGCTCATATCACTGTTAAAATTGAAATATACCTGCCCATCGGAAAATGCTTTCAATTCCTGGAAAAAGTCCCCGGTCCATTGAATGTTATTCTCATTCTGTGCTTGATCTACCCACATGGTGTCAATACTCACCAGAAATCTGGCGCTGCGATCCCCAAATGCAGTAGCATTCTCAGGCACTCTGGAAAGCGCACCATGCAAATTTCGAATTGAAATCAGGCTTTGTGGCGCTGGAGCATGGTTGGCTTTGGCAATTATTAGTTGTTGAAGTTCTTCGGAAATATCATCTACATAAAGAGATTTCCAATAGCTATACAATTCTCTTTTTTGCAGAAAGGGGTCGAACATTTTATTTACAGCACTGTATGGATATATATTACTCATATCCAGCAGTGGCTCAGCCACTTCCCGAAAAGGTTGTAGTACTTTTTGTCCCTCCTCGGCAGGCCCGAAATACATGGCCGCTAAAATGGTGACTTTCTTACCATGAAGTTCCGGGGGAAAGGCCTCATGTTCCGGAACAGACCAGTGAATACAATCGCTGGTAATCTCATCTGGGAGGTCCCTGGTGTGGTCGACCCAGAAACGCATAACCTTCTCGGCATCTTCACGAGGATACATACAGGCTACCATCATTACTTCAGGTCCTAAATCATAAAGTTGGAATTCAAAAGAAGTAACTATTCCAAAATTGCCTCCCCCTCCTTTTATGGCCCAAAACAAATCTTGATTTTCCTTGTCGGAGACATGGACAAAACTTCCGTCTGCCAGCACCATTTCTGCACTAATGATATTGTCTATGCTCATGCCTGCTTTCCTTCGAAACCAGCTAAGCCCACCGCCTAAGGTTAAACCTCCCACACCGGTATCCGATACCACACCACCTGCACAAGCCAGACCAAACACTTGTGTTTCGTGGTCAACATCTCCCCAGTTGGCACCCCCTTGCACTATCGCAGTCTTATTTTTGGGATCTACCAACACCGTACGCATCTTGGACAGGTCAATAACTAACCCATCGTCGTTCATGGCATTCCCGGCTACATTGTGCCCACCGCCCCGTACCGCTGTCAACAGATTATTGTTCCGTGCGAAATTCACCGCCTGGATCACATCGTGAACACCCGTACATTGAGCTATCAACCCTGGCTTTTTGTCAATCATTTTGTTCCACAATTGACGTTCTGTGTGGTACTGGGAATCATGTGTACCGATTATGGTTCCTCCAAAGTTTGCCTGAAATTGAGCAAGTGTTTCGGAGTTGATTTGTTGTACGTTGGTAGTTGATTCTGGTATTTCCATGGTTTTTGGTTTAAGTTTTAAAGTATACCTGAAGACCATTGGTGATCTACAGAGCAATGTTCACTAACCCAATATCGGAACTTATAAAAGCTATCACTAATCGATTTGATTCAAAAGACAGCTCCTTTGATTCAAAAATGCCGTATTTTGGTATTTTATCTGGTTTCTAGTTTACGGAAAATAAATTAGCAGCTTGCGAAGGAGACATCCCAAATCGTTTTTTGAACTGCCTGGAAAAAATAGAGGGATGACTAAATCCCAATTGATAAGCTATTTCTGATATGTTGCCCTTTCCTGACTTGATCAGTCCTAGAGCATTGGAAAGGCGAAGGTATTCAATGAATTCCTTAGGACTCGAACCACTGAGTGCTTTTATCTTTCGGTATAACTGAGGTCGGCTCACTCCCATTTGCTTGCTTAAATTTTCAACGGAAGGGCTCTCCAATTTTAATTGATCTTCAGCACGCTCAATAATTCGATTTAAAAACCGCTCCTGAGTTAAACTTACTATGTTCAAGGAAAGCTTTGGGAATATTTGTCTCACGTTACCCACATAAAACTCCATAGTCCTATGTGAAACCAAACCCTTGCCCCGGGGAGCAGCCTTTGCCAATCTGCTGGCCAGTTTAATTGTTTCTTCAAATAATAGGTCCCCAGTTTTTGTAACCGGTTCACCAGTGGCCAATCCAATTTTTAAATCCAGGCCTGCATTTTTGTATTCATCACTCAACTGATTGATCTCTCCTGCGCAATGAACCGCGTGGTTACACACCGAAAAAAATACAATTATTTTATCTTGTTGAGCATAAGATATCCGCCCATTATTCTTATGTATTGTAGCCCCGAAATGAGATACTATATTAGACAAATCAACCTCCACTCCAATTAAACTCACAAACAGCACAAATCTGTTCCCAAGATCAGGCAACCCATCTTCGAACTGTACCAGATCTGAATCCACCCTATCAACATTTCCCATTAAAATATCGTAAGTGCCTTTCTCTACTTCAATAATATTATTGGCAATGTTACCGTGAGCTTCCTTGTGTACCGCTATGCATGATTCCTTATCCGGTCCGGACATTAGACAGAACCCCGTACCTTCCTTTGAGTTGATATAGTAATGGATGTGCCTAACCCCGTATTTGTGCTCAACCGCTATGTCCTTTTCATGAAGCTTCCTGGCTTCTTCTAAATCTATTTCTTCACCCCCCAAGTGAACATCCATGAATAGTGGCATAGTTTGCTATATTATTTCAAAGCTTACAAAAGGTTGTTGCACACAAAATGAGAAATTTTATGAGTTTAGCAAAACCAATAATTGTTAAGTTTTTAATCGTTCCCTATGCTTACCACTATTTAATCTTAGGATCATCCTTGGGATCAGTTGGTGAAAGAGTCACTGCTACATTCATTCCTTTACCCTCAGGCAATAGAATGCTGCGTTCGTGGGCATCAAGATTGTGCCAGGGTTTGCCATTTATCAGCACACTGGCAATTTGTACTTTTTGATCACTTACTGGTGAAACAAAGTGTTTTGCGGGGCCATCTAACTTGAAATGGAGCACCACCGGTTTCTTGTTTACATAAAGATTGAGGTTAAGATAATTGAGGAAACCGTGTTCAATTTCGTGAAATGA
>PVMK01129914.1_pt1 | contig 27481 bp, 19 predicted proteins | sample 1853481 | NCBI WGS metagenome assembly PVMK01 (sample SAMN08533507, study PRJNA380276) | Marine sediment metagenome, whole genome shotgun sequencing project. | reverse complement strand
GATGGTCATCCCCGTCACCGGTCGCGCAGTGGTTCGTGCCGGTCCCGCCGCGGAGGAATTCGTCGAGCTGCTTCCGGGCGGATTCACGCCTGCGCAGGTCGCCGTGCGGGTCACTGCACATCGACATCGGGACATCGCAGCACGGCTGCCCGGGAAGACCGAAGTCGTACTCGGTGTAGAGTCGACCGGGTCGAGTCCCCAGATGTCGCGCAGTCCCGTTGTGAGGTGTGGCGCCCCCATGGTCCGGGCTATGAGGTGGCCTGAATACGTCGTGACTTGGTGATCGCCGATCGCAGCCCGCATCAGGACTTCCCTCGCGTTCACGCCTCGCAGGTTGTTCTCGACGACGTGATGGGCATAGCCATTGGCTTCGACGCGATCCCAGGGCATCTGTGCCATTCCGATGAGAAGCTGGACCATCCGATAGTCTTGGTAGAACACGCGAATCACAATCAGGAAGGGGTCGAAGTCCACGCTTCGGAACAGAAGGAAGCTGTATGCTTGCCCCAACACGCCAAGCGCACCGCGCTCGACGTCAGGGCTAGTCGCCATGATCACCGACCCCATGATCCCGCCCTGGCTGATGCCATAGTAGTGGGCCTCGTCGGCCTTCATGTACTGACCAAACATCTCGTCTTGCGCGAAAGTGGTCTTCATCATGCGCAGCATCACCAAGTGGTTGAGGAAGCCCTGGTGCAGCCGGTCCCACATCGTTTGGACGTCGGAGAACTTGCCGCTGGACAGTGCGTTCCTGACGGCTGTCTCGTCCGGGTCGGACATTCCTTGCATGTCCGTCCCGAAGAAAATGTAGTTGTATTCGTTCATGAAGGTGGCGAAATGCCCGGACTCGATCTGTTCTTTCTCTCCGAACAGTCCGTGCCCATACTCGATGGTCGCAGCGGGGTTCTCGGCGGTGGCGCTGGTGGGAATCAGGACCTCGAAGGGAATGTCCGTCCACGGCATGTCCTCATTAATCATGGGCATGTCGTCGTCGTCTAAGAGTAGGAGGGAGCCGGCGTCCGCCGAGGACATGAACAGAGGAACCTTGAACGTCCCGAAGATGCGGAAGGCAATTTCCGTTGGGTTGTAATCGGTCTCGACGGTGTCGATCGTGTACTGAACGCCCCCATCCTGTTCGATGAGGTCGAACGCGGTGTCACGCATGTGTAGGAGCCATCGCGTGTTGTTCTCGTCGCTAGCGGTGGTGAAGTCCCAAGCGATCTGAATCTCGTTGCGTGCCCAACCCGCAGCTTCAAAGTTCGCGAAGATGTCTTCGTAGAGTGCCCGGCGGGCCTCGACCGATTCGTCTTCGCTCGCAGTGCCATCCCGGAGCGCGGCGAAGGGCGCTGACGCCTCGATCACCGCGCCGTCGGCGTTTGTGACGTTCCGGAATGCCACGATGTAGCGCGTGTTGTCCTCGAGGCCGATGACTGGTCGAATCATCGTGGACGCCTCGTCGGTTGCGATGCCCGGCGATTGCAACGCGTGGACGTCGATCTCGGCAAAGTGAGGTACGAGCTCGCCCGTCTCCGCATCGAAGAGGAGCGTGGGCGAGGATGCGGAGAGCGATTGGTCGATGTCGGTCACGCCGCCAAACACGTCGGCGGTCGCACCGGGCAGATACGTCAGGAGGGGAGTGCCCGCCGAAAAGTCATCGCTCAGGTCCCAAGGCCTGGAGTCGTTGTTGCGCAGAAACTCGTTTCCGAACGAGACACGACGCCCGGTCACTGTGTCGCTGTCTTCTACGGTGTAGACGTTGGAGGGGAACGGGTAGCCGCAGAATTCGGGAACGAGAGGGTCACAGTCGAGCAGTGGGTAGCTGATGGTGGATTCGCTACAAGCCGAGATCAAAAGTGCCGATACGAGAATAAGCCAAGTGCGTTTCATGGAACCTCCGGCGCCGGGCTAGTGCCTTGCCGCCCCTGGCTCAAGCGGAGACCCGCTCGCCCAAAAGGCGGCAAGCATTGCGGTGGGGGATGTTGGCGACTAGAACCTCCCGAATGGCCCAGCGGAAATGGATGTTTGTGCTGCGCGGCAATGGGGAGAGTCACCAGGCATGGGGCGATCGAATGCGGAACGAGGTGAGCCGCCAGCTGCTGAACCTCGCGCCCTCGAGGCTCCAGCTCACGGTAACCGAGGCGCCGCCGCCCAAGCTGACGCTGTTTCCGTTCAAGCCCCAGCCGATCGCGATCTTCAACGTGTACGACGAGGCGGAGGACCCATCCCGTTTCGTCGATGTGCTGCAGAAGGCGGCGAGCTCGGTGTCCGGGTACGAGGTCGAAGAGAGCTATCCCGTCACCTATGACAGGGCTTGGAGTGATGGTGAGCCGACGCCGTCGCCGATCCTTCTGACGATGCTTCGCAGGAAGGCTGGCCTCAGCAGCGACGAGTTCGTCCGGCGCTGGTGCGATGGGCACACGCCGCTGTCGCTGGAGATCCACCCGCTTTGGTACTACCAGCGCAACATCGTTTGCGGATCCGTGACCGACCGGGCGGACGAGCAGGATGGCATCGTGCTCGAGGCCTGTCCGACGCGGAGCGACCTGCTGAACCCCGCGCGCTTCTTTGGCGGCCCTCTGAAGATGTTGCCCAATATGTTGCGCGTGGCCAAAGACATCAGTGGCTTTCTCGACATGCGGAAGACCGAAACGTTCTACGCGACCGAGTATCATATACGGAGCTGATGGTGGGCGTTCGCTACGAGCTCGTGGACCGAATCGCCGTCGTGACGATCGACCGGCCCGAGGTTCGCAACGCCGTGAATGCGGAGACGGCGAATGCGCTGGCGGACGCGTTTCGCCGCTTCGAAGCGGACGACGCCGCGCTCGTTGGCGTGCTCACCGGCGCAGGAGGCTACTTCTGCTCCGGCGCCGACCTCAAAGCAGTCGCTGCCGGCGACCAGCGAGACTTTTCTCCCGATGCGGACGGGCCGATGGGCCCCACACGCATGCACCTCGCCAAGCCAGTGATCGCCGCAATCGAAGGTCATGCGGTTGCAGGAGGCCTCGAGCTGGCCCTCTGGTGCGACCTTCGCGTCGTCGCCGAAGATGCCGTGCTCGGCGTGTTCTGTCGCCGCTTCGGTGTGCCACTGATCGATCTCGGCACCGTCCGCTTGCCTCGATTGATCGGCCACAGTCGCGCGATGGACCTGATCCTGACCGGCCGCCCCGTGCCCGCCAAAGAGGCGGCCTTGATCGGCCTCGCCAACCGCATCGCCCCGACCGGCAAAGCCCTCGACGCGGCGATCGACCTAGCAAAGGAAATCGCCAACCACCCCTCGCAATGCATGCGAGGCGACCGCCGCTCCGCGATCGAGCAATGGGGCATGACCGAAGCCGAAGCGATGCGAAACGAGCTCCGTCTAGGCCTCCAAACAATAGAAAGCGGCGAAAGCAGTATCGGGAGCCACCCGCTTCACCAAAGGCGCCGGCCGCCACGGCACGTTCAGCGACGACGATTGAGACTCCGTGGTACGGTGGGCTGTGTGTGACACTGTGGTTGTGGTGCCCGAGAAGGGGCCCGTTTGGTTTGCCAAGAACAGTGATCGAGAGCCCAGTGAGGCGCAGTTTCTCGAATGCCACGATGGAACTGTGGCAGGGGCAGCGCCTGCCGGCCTTCCCGACGCAGCCAGCAACGCGCGCGTTCTGTTGAGCCGGCCCGCATGGATGTGGGGCGCCGAGATGGGGGTCAACGAGTATGGTCTGGCCATCGGCAACGAGGCGGTGTTCACCCGACTGCCGGTCCCGAAGTCTGGCTATGCCGGGATGGACTTGCAACGAGTTGCGCTGACGACGTGCCGCACAGCGGACGATGCGCTCGAGCAACTCATCGAGCTCACCGAGCGATTCACCCAAGGTGGCGCGATGGGGCACTTGCACCGTTCGTTCCGCTACCACAGCTCGTTTCTGATCGCGGATGCTACGACCGCGTGGGTCTTCGAAACCGCGGGGCAGTACTGGGCTGCGAAGCGCGTGCAGGGAGTGGCGACGATCTCGAATGCGCTGACAATCGAGGAAGACTTCGATCGCGTTCACGCCGACGCCTATGCGCTGGCGAGAGACCGACGTTGGGTCAAGAGGGGTGGCTCTTTCCGCTTTGCCAGCGCATTTTCCGATCCCGTGCGGTCGGTGGCGGCCGGTGCGAGCGTTCGCCGTGCTTGCACGCGGCGTTCATTGGCCGGCGTCCGCGAACCTCGCGCGCATGATTTCGTGCGAGCCCTGGCTGATCACGGCGGCACGGAACCGACGAGCGGTTGGCGCGGCGAGGCTCCGTGTGCGCATGCGTCGTGGCTCGTTACGCGTACCGCGCAGCAGACCACGAGCTCGATCATCGCGCGGCTCGAGGCGTCCGGACCGACCGTGTGGGCGACGGGTACTTCGTCGCCGTGCCTGAGCATATTCAAGCCTGCGCCATTCGATTCGGAGCTGCTTCCGCCGCGACCCATCGCCGATGCGCGCTTCGACGCAGGAGAGATTTGGTGGGCCCACGAGCGACTCCACCGCGCGTGCCTCGCGGAGTACCATGCTCGCCGCGTCACCTTCGCCGAAGACCGTGAACGCTTTCAGGACGAGTGCCTCCAACCGAGTGCCGACCCGAAGCAGTCCTGGCGCGATCATCGCGTCCGCATCGACGACTGGCTGGGACGCGCGCTCGAGGTGAAGGCCAAGCACACACCTCTACTCACGCGCCTGTTCTGGTCGAAGCAATCCCGAGCGGTTTCGATCCCGGCCCTAGCGGGCTGTGCTCCAAGAGCCAGTCGGTCACCAGGACCGCGAAGGCGGGTTCGTCGTCACGAGGCTGGTAGAAGAACGGCACGTGGACACCGTCTTGAATCGTCCAAAGCGCGGCATCGACGCCTCCTTGGCAGCCAGTCGTGTACGCGACTTGCTCCGTCTCGTCACCGTCGACCATGCTCACCAGGTCGATATTGCCGAGGCTGGTGGGCGAGTCGGTATCGCACCCCGCCGCCGAGGCGAAAAACTCGACCGTGTCGACCGCACCCGGATAACCGTCGAGCAGGCCGTCATAAAAGATGGTGGCGTCTGCAGTTCCGTGCACGGCGAGCACGCTCACCGGCAGCGTCGTGGGCTGACAGTCCGCCGCGTCTGCGAACGTCGAGCCCGCAAGGGTGACAATCGCCGTGATGAGCTCCGAGGCCTCGCATGCCATTCGGAACGACATGAAACCGCCGTTGGAATGACCAATCAGGTACACGCGGTTCTCGTCGATGTTGTAAATCTCCTTCGCTTCTTCGATCAGTCCGCTCAGGTAACCCACATCGTCGACGGCATTGTCCGGGTCGCAGCAAAATGAAGCGCCGTTCCAGAAGCGGTCGCCGTCTTCGTTAAGGGTGCCGTCGGGCAGAAGCATCACCAGGTCTTTTGCATCCACCATGTCGAGGAGCCCAAGGAACCCGGCCTGAATCTGTGCGGTAGCGCCAAAGCCATGTAGGACGACTACCAGCGGGTGCGCGACGGTTGGGTCGTAGTTCCCCGGGATGTCGACCGCTGCTTGTCGCTCGCCGCCGATCGTGAGGGGTGGGTCCGCGGAAAATACCTGGCCGCCCGCGCCACCCGTCCCGGCGGTGCCGCCACTTCCACCGCTGCCGCCGGCGTTACCGCTATCGGTGCTCCCGCAACCGAGGGCCATCGTGAGAACAAGAAAGGAAATCAGCTTTTTCATGGGGCGGGGGGTAGGGCGGTGGTCGGCTCTAGTAAAGCCCGCATAGCCTGGCCGGCGGCCTGCGGACCGTATAAGCTCCGCGTCATGGGGGACACGATCTTCAGCAAAATTCTCCGAGGGGAAATCCCTTGCCACAAGGTATATGAGGACGATCTGGTCTTGGCTTTCCTCGATATCGGCCCTCTCAGTTTCGGCCATACCCTGGTGATTCCGAAGGAGGAGGTCGGTACACTCGACCAGCTCTCCGATGACGCCGCCGCCGCGATAGGACGCGTCCTCCCCAGGCTCTGCCGCGCGATCATGGCTGTCACAGGGGCCGAGCAGTGCAATATCCTCCAGAACAACGGGCCGATGGCGCATCAGGCCGTCTTTCACGTTCACTTCCACATCATTCCCAAGCCGAGCGTCGACCGGGGGCTCGTGATGGAATGGGCGTCCACGAAGCTCGACCCGGACGAGGCGGCGAGGTTGGCGGCAGCGCTGAGCAAGGAGATTGGGGAGTAGCATGGGGGGGGCCACGCTTTGACGAATCGATTCCGTTCAAGGGGCTGCGAATCGCGGTGATGACCGTCTCCGATACGCGCAACGAAGAGACCGACAAGTCTGGCGCCTACTTGGTCGACCGCGCACAGGAAGCCGGTCACCACGTCATGGACAAGGTGATCATCCCGGACGACCGCAAGCGCATCGAAGTTCAGCTCCGCCGTTGGATCAACGAACCCAACGTCGAAGTCGTCCTTGCGACTGGCGGCACCGGGGTCACCGGTCGCGACGTGACGCCAGAAGCGTTTGAAGGCGTATGGGAAAAACCCATTCCTGGTTTCGGCGAGCTCTTCCGTACGTTGAGCTACGAGCACATCGGTACGTCGACGATTCAGTCGCGCGCATGTGCCGGCGTTGCGCGTGGGACGTATCTATTCGCGCTTCCCGGTTCGACTGGTGCTTGCAAGGACGCCTGGGATGGGATCCTCAGGTACCAGTTGGATATTCGGTACCGGCCGTGCAACTTTGCGGAGTTGATTCCAAGGCTGCGCGAAACCTAGCCGCGTCAGCGACCGAGATCGACGACCGCCGCTGGCATGATGTTCCACGTCATCCTCGACATCGGAATCTCCCGCTTGAGGATCACCTGGCGCTTCGCACGGCCGCGGACCCACACATAGCGGCGTAGCTCGCCCTGCACGTCGGCGGCGACGTAGAGCTCGTCGGTGCCATCACCGTCTAGGTCGGTGAGGAGGGCGGCGTGCTCAAATCCTCCCGAGTCCCGGTCGATGCTCTCCACACCCCACTCGGACTTTGGGTTTTTGCCGGGGCGTAGCAGCCACAGGCCCTTGCTGAACGACGCTGCGACCATTTCTTTCTTACCGTCGCCGTCGACATCACCCACGGCCAGGAATCGGCAGAGTCGATCGGGAATCGTCGCGATGATCACTTTGGCGTCCGGCGGCGTGTCTGCATCGTAGCGGCGAATCTCCACTGGCTCGACGAGCTCGAGCCCCGCACCCCGCCCCCTCGTGAGGGCCTCGACCGCGACGTAGAGCTCGTCGGTCCCGTCACCATCGACGTCCCCGACATAGATCTCTTTGGCGTGCCGCTTCCCGAGGTCCGCGACGAGGGTTGGACCTTCGCCCCGCTTCGGCACGTATCGCACCACCTCTCCGCGCTGTGCGTCGGCGTCGAGCTTGTTGGGCTCGCTCGGCGTCGCATAGACTTCCAACACACCGTCCTTGTCGAGATCACCGATCTCGATCTCGTGCACGAACGTGTCTTTCTTCTTGTCGATTCTTTCGACTTTCCATTTGTTGACGCGCTGCCGCAGGATCGCGACCACGCCTTGATCGTGCGTGGCCACCACGATTGCGGGTGTGCCATCACCATAGACGTCGGCGACTTCGGCATCGCGCATGCGGTTGAACTTGCCGCCAAACTCCGCGTGCCAAAGTGTACTCGCCCGCAGCTTCCCCTTGTCTCTCCGCCACAACTTCAGGTACGCGCCCGAGCCGCCGAGCGTCAGAATGCCGGGCGCCTGGCCCCGCGGTGTCAGCACCATCGCCTTATGGAAGACATTGCTTTGTGCGTCCTCGACGGTCTCGGTCTTCCACTCCCCGCCCTCGCGCCTCAGGATGTCGAGACGCGCCGGACCCGGATTGGCCGTCGCCTTTCCATCGACCACCTCGAACTGTGAGTACGCGAGAAGCAACCCGTTTGGGAGCGCGTCGGGCACGCTGGTGGCTGCCACCGCCTTCTTGGGCGCCTCCGAGGGCTTGTCGGGCGCGGCGGGACTCGTCTCCTGGGCGGAAGCCGCCGGCGCTTCGGTGGGAGCCGTCGTCTCGCCCCCCTTACAGGCCAGCACGAAGAACAACGCCCAAATCCCAAATCGAGTCACCGCTTGATATCGCATGTGGCGTCGCTACCAACCGTCGGACCTCGGCGCAACTAACCGCCCGAGCTCCTCCTCGGGACAGCCAATTTGACCCTTTTGCGTGTACCGGTTAACTGAGGCCGCTAGGGACGTGAGCGCAACACCCAAACGAATCGCCTTCTTCGTGTTGAAGCTGGTTTTCTCAGTCGGGATGCTGGCGTTCATCTTCCGGAAGGTCCTCCGCCGCGACGGTGCAGAAGACCTGCTCGCGCGATTGAGCGACTTGCACTGGGGCTGGGTCGTCGCGGCCGTGCTGATGCAGCTCATTGCGATCGGCTTCAGTACCGTCCGATGGCAGCGGCTGCTCGTGGGCCAGGGGATCTTCGCCAAATGGGGATTCCTCGGCGGCTCGATCATGATCGCGCGTTTCTGGGGCGCGTTCACTCCGGGCGGTTTCACGGGCTTTGGTGGCTGGCGTATCTACGACGTCGCGAAGCACACCGGCAAGACCGCCCGCGCGACCGCCACGATCGGTGTCGAGATGATCCTGGGCCAGCTCGCCTTCGGCGTGGTCGTCATGACGGCGAGCATCTTCGGGATGCGGTTCATCGGCACCGATGGCGTGCTCCTGGTGAACGCCGTCTTCTTGTCGATCATCGTGGTGGGCCTCGCGTTCCTCGCGCAGCCACAGCTCTTTCTCTTCTTCACTCGCTTCTTTCCCGAGGGCATCCGCGCGCGCGTTCAAACTTTGATCGACGCCGTTGGCGCGTACCGGGGCAAGGCCGGCCTTCTCATTCAAGCGGCCGCACTCGGCGTGGGCACACATGCTTTCAACAACCTGATCTACGTGTGCGCAGCGCGCGCGCTCGGCGTCGAGCTGAGCATCGGGGAGGTGTTCTTCGCCTCTTCGTTGCAGATTCTTGCCACGCTCATTCCGGCATCGATCAACGGAATCGGTCTTCGCGAGGCTGCGGCGGTTGCACTGTACACCTCGCCCGCCGTTGGGTTGCCACTCGCGGTCGCGGTCCTGATTCCCACACTCGGATTTGCCTGCGAGATGTTCGTCTCCGCGTTTGGCGGCGTGATTTTTCTGCTGCGCAAGTCGGGCTACAACCCCGAGATTCGGGTCGAAGACGACGACCGCGAACAGTTGGCGAGCGAGGCGATCCCCAAGGCTGCCCGCGAAGCGTGGCCGCACCCGATTCGCGGTCTCGTCGTGGGGTTCAGCGCTGGAGCTTTTGGCGGGATTCTCGTGGGCTTGGGAGAGGCCACCGTCATCGCGCTGTCCTCAGCAGGCGCGACCGGCGCTCGCGTGTTTCTTTATGGCCCGCTGGCCTACGGGCTGTTCTGCGCTGTCTTTGGCGCCGGCCTCGGGTTCGCCACCGCGCTGAGTGGCCGCTGGATGAAACGCTACGCGCTGCCCGAGAAGGAAGCGTTCGCCTACTTCGTAGGCGCGGTCTTCGGCATTTTTTCCTTTGCGCTTGGCGCGTTTCGCATTCGACGCGATTTCTTTCACGAGGAGCTCGTTTGGAAGAGCGCGATCGGGCTGGCCGTCCTTCTTGGCTGCGCCTTCGTGGCGGCGGGCATGAGCGCCATCCTTGCACGAGTCCTTCGCGTCCTCGTGCAGCGCGCACCCTTCGAGCGCCTCGTCCACGCGCCGACTGCCCTCGCCTTGCTGTCCGTTCTCGGCCTCGGGCTTGCCGGGAATATCGCCCTTGGGGCGCGAATGTCGCACGACGGCACGACCGGGGACATCAACGAGGCGGGCGACCAAGCGGGTAATGTCCTCTTCCTCGTGGTCGACACGCTGCGTGCCGATCACCTACCGATGTACGGATACGAACAAGGCAGCACGCCGAACCTCGATCGCCTCGCCGAGGATGCGATTCGATTCGACCAGGCCTTCACCAACTCGAGTTGGACGCGCCCAAGCTTCGCGTCGATTCTGACGGGGCGCCTTCCGTCGAGCCACGGCGTGATGGCCAAGAGCGACGCCCTTTCCGATGCCGTGACGACGCTGCCGGAGGTGCTCAAGACCGTTGGCTACGCCACGGCCGGCTACGCTACGAACTTCAACCTCGCTCCCTACTTCAACTTCCATCAGGGCTTCGACGAATACGTTTACCTCGAGCCCGCGTTCGTCCTCGGGGCCGATGACGCGAGCGCCAAGCTGCTACTCATGCAGCTCATTCGGCAGCGCATCGAGAAAATGCGGGCCGTGCGGGGCGAGGTGCTGCCTGGCACCGCCTACCAGGATGCCGAAACCGTCAATGATGCGCTCACGAGCTGGATCGACCGGCGCGCCGCGTCACCGTGGTTCTTGTTCGTTGGGTACATGGATCCCCACGACCCGTACTTCTCCCATCCTTACGACGGCAGCGGTTACGCCCGCGCTGCCCACCAACACCCGGATCCTTCCGAAGCCCCTGCGCTCACGGCCTTGTACGATGGCGAGATCAGCTATTGGGACGCCGAGTTTGGCAAGCTCCTCGATGGGCTCCGCGAGCGCGGGCTCTATGAAGACCTGACGATCATCGTGACGAGTGACCACGGCGAGGAGTTCAACGACCACGGCGGCTTCTGGCACGGGACGACGCTCTACGACGAGCAGGTTCACGTTCCGCTGTTGGTGAAGCTTCCGCAAGCTCGGCGGGGAGGGACGGTCGTTCGTCATTGGGTTCAGAGCATCGACCTCATGCCGACTGTCTTGAAGCTGCTGGACGCGCCCATCCCCGAGGGCGTGCAGGGCGGTGACCTCTTCACGGGAACCGATGTCATTTATGCGGAAGAGAGTCATGAGGGCAACGTCCTCGAATCGGTTCGCGAGCTCGACGGCACCGACGAGTACAAGCTCATCAACGCGAACCGCGACAATCCCCGCGGCCTAAAACCGATCGAGCTGTATCGCGTCGACCTCGATCCCAGTGAGCAGGAAAACCTCGCGTCCTCGTCTCCCGATCAGATTCGCATGACGACCAAAGCGCTGCTCGAGCAACGGACCCTCGCGAAGGAAGGTGGGGTCGCCGCCGACTCCGTGGAAATCGACGCCGACGTAGCAGCCCATCTCGAGGCCATCGGCTACATCGAGCGCTAGGCCGCTGCAGCGTTTCGTCCGGCGGCGGGCGAGTGGCTTGCTTCCTTAGCCGTGCGGTGGACGAGGTAGGCGAGGGCGCCGACCGAGCCTGTCGTGAGGACGGCGAGGAAGTAGGGCCAGGCGGGAATGCCGCGCTCGCGGGCGTCGGGCACCATCCAGAAGGCGAACAGGATGAGCGCAATACACAGGTCGATGAACACCTGCGCCGCCCATCCGCCGGTCATGGCCAGTTCCAGGAACCCGAAGTAGCCCTGATCCACGACCACGAAGCTGGTGTAGATCGTAAAGGCGGCGAAGACGGCGATGACGGAAAAGAGTCGTAATTTCACGGGGACCTCCTTGATAAGAGCAGCTTGGGGCGATGAGTGCGTGGCGGCCATTACCTGGGAGGTTATCGGCAGCACGAAAGGAAGGGTTAGGGTGCAGGCATGTCGTCGATCACCGCAACGCCCACGGGCTTTGGCTCTCTCCTACGCCAGTGGCGCAACGCACGCCGGATGAGCCAGCAACAGTTGGCCATCGAATCCGAAGTCTCGACCCGCCACATCAGCTACGTCGAGAACGGCAAGTCCTCACCGAGCCGCGAGATGGTGCTGATCCTTGCAAGCGCGCTCGACTTGCCGCTGCGCGAACGGAACTCGCTACTCTCCACCGCCGGCTTTGCCCCCGTCTACCGCGAAACCAATTTGTCGGCGCCCGAGATGCAGCCGGTACGTCACGCCTTCGACACCATCCTCGCACACCACGAGCCGTATCCCGCGATCGTACTCACGCGCGCCTGGGATGTCGTGAACATGAACCAGGCCTTCATGCGCCTCTTCGCCTTCCTCCTCGAGCCGCCCGTCGATCCCATCGTCGCGCAAAACATCATGCATGCGCTGTTCCATCCGCAAGGCGTCCGCCCGTACGTCGCCAATTGGGAGGAGGTTGCGGGCTTTCTGATCGATCGGCTCTACCGCGAAGCGATCATCGAGCTCGAGACCAGCGAGAGCCGAAAGCTCCTCGACGCACTGCTCCAGTATCCCGGCGTGCCCGCGCGCATGCACGAAGTCGACTTGGCGGCGGCGCCCAAGGTGTGCATCACCGTGAATCTCGAAAAGGATGGGACGAAGCTCGATCTGTTCTCGACGCTCACCACGCTCGGCACGCCACTCGATGTCACGGCGCAAGAGTTGCGCATCGAATCGTACTTTCCAGCGAATGACGTGACCGGCGAATGGCTCCGAAAATCGGCTACGGCAGCAGCAAACTAGGCTAAGGTGCATCCGGGCCGCGCATGGAGTCTCTCGCTGCAGTAGACCTGGGGTCGAACAGCTTTCACATGGTGATCGCGCGGGTCGATCATGGCAGCATTCAGATCGTCGATCGCCTCCGTGAGCCGGTCCGCCTGGCGATGGGCTTTCAAGAAGACGGCTCTCTCGATGAGGCCTCGCAGGAACGCGCGATCAAGTGCCTCACCCTGTTCGGGCAGCGGCTCAGGGACTTCGGCGCCGAGCAGGTTCGGGCCGTCGGTACCAATGCCCTGCGCAGGGCGCGCAACTCGCGCACCGTTCTGAAACGGGCACGCGAAGCGCTCGGCCATCGCATCGATATCATCCCCGGACGCGAAGAGGCGCGCCTGATCTATCTCGGGGTGTCGCACGGCATTGCGGGCGCCCCCGCGCGGCGGATCGTGGTGGACATCGGTGGCGGCAGCACGGAGTTCATCATCGGCGACGCATTCGAGCCCGTGTCGGTGCACAGCATGTACATGGGGTGCGTAGGCTTCACCAAGGAGTTCTTCGGCGACGGCAAGATCAGCCCCAAGCGAATGAAACAAGCCAAGCTCGCAGCAGGCCTCGAGCTTCAGCCCGTCGAGAACAAGCTTCGCAAAGCCGGTTGGGAGCGTGCGATCGGAGCCTCGGGGACAATTCGTTCGGTTGCGAACATCCTTAGTGAGGCCGGCTGGGCACACGGTACGATCACCGCGGAAGGCCTCGGCAAGCTCGAAGAAGCGATGCTGACGGCCGGGCGTCTAGATCAGCTCGAGCTGCCCGGCCTCGACGCCGATCGACGCCCCGTCTTGGCCGGTGGCGTCGCGATCCTCAGCGCCGTCTTCGAGCACCTCGATATCACCGAAATGTGGGTTTCCCCGAGCGCCCTTCGTGAAGGCCTCCTCTACGATATGCTGGGCCGCATCCACGACGAAGACCCACGCGACCGGACCATCGCAATGCTCACCAAACGATATTCGATCGACCAAGCGCATGCGGACCGCGTTCAAGCCACCGCCCTCGGTTTGCTGGGTCAGGTCGTCCACGAGTGGGACCTGCGGTCGGACGATGCTGCGCACGCCCTCTCGTGGGCGTCTCAACTCCACGAGATCGGTCTCGCGGTGAACTACACCGGCCACCACAAACACGGTGCCTACCTCGTGGCGGCATCGGATCTGGCTGGGTTTTCCCGGGATGAGCAGGCCTTGGTGGCAGCGCTCGTTCGAGGGCACCGCCGCAAGCTCGACGACTCGTACTTCGAGCTACTCCCGCCCGAGCTTCGCACGACGGCGAAGCGCTTGTGTGCGCTACTTCGCCTCGCAATCCTCCTCAACCGAAGTCGGAACCCAGACATCGTCCCCCTCCCGCTCCTCACTGCCAGCGGTGACGAGCTCGCGCTCACCTTTGACGAGGAGTGGCTGGCCGCCCACCCCTTGGTCCAAGCCGACCTAGACCGAGAGCAACGCCTCACAAAGGGGATGCTCTCCACCCACGTAACCGCCTGAAATCACGCGATTTCTAGCCGAAAGGTCGCGATGTGAAAGTCGGATCGCACTTTTGGGTGAATTTGGTCGACGCTGGCGGCTGGCGCTGGAACAATTAGTGGATGCTCCTACGCATCGCTGGGGTGATGGCGCTGACAGCTCTCTTCGCCTGCAAGGGTCAGATCGGCCAGGCGGGCGACCGCGGTGGCCCGCCCGCCGTCGACCCGGTTCTCGCTGTCGAAAGCGGCGCCCGCCGTCTGTCCCAGTCCGAGCTCGACAACACGCTCCGCGATCTCGTGGGAGAAGACACCGCGCCGGCAGCGCGCCTCTTGAACGAGGACGAGTTCCGGCCCTTCGACAACGACTATACGATTCAGCAAGCCTCGGCCGCGCTCATCACCTCGCTCGAAGCGCTTGCTGAGCAGGTGGCCGAAGCAACGGTCGCTGATACCGCACGGCGCGCCAGTCTCGTCCCCTGCACCCCAGCAAGCGCCGGCGACGAAGGGTGCTTTCGTAACTTTCTCGAGGGATTCCTTCCGCGCGCGCTTCGACGCGCCGCGACGCAAGACGACATCGACGCCTACATGCCGTTGCTCGCGTTTGCATCCGAGGACAACGCAGTGGTCGACAACGACTTTTACACGGCGGTTCAGCTTGCCGTGTCGGCCACGCTGCAGGACCCCGAGTTTCTCTATCGTGTCGAAAAGGGTACGCCGGGGAGTACGCCTGGGCTTCTCGAGCTCGACGGCTACGAGATCGCCAGCCGCATGTCGTACCTGTTGTGGGCCAGCATGCCGGACGATGCGCTCTTCGCAGCCGCCGCCGCCGGCACCTTGGAAAGTCCACAAGGCCGCAGTGCCGAAGCGCTGCGGATGTTCGAGGACCCGAGGGCTCGCGAGCAGCTTCATCGTTTCCACGCCATGTGGCTCGGCTATCGCTCGATCCCACACACGCCCGAGCTCGTCGCGGCCTTCAATCGCGAGACCTCGGCGCTCATCGACCGCGTGATCCTCGATGAGCCGGGTAGCTATCTTCGCTTATTCACGATGGACGAAACCTTCGTCGACGATTTGCTGGCCGACCACTACGGCTTGCCACGACCTGCCGACGGGGAAGGCTGGGTTTCCTACGAGGGCACCGGTCGCGCGGGCATTCTTGGGCACGGCACCCTGCTTGCCGCCTTCAGCAAGTTCGAAGACACCAGCCCCACGCAGCGCGGCATCTTGGTTCGCACACGTCTCATGTGTCAGGAGGTCCCGCGTCCCCCGCCGAACGTGGACGCTGACCAACCGCCACAAGGCGCCATGGACGCCGTCTGCAAGTACGATCGCTACGCCGAGCATCGCGACCAGTCGAGCAGCTGCGCCGGGTGCCACACCCTCACCGACCCGATCGGCTTCGGCCTCGAAAACTACGACGTCGCCGGCCGCTACCGCGAGCACGACGATGGACTACCCGAGTGCATTATCGAGGGCTCTGGCGAGATCGTCGAAGTCGGCTCGTTCTCCGGCCCCGGGGAGCTTTCGCACCTGCTGGTCGACAACGACTACATCGACGCCTGCGCGGTGCAGCAGTTCCTGACGTTCGCGCTGGGGCGGCCCACCAGCTCGTACGAAGCCGAGCTCCTTCAGGAGACGATCCAATCGTTCAGAGAGGGCCAACACGACTTCAAGGCATTCATGACCGGCTTCATCGCGTCCGACCGGTTCGCTCGTCGCGCCGAGGAAAGGCTCTAATCATGGCGATGAAGATCAACCGTAGAGCGATTCTCAAAGGCATAGCCGGCGCGACCGTGTCGTTGCCGTTGCTCGAATGCATGCTCCCAGCCCGCTCCAGCAGCGCGCAAGGCTCTCCGTCACGATACGCCATCCTGTTCGCCGGTCAGGCACTCGGCTGCGACAACTACGCCAAGAACCAAAGCCGCATCGACGGTCAGAACGTCACCGAGGGCGGCCACTTCATCGCCGACACCAGCTACGGCCGCGGCTTTGCGCTTACGACGCCGCTTCTTCCGCTTCAAGGCATGGAGAACGACTTCACCATGGTCTCGAACCTGGCGATTCCGTTCAATGCCAACTCCTCGGACGGTAGCGCCGTGCCGACCGCCGGTGCCTATCGTGATTTCCACGGTGGCGGTTGCAGCCCATTGCTGTCCGGCACGCGTTCGACCTCTCCTGAATACAGCTGCAACGGCATCACCTCCGACCAGGTGATCGCGCAGCTCAACGCCGGGCAGACGACACACGAATCGCTCGTCGTGCGCTCGCAGCCCGGCTTCTACGTGAGCGGGTACGGTTTTTCCGGCCGCCAGTACATCTCGTACGGTCCCGGGGGAGGGCGAAGCGCCCGCATCGAGGCGCAGGCCAGCCCGCAGGTGGCGTACCGTTCGCTCTTCCAGGGCTTCGTCCCCGACGACGACGATGACGCAGCCCGGTTCGACTTCGAGCTTCGCGCGCGCCGCAGCGTCCTCGACCTCGTACTCGAGAAGCGCGCGCAGCTCGTCAACAACGTGGGCCGCGCCGACCAAGAGCGCCTCGAACGGCACTTCGACGAGATCCGTGATCTCGAAAACCGCATCAACGCGCTGCCCCCTGTTGTGGGAGGACAGTGCTACGTACCGACAGACCCGGGCGCCGACCCGCCCATCGGTGGTGATCACGACGGCGGCGGCAGTGGATCGGTCACGCCGGGGACGGGCTACAGCGACGAGCACACGCGGTCGCGCATCTTCGCCGACCTGATCCACATGGCGTTCGTGTGCGACCTCACGCGCGCAGCTTCGCTTCAGATCACCGCGTTCCAGTCACACATGAACGCGCGCCCCATCGCCGACGGCCTCGGGACACTCGCGGGCACCGTCCGTCCCGCACGATGGGCGTCAGTTGGAGGCGACCTACACGAAGTCGGCCATAACGGAGACCCCAACAACCGCGGGCAGATCCCCTCGGCCGGCTTGCTCCAGTGGCACATCTCTCACTACGCGTACTTGATCGACAAGCTGCGCAACACGCCCGAGGCCGGCGGCAGCGTGCTCGACAACAGCGTGATCATGTTCACCGCGGAGGCGGGTCACGGTCTGCAACTCAACGACGCCACCTCGCAGAATCAAACGCACTCGGTAGAGAACATGGTCATGCTCATGGCCGGACGCGCTGGCGGTCTGAACCCAGGTGAGCACGTCAACGGCAACCGTGCCCACCCGGCAACGGCTCTCATCACGGCCATGCAAGCCGCCGGCTACCAGGGCAACACCCTGGGCGACGTTTCCATCTAGGGGGATTGCGCAACCACGGATGGGGACCCATATCGTCGGCGTGCTCGACGCGGTCTGGCAGGTATGGCTTCAACTCGCGCCCTGGCTTCTCCTAGGAGCCGCGGCTGCCGGCTTGCTCCACGTGTTGCTTCCTCGGGACTTCGCGCGTCGGCAGTTTCGCGGGCTTGGCGGGGTCGCGAAGGCTGTCGCGCTGGGCGTGCCGCTGCCCTTGTGTTCCTGCGGGGTCATTCCCGCCGCGCTCGGGCTCAAAAAGGACGGCGCTAGCGACGGCGCCGCCGTCGGCTTTCTGATCAGCACCCCACAAACGGGCGTCGACTCGGTTCTCGTGAGCGCTTCCTTTCTCGGTTGGCCGTTCACGATCTTCAAGGCATTGAGCGCGCTGGCGATGGGGCTCGTCGGCGGGGCGGCCACCGAAGCCTTGCACAGCGATGCGGATGGCGTCGCACGCCTCGAAGAGGCGACCGCTCCTCAATCTACCGTCGGCTTCTTCGAGCACATGGTCGACGTCATTCGCCCCATCTGGAAGTGGATCGTCTTCGGCGTCGTTGCATCGGCTGCCATCACCGTATGGATTCCACCGGGCGCGATCGCGGGCTGGTCCGAGCTTCATCCTGCACTCGCTGGCCTCGCGGCATTGGGCATCGCACTCCCGCTCTACGTCTGCGCAACGGCCTCCGTGCCGATCGCCGCTGCCCTGATCGCCCAAGGCCTGCCGACCGGCGCCGCGCTTGTCTTTTTGATGGCGGGCCCGGCGACCAACATCGCCACCATCGGCGCGGTGAAGCGGGCCTTCGGCGGCCGCGTCCTTGCCGTGTATCTCGGAACCGTCGTGTTCGGAAGCGTTGGCCTCGCATACCTCTACGACACGTTCATCCCGTTCGAAGCACTCGGAAGGCTGACCCACGAGCACGGACACCCCTGGTGGGCCTGGGCGTCTGCTTTGGTTCTGGCAGGGCTTTTCATCTTTTTCGTGTTCGATGATCTTCGAAGCGCGTGGCTGCGGCGCAGGTCTCCCGTCGGGCACGACGTGGTCATCCTCGAGGTGGAGGGCCTCACGTGCGACAACTGCGTTCGAAAGCTCGACCGTGCCCTGCGCGAGACCGACGGCGTCACATCGGTGATGGTCACCCTCGACCCGAGCCAAGCAACGGTAGAGGGCTCCGTACGGTCCGCGGACTTGGAGGCGGTAGTCCGCGCGACCGGCTACGCCATGAAGTAACGAGGGTCCGACACTTTGCTAGCTGCGGCCTGCTAGAAGTGCTTCGATTGAAGGCGTGAGCGGGATCCCCTGCGCGGCGAAGATCTCGCGAAGCCACGGGGCGGCGTCGGCGATCGAACCGAATGCGGCGATGGGCACGGGGACCGGCTTTATCCAGGTCACCGCCTTGAGCGCGCCACGAATGAGCGCGTTGCTGATCAGCGTTGCAATGCCGAAGTGATACTCGCTAGCGAGATTGCCCATGACATCGAACCAGTCCGTCAGCTGCTTTCGCTGGTTGGCCGTGATCGCCGTCGTCAGGCCCCTCGAATCGAGAATCGTTGCAAAGGGTACGCGGCGCTCCACCATGGCCGTGTAGCGTTCGATGAAATGTATGAACCCCTCGTCGCTCAGCGGCTTCGAAGGAAACCGAACGTAAAGCAGGGGCCAGGCGTTGTCGTCGAAGATGAGTCCGAACTGGTGCACGCCGGGACTCACCGCCGAGGGTCATGCTTTGCCTGTCCTCTTGTTGGCTGGGCGGCAGAGTCAGCCGGAATCGTGTCTCTTTCGCGTCCGCCGCGCTCACCTCGAGCTGCCCACCGAGCTCCTCGGCAATGCGCTTCGAAATCGCGAGGCCAACGCCTGCGCCATGCAGCCGCCCGCCGACGCCAAATGGCTTGAACACGGCGTCCATCTGATCGGCCTCGATGCGAGGACCGTTGTCGGACACGTCGAGCACGGCCTGGCCGCCAACCATTGCGGTCGTGACCCGCACGATACCCTGGCCACCTTCGCGGGTTGCCGCCCGCTGAATCGCGTTCGCGAGCAGGTTGAGCGCGATCTGCACGATGTTGGTCCGCGTGGCCATCACCTTCGGCTCGACGCCTGTCGTGACCTCGATGAAGGCGCGCCCGCGAAGCCCGCTGCTCTCCGCCTTGCGAAGCGCAATGCGCACGGCGTCCGCCAAATCGACGATCTCGGTCTCCACTTCCTCGGGCGCCTTCGCCATCTCTTCGGTGAGCTCGAGAATTCGCTTCACGCCATCGCGTGCGTCGATCACCGCGTTTTCAACCTGTGCCAACGTTCCACGTGCACGCGTCACATTCGGAGTCGCCTCCTCGAGCGCCGCCGTGGCTGCCGTGATCGACGTCTCGATGACGGTGAGGTTGTTGCGAATCCAGCCCACCGGATTCCGCAGCTCATCGGCAAGGCCACTCGCCACCACGCTCAATGAATACGCACGCTCCGTTTCGAGAAGACGCTGCTCGAGCTGCTTGACGCGAGTGTTGAGATTGTAGAGATCGATCGCATCGCGAAGCTCCGCGCGCAGCACCTCGGGTTCCCACGGCTTGCGCATGTAGCGCCGCACATGCCCGCGGTTGATTGCGTCTTCGGCAGCCTGCAGGTCGGAGTAGGCGGTGATCAACAACCGAATCGCGTCCGGATAGTCCGCCTCGACCTTCTCGAGAAGCTCGATGCCAGTCATCCCCGGCATCCGCTGGTCGGTTAACACGACCCCAATCTCGTGCTCCTCCATCAGCTGAAGCCCGGCCGCAGCGCTCGACGCGGTCAACACGGGAAAGTCATCCCCGCACACCGCCTCAAAAACGACGAGGTTCGGCTCCTCATCATCAACGAATAATACGTGCGCCGTCATGCCGCCTGTTCCATCGCGGGAATCTCCATCACGAAGCGAGCCCCCCCACCGGGCCTAGGCTCATATCTTAGCTCACCACCACACTCCTGCGCGATTCTTCGACTCAAATGAAGCCCAAGCCCAGTGCCTTCCCCTTCCACTCTGGTTGTAAAGAAGGGGTCGAAGATCCGGTGCACCATGTCGGGCGGCACGCCTGGGGACCGTCGTCCGACGACCGAGACGGAAACCTGCTTATCCACCTGCCGTAGCTCGATCCAGATGTTCTCAGCGCCCGAGCGAGTCGAGTTGTCGAGCAGGTTGAGCAAAACCTGATTGAACGCGCGTGCAGGTGCGAACACCTCTCCGGTGACCTCATAGTCTTCGTGCACGGTCACGGCCCTCATCCTGTGCTCGAGCAAGGTCAGCGTGGACTCCACGGCTTTGCGAACGTTGCACGGCGCGAGGTCGGTTCCATCTGCTGGGCGAGCGTGAGCATCCAACGCAGAGACGATGCCGTCGATGCGTTGAAGCGCGTCGATGATGAGCCCCGTCAGCTTCTCGTTCGACACACGCGTGGACCCGCCCTTCTCCAACACCTTCGCCGCATTCACCGCCGCGTTGAGCGGGTTCTTCACCTCGTGGGCGAGGCCCGCGGCAAGCGTCCCCGCGGAAGCAAGGCGTGCCTGGTCGGCAAGCTGCAGGTTGAGGCCACGCATCTTGAGATGCGCGCGAATGCGGGCTTGAAGCACCTTTGGTGTGGAAGGGCTCGAGACGAAGTCGTCCGCGCCCGCCTCGTAGCCCTCGAGCGCCGCTTCATTCTCACCACGCGCGGTGAGCAGAATCACGGGGATGTGCCGCAGGGAAGGGTCCTGCTTGATGGCGCGGCAGAGATCGAGACCGCTAGTGCCTGGCATCATCACGTCGGTGAGGACCAAGTCGGGGCGGTGCTGCTTCAGGAGCTCTAGCGCTTCGCGCCGTCAGCCCGCGGCGTCCACAGTCGTAGCTCTCCTTCAAGACGCCCACGATGAAGCCCCCGAAGGTCGACCTCGTCCTCCGCTACCAGGATTCGAGGAACCCGCCCGCGGTCGAGCAGAACGCGTTCAGGTGGGCGCTGGCTCTGCCGCAACTCGGCAGTAGCCTGTTCCATCGGGCGCGTACGCACCCCGGTCATGCGGTCCTCGACGCGACGGCCAGGATGAAGGTCCATCTGGAGCTGTCGCCGCTCGATGATCTCGGTGTGGAAAGTGGTCACTGCCGCTCTGCAAAGAAAGAGGGTGAAACGTCGAGCCACTGCCCAGCTTGCTGTCCACCGTCAGGGACCCTCCGTGAAGTTGCGCAAGGTCACGCGCTAGTGCGAGCCCGATGCCCACGCCCGCCCTGCTGACGCCGCTCGGAGGTCTCGGTCTGATGGAAAGCGCTCGAAGATCCGCTGCTGCTCCTCGCGCGGAATGCCCCGGACCGGTGTCCGCCACCTCGACGAGGTGCCGGCGGCATTGTGGAACACGCTGACCCCGAATCCGACCCCCAGCGCGGCGTGAACTTCATCGCGTTCCGATGAGATTCGTGAGGATTATCTCGATCCGGTGTGGGTCGCCGTAGCGCTCCGCAGGCTCGCAGTTTGCATCAAAACTAAGATCGATGTCCTTCGCTCGCGCCGCTGGCATTGCGTTCTCTGCCACCCGGCGCGCCAAATCGCAGGGGTCGAACTGCGTGATCCGAAGGCGAAGCCCACCCGCCTCCAGCCGAGCCAAGTCCAGTAGGTCATCGATCATCCGGAGCAGTCGCGTGGCATTTCGCCGAACGACCTTCAGCGCATCGCGCTCCGCGCTCGGCCGAAGCTTCTCGAGCAGATCATCCACGGGCGACAAGATCAACGTGAGCGGCGTCCGCAACTCGTGGCTGACATTGGCAAAGAACTCGGACTTCATCTGATCGAGTTCCTGGAGTTGCTCGTAGGCTCGTTCCAGGTCTCTCCTAGCGGACTGCACTTCCATCCGGGAGCTGAACTCGCGGAACTCGAGCTGGAACCGATGCCGCTGGAATCCCACGATGATGAGAGCCACACCGAACAACACCGCCTGGTAGAGGAACGCGGTGCGAGCATCACCGACGGGCACGAGCCCCAAGAGCAAAGGCGCCATGAATACCGCGTAGACCGCGAGGCCAAACGTTGCCGAACGCTTCGCTGGCCAGGAGATGAAAAAGTTAACCCCGATGAGGGTAAACACGAGCGTCAGCACATATGGTGAATCGTACCCGGTATCGATCCAGACTTGGAAGTCGCTGTACATCGAGACGAAAAGGAAGAGCCAAAACACCAAGGCGTCGCTGTGTTCAAGCGCCCACTCTGGGCGCTTGCGGATCGTCACCCACGTCCCTAGCAACGACGCAAGCCACAGCGTCGATCCGCCTTGAACGAGCATGAAGTGCTCTCGCATGAAGAACCAACCGACGGGAACGAACAACACCATCAAGAGCGCCGCGACCAAGACGCCGGCCGAAAGCGCGTGGACGTTCCGGTGACGCCGGTCGAGTTCGAAGAGCGTCTTGAGCTCTGCATCCGTGGAAGGCCCCACGCCCCCACAATTCGTAGACTGTTCCTCCACCTCGCCGATTAGTCTAGCAAAGGTGGCGACCCTCAACCAAACAGGCCGCCTGCTCCGTCGCGGGGATTTCCACCACGAAAAAGCCCCGCCTCCCGAGCGGCGGAGGCTCGTGCCTCAGCCCGCTGCCGCGCCCCAAGACCGAGCCGATTCGCTACCCGTACTTCTTGAGGGCGCCCGCTCGCTCATCCAGACGGCCTAGCATCGCCGCGCGCAGCTCGTCCGGCCAGTCGACGATCCTTGGCGCGGCGCCGCGTTCAATCATCGCCCAGGACACCAGGTTCCGGCCGGCGGCGATCTTGGTGACCCCCTGGGGTTCCTGGCGCAGGAAGTCGAAGCTCAGGCGTGCGCCGCGCTCGTAGAGCTCATCTAGCCGCATCACGACGTTGATTTCGTCGAATGGCATAGCGTCGCGAAGCTGGCTAACGCTAGTTTCTGGCCGGTGTAACTCGCCGCGGGCACCTCTATCTTCGAAATAGTGCGGCGCGACGGAGTGAAAGAAGCGATCCGCCACACGTCCTTGCCATACGGCATAGTTCGCGAAGTAAATGTTGCCTACGACGTTCGCGTCTTCCTGTGCCGTGCTGAAACTCTGCTCGGCAAGGAGGACACCGGGCTTTGGCCCGGGAGCCTTGGCAAAGAGGCATGCACCGAGGTCCAAGTCGAGCTGGGGCCCCTTGGTCGGCTCGATTGGGTCACCTGCCATGGACTTGAGGTATTTGTAGAAGAAATCGGGCCACTCGGTGGCGGCAATCACCCCATGACGAACCGCCTTGATTGCGGAAGTGCGCATCCACGTCCATGCGATCATCTCAGGCTCGCCGCTTGGGAAGGGAATGCGCCACCACTCGCAGAGTTGCTCTGCATCGCCCCTGTTGACGCACTCCATCGAGTATCGTCCCTCGATGACGTCGTTGCGCAGAGGCACCTTGAGGATGCGGGTCTCACACTCGTTCGTGGCGGACATGACCTGGTTGGATCCGAGCATCTCCAAGAGCCCTTTGTAGACGCCCCCCGTGTTGAGGACGCCCATCTCCCGGAACTTGCCCATCCAACGGAAGTAGATGGAAGGGTTAAGAGATCCACTGGGCGAGGAGGCGTCCTGTGCAGTCAGCGGAAACCTGCTGAAGAACGCGGATTGGCCCTCGTGACCGTACCCGGGCACGTCGCGGTAGAACACGCCGCCATCCCACGATTGCAGGCCGTTGACTCGCGTCCTGGCGTCGTCGGTGCTGGTGGTCGAACCGACCTCGGCAACTGGTGGCAAACCACGGAGCCCGAGCTCTTCGGCAACTGGCCAGTCCAGACGCCGCACGAGCGTCCGAGCGTGATATCCGCTGAGGGTTTCAATCGGCAAGCCTTCGGCGTTCACCGACGAAATGGTGCCAATGTACGTATCGCCCTCTTTCCCTTCAATTGCCGCTTTGCAGAGCCGGTTCGAAGGTCGCGCCGCAACAGGCTCGGTGATCTCCCAGCGATCGATGCGCACCGGAAGGCACTGGTCGGGAACGACGCAAAGCTGAAGGCTTTGCAGGAGCGCGTCCCGGAAGTACGGGTCACCCAAGAGCCAACTCTCCTGCTCGCCCGTGAAGCCTTGAGTTGCGGAAAAGCGACAGCACTTGGCGTCGAGCGCGTAGACCTCGTCGATGCGCTGGAAACGAGGCCCCTGAAAGAGGACCGACCCGTAAAGATGTTCCTTCGGTTGGATGGGTAGCGCACTAGTTGGGATTTCGCCGGTTCGTTCACGCGGCATCGTTGCAGAACCAAGCTCGAAGCGAGCCGAAAAATGGGCTTGCTCGAAGCCGGTCTGTTTGGAGCGAATCTCCGCGTGCACACGTTGCGCGACTCCGCTCCCGAGTTCCGTTTCTTCGACGCGAGCTTGGATCTCGATCAGCAAGCCGCGGTCCGGGTGCACGATCAGCGGCCGGTTGAGCTCCACGTTCTCGACCGTGAGAGGGAACGGGAGCTCCGCTCGACCCGTGACATATGCGACCGCTTCCGCCATCGCTTCGAGGCCGAAGACGGCCGGCAAGAGGTGGGAGCCCTCATAAACGTGATCGCGAATGTATGGGTCTCGCTCGAGATCGAGCGTAGTCCGGCAAACCAGCTCGCGACCTGGTTCGAGGGTCAAGATCTGATCGACGAAGCGGTGTGCGCGCGGCAGCTCGGGCATCATGGGCCGCCACGTATCCACGCTACCCAGGCCCCCCGTCACGATGACTTCCCGCGCTCCCGGGTCGTGGGTGACCAGCTCGACGAAACGCGCGACGCCTTCCTCCACGGGGATGGCGTCGATGCCGAGCTTGCCGAGGCGCTCGATGCTGCCGAGCTTGGCACCCATCCCCACCTCATCCCAAATGCTGTAGGCGAGCGAGACCGCCTCGACCGACGGATGCCGAGCGGCGAACCGGCCGAGGCTCCGGTCGAGACTCTGATTGGCGAAAGCGTACCAGGCGTTGTGCGGCATCCCGACGACGCCGATGACCGAGGTCAGCGCGACGAACAGCTTGGGCGGCACATCATCGAGGGCGTCGAGAGGTGCAGCGCGCCCGACAGCTTAGGGGCGCGCTCATCGATGACCTCGGAGACGTCCGGTTCTTCGACGCGTCGTGGGTGGTTGAGACCCGCTCCGTGAACGACGACATCGACCGAGCCGAAGTCGTTGCGTACGGCCGCGACAAGGCGTTCCACGTCCTCCCGCGCAGCCAAATTGCATTGCCTGTAATCGCTGCGAAGACCCCCGGCGTCGAACTTCGAAAGCGTCTCGCGGATCTCGTCTGCCCCAGGTCCGTGGGCCTCCGCGTCGGGCGCTCGGGAGCTTCCCACCAACACCATCGTCGCCCGAGTCTCTCGCGCCAACGCCAGGGCGCACTGGGCGGTGATTCCTTTTGCTCCACCGGTGACCAGCACGATGTCATCAGGTCCGATCGAAGTCGTGCGAGGCGCATAGGACGCTCGGTGTTGAAGTCGCGGGGTACCTACGAAGCGTCGCCCATCGGAGTCGTACCGCGCTGACACGAAAGGCTGCTCGTCGGTGAGTTCTTGAAGGAGCGCGTCGGCGATGCGTGCACCTTGCCCGTCGGCGCAGGCGAACTCGAGCGATCGCACCCGAAGCTTACGGCGCTCGAGATGGACCGTGGCTGCAAACGCATCGGCGGACCAGTCGTAGTGGGAGTTTCGTTCGGCCTCGCCGGCGCGGGCCCGAATCCAGGCGACGCACGACGGACGACCGCTCTTGGCGCCGGTCGAGGGCAACTCGCGGGCGGCGAGGGTGAGCAACTCGACCACCTGACTCAACTCCTCGACGGCGCTCGACGCGCTCGTGTCGGGGTATACGACCAAAAGATGGTCGCATGGCGTCGCCGCGTCCGAGCCGTTCGCCGTCTCGCGAGCGTGAACATTGACGCCCTTGTCCCTGAGTTCCTGCACCAGGTTCACGACAAACGCATCGTTCGCATCCGGGGCCAATACCAACGTGCGACCGTCCGTGAGGATATCGACATCCGAGTTCCGCGGCAGGAGCTCCTCGTCCCATTTGAGTGCAAAGCTTGCCACCCAGGGATGGTCGGCCTCGTCGAGCCGTTCCGCGCTGGCGGGCCCGCCGACCGATCCCCGTGCCGCGTTTGCCTTGAGCAGCTCCATGCGCTCGATCAGCTCCCCGAGCGTCACCTCGGCAAACTGAGCGGCATCAAACGCCTCGGAAATCCCGAGCCGGTCCGCAGCGTCTGAAACCAGCTCGACCGTCTTGATCGAGTCGAGATGCAGGTCGTCCACCAGTTGAAGTTCGTCCGTGAGAGTCTCGACCGGGAATCCGGTCTGTTTGTAGAGCACATCCAGAACCACCGCCCTCGCGTCGAACTGCGGGGAAAGGCCCGCCGCGCCCGCTCGGCCGTTGTCGTGTATTGCCCGTGCTGAGTCGGGAGAGAGCGCGCGAATGTGGCTCACCGGATGGCGCGAGCGTTCCGCCTGAGCTTGATGTGGCTCCTCGGCATCGATAGACGCCATGATGCCGGCGTCGAGCGCGGGCTTCTCACAGGGGTTCACAAAGAACGAGAGCTCGGCCGCGGACCTGAACCGACGGACCAATCGTTGGTCCCAAAGCTTCGCTAGATTGATCTCCGCGCCTTGCGTGAAGAGATAGCCGAGCGCCGAGTTGAGATCTCGATCGCGACCGGACTTGCTCTCCAATGGAAGACACAGGGTGCCGTCGACACCTGCGGTCTCGTTGCTGAGCCCGGACAACACCGCTCCTGGACCCACTTCCAGAAGAACATCACATTCGGCTGTCGCGAGGCCTGCGGCTGCCCGAAAGTTCACGGGCTGAACGACCTGCTCACCGAAGTGGTCCGCCAGGTTGATCTCCCCTTCCAGCACCGAGCCGGTCATCGTGCTGTACAGCCTGGCGCTCGTCGGCGTCGCGGTGCCGCGAAGCATCGGCGTTTCGCGAAGCGCAGCCACGGTGTCATGGAAGTGTGCCGAGTGGAACGCAGCGGACACCGGGAGCTCGCACGCTCGGATTCCGTTCTTCGTTGCCAGCTCCACTGTCGCACTGACTGCCGCGCTGTCGCCCGACACCACCGTCTGGCTGGCGCTGTTGATGTTGGCGATCACCACGTAGCCATCGATGCGTTCGAGCAGAGCACGGGCCTCGTCTGGATCGCAAACGAGGCTGGCCATCGACCCTTCGACCGGCACTTCGCCCATCAGCTTGCCGCGCAGCGCTGCAAGTTGAAGCACTGCCTTCTCATCGAGAGCGCCCGCCGCGCGGAATGCCGTGAGCTCGCCCAAGCTATGGCCACCGACGGCGAAGGGCTTCACCCCGAGTCGGTCCAAGAACTGAAGCCAGAGAAGGCTCGCCAAGCAGATCGCCGGCTGCGCCACCTCGGTCTGCGTCA
>PVMK01123269.1_pt1 | contig 27484 bp, 24 predicted proteins | sample 1853481 | NCBI WGS metagenome assembly PVMK01 (sample SAMN08533507, study PRJNA380276) | Marine sediment metagenome, whole genome shotgun sequencing project. | reverse complement strand
AACAACGGAATCCGGAATGAGCTGGTGATCGATATCGATGAAACTGATGGAGATCAGAGCGAATGTCAGGAAAATCGCCAGCAATGCTTCCCAGCCAAAGCCGAAGCGCCATGCGACCAGGGTTGCGAGGCATGCTGTTAGCACCTCGATAAGCGGATAGCGCATTGAGATCGGATTCTTACAATTTGCGCATTGTCCTCTTAGCCACAAATAGCTGAGAACCGGGATGTTTTGCCATGCGGTAATCAGTTGATTGCAGGACGGACATCGGGAGCGGGGCACAACAAGATCGAATCGACCTGTTGGCAACTCCGTTGCCGGTGACTGCATGATCTCGTCGCACTGTGCACGCCATTCCCGTTCCATCATGACAGGCAAGCGATGGATGATGACATTGAGAAAGCTACCGATTAGTAATGCGAACGCAAATGTGGTCGCGACAAAAAAAACGGGTGACTGTGCAAATAGCTCGGCCATGCATTGGCTCCGGTTTTGTAGCGAAGATACAGAATGATAAGTAGATGATTAATTAACGAAAACGGCGTTCGAAGTTTCCTTCGAACGCCGTTTTATTGCAAACATGAAAAGAGCTTCCCTAAATAACAGAACCCATCTTAAAGATCGGCAGGTACATCGCGACCACCAGTCCGCCAACCAGCACGCCAAGAATCGACATGATCATTGGCTCAAGCAAGCTGCTGAGATTGTCTACCGCGTTATCAACGTCTTCTTCGTAGAAGTCGGCAACCTTTGACGACATGTCGTCCAGTGATCCGGATTCTTCACCGACCGCAATCATCTGAATAACCATGTTCGGAAACAGATTCGTATTATCCATCGCGACTTGCAACCGTTGTCCGGTGGAAACCTCGTCGCGCATTTGCAGTACGCCGACTTCGTAAACGATGTTACCGGTTGCACCGGCAACGGATTCAAGAGCTTCTACCAGCGGTACGCCAGCGGCGAACATCGTTGACAGCGTCCGCGCATAACGTGCGATCGCAGCTTTTTGCATAATCGGCCCAATAACCGGCATCTTCAGGATCAAGCGATCAAGAAAATGCCGCATCTTCCGCGAACGTTTCTTGAAGTAGAAAAAGGTCGCGAATGCGACGCCAATGAGGATGGCTATTGCCCAGCCCTTGACGCGCACAAACACCGATAAGTCGATGACCATACGTGTAAATGTTGGCAAGTCCGCGCCGAAGCCCTTGAACAGGTCCTCGAACGCCGGAATTACGAAAACCAACAGAATTGCCGTAACAACAAACGCGACGACCAGTACCGCAGCAGGATACGTCACTGCCTTTTTGATCTTCTTCTTCAGTGCCTCGGTTTTTTCTTTGTAGGTCGCGATCTTGTCGAGCAGGGATTCCAGTGCACCGGCTTGTTCGCCGGCTTCAACGAGATTGACAAACAGGTCGTCGAAATGCAGCGGATGTTTGGCAAGTGAACTCGCAAGCGAGTTACCGCCCTCGACGTCAGCTTTAATCGCCATAATCAGCTTTTGCATCGCCGCGTTTTCATGGCCGTTACCGACAATCTCGAATGACTGTACCAACGGTATGCCAGCGGCGAGCATGGTTGAAAGCTGGCGACTGAAAATCGCGATGTCGCCGGGTGTGATCGTACCGCCGCCAGCAAACAGGCCTTTGCTTTGCTTCTTGATTCGAATCGGCACAACGCCCTGTCGACGTAAGTCGGCTCGTACGGCTGCCTCATTGGCCGCCATGCTCTTGCCTTTGACTTTTTGGCCTTTACTGTCTGTACCTTCCCAGAGAAAAGGCATATTGCCTATTGTTGCTTCAGCCATCGTTCTAGTCCGTTTAAGAGGCAGTTAACCTACTGTTAACCTAATCAATTGTAACCCGATTGATCTCATCAAGGCTGGTAACCCCGTCCTTGACTTTGTTCAATCCCGCACGTCTTAAATCAATAACCCCCTCTTTTGCCGCCTGATCAGCGATCTGCAGAGCATTGCCGCCTTCCATTATCATGCGCCCCATCGTTTCGGATACTTCCATGACCTGGAAGATACCCAGACGACCTTTGTAGCCGTCATTGCAACTTTTGCAACCTTTCGGCCCGAAAATGGTCAATTCGCCTTCGAGGTCCTCGGCTTCAAATCCTTCCTTCTCCAGTGCTTCACGTGGAATGTCTCGAACTTCCTTACAATTGTCGCAGAGACGTCGCGCGAGGCGCTGAGCGATGATGAGACTGACCGAGGTCGCGATTGCATAAGGTTTGACGCCCATGTCAACCATTCTGGTCAGCGTTCGCGGTGCGTCGTTTGTATGCAGCGTGGATAACACCAGGTGACCCGTCTGTGCCGCTTTGATAGCAATCTCTGCTGTCTCAAGGTCACGAATCTCACCTACCATGATGACGTCCGGATCCTGACGCAAGAATGCCTTTAGCGCTGTCGCAAAGGTCAGGCCGACTTTCGGGTTTACATTGACCTGGTTAACACCCGGCATGTTGAGTTCTGCCGGATCCTCGGCCGTCGAGATATTTCGATCAATCGTATTGAGAATATTCAGTCCGGTGTACAGCGACACTGTCTTACCTGAACCGGTAGGCCCGGTGACCAGAATCATGCCGTACGGTTTGGCAAGGTGCTTTTCGTACAGGAGTCGCTGGTGGTCTTCATAACCGAGCATTTCAATGCCAAGTTTGGCGCTTGATGGGTCGAGGATACGCAGTACGATTTTTTCGCCGTACAGCGTAGGGCAGGTATTGACGCGAAAGTCGATCGCCCGGTTCTTGGACAGACGCATCTTAATACGACCATCCTGCGGTACGCGGCGTTCCGCAATGTCCATACGTGACATGACTTTCAATCTGGCACAGACTTTGTTCGCCAGAATGACGGGTGGCCGGGCGACTTCAGACAATACGCCATCCAGTCGTGTGCGCACGCGGAAGAATTTTTCGTAAGGCTCAAAATGAACGTCCGATGCACCGCGCCTAATCGCGTCGAGCAGCACTTTGTTAACGAAGCGCACGACCGGCGCATCCTCAACTTCGTCGCGCTTAACCTCATCCTGTTCTTCATCGCCGCCTTCGACGTCGAGGTTTTCCAGATCAAAGTCATCATCGTCGAGGCCGGACATGCTGGTATCCACAGCTTCGATCGCTTTAACAATCTGTTCTTCGAGCTTGTCTTGCTCGACAACGACCGGATCAATTCGCAAACTGGTCTGAAACTTGATGTCATCGATGGCCTGCAGATTGGTTGGATCTGAAATACCAAGAAACAGCCGTTGCCCGCGTTTGACCAGTGGCAGCACACGGTGTTTGTGGACCAGTTTCTGGTCAACCGAACGAACCACGTCCAGATCGATCTCAAGTGCGTCGAGATCCAGTAGCGGGACGCCAAATTCGTGTGATGCGGCGACCGCTATGGCGCGGGCATTCGCCAGATCCTGATTGACCAGGTGCGCAACCAGAGACAGCTTCTCTTTCTTGGCGACCGCTGTTGCGTCCAGCAGGGCCTCTTCGGTGATGATGCCGTCCTGTACCAGCCGTCGGGGCAGGCCTGCCAGGTTGTTTTGTGATGCGGTTGCTGCCATAGGATTCGGACGATGCAATAGTTCCTGTGAGCGCTACAGTCTCACTGATCTAAGTGCCCGGATCAACTGGATTTTGTGCTGTTGTTCACAGTTACGGCATTTGATTAAGTCAAACGGTGAAAATCACTGCAATACGGCCGGAAATCGCCGCAAATAACCATTCGACGGGCTAGTTTCGGCAGGTACTCGGTAAGTAGCGAGTGTTGATGGTCGGGTCCTGATGGGCGCCACCGTTATTCATCAAGGTTGTGTCGGCGGGTTGCGGTGCCATGCCACAACGCCAGATGAAACTGCCGCCGGCCGACTGGTACGGCGTCACCGTCAGCGTCGTGCCAAAAGCATCCTGATGGACGTCGTTGCCAAAGGTAACGATGACCCGGCCTTCATCTATTTCGACCTGGCTTACGTACTTGCCCTGTGTGTCCGCAGCATTCGCAGTCATGCCTGCTTCTGTACGGTCAGCGGGGGCTTCGCCGGTGTTGTTGAATGCATCAACGACCGGGACTTTTGCGCCGGCCACCATATTCAATCCCTCAGCGACTTGAGCACGTACCATGTAAGTTTGATAGGCAGTAATGGCGAGCGAAGCCAGAATACCGATGATTGCTACGACAATCATCAATTCGATCAATGTGAAACCTCTGTCGTTTCTTTTCATGATGCCACCGCGCTTATTCCTGCCGCCTGTTGCCGAGCCTGTGCTCATTATTAGTCGGTCCGGCACTTGCTTGCAATGTTATCGACGTTCGATACTGATCCGTCTAAGCCTCGTAAAAAAAGCCCCGAACTGGCCGGGGCTTTCTTTACATCAAACTACTGAGCCAAAAAGCTCAATATATGAGTCTTACGTACGGCAAGAGGCTGGCAAGTGCTTGTTCTCAAGTACCGGGGTGGTGACGGAGGAACATGTCCAACCGACAGCACCAACGTTGACTGTAACTGGTGAAAGCTGGAGGGTCGAGCCCGCAATGAGCGTGTGAACGTCGGCGGCATCGTAAGTAATAGTAATCACGCCATCTGTAATCAAAACTGACGAGACATACTTGCCCTGAATCTCGTCGTCATCAGCAAGGCCAGCGATGTCGTTGTCAGCAGGCATATCGCCTTTATCCATGTAGTACTCAGAAACAGCTGCTTTAGCGCCGCCAGAAAGGTTCAGGCCTTCAGAAACCTGTGCGCGAATCGTGTAGTCCTGGTAAGCAGGAATAGCGATGGCTGCGAGAATACCGATAATCGCAACTACGATCATCAGTTCGATCAATGTAAAACCTTGTTGCTTCTTCATTTGTCTATCTCCATGAAAATGATTGTGTTATTTCTGTACGGCGTTGTCGCCTGTATGGCTTATAAAGCAAGCACCGTGCCAACTTTTAGTGACTGACGATAACTTATTGAATATAAATAAGTTTACGTATTTTTCTTTGGCGAAAGCAAGACTCGACCCCTGCATAGATTAGCCATATCGGACCGGTGATTGTCACAAGGTGACAAAAATTGTCGTGGTCGTCGTCATTGGGAGACTGTGTTTGTGGAAAACGCCGCAGTTGCCATGGTCAACGGCAACTGCGAGCGCAGAATTACTCGATGCCGAGTTTCTTGATTCGATAGCGAAGCTGGCGAAAAGAAAGACCAAGCAACTTGGCTGCTGCGGTTTTGTTGTAGCGGGTCTTTTCCAAAGCCTCAACAATCGCCTGGCGTTGCACGTCTTCAACCTGATTATTCAAATCGGAACTGCTGGGCGAGACGATGGGCTGCTCATGCCCGGTAGAGGGGCGCATATTCAGGTCGGTGCCACTTATCGTTCCGCTCGAACACAGCGTCACCGCTCTTTCGAGCATGTTTTCGAGTTCGCGAACATTGCCGGGAAACGGGTAACTCAAAATCGTATCGCGAGCGCTGTCGTCCAGAGTCGCCGAGGCCTGATGTTTGCTGAGTATGTGCTCTGCGAGCTGCAAAACGTCGTCGCCGCGATCACGCAGAGCCGGCACATGCAGTTCAATAACGTTAATGCGATAGTACAGATCTTCGCGAAACTCGCCTGCAGCAACGAGATCGCCCAGATTCTTATGCGTTGCCGACAAAACTCTGGCGTCGGCTGATTCTTCTTTGGACGAGCCAACCGGCCGCACGGTTTTCTCCTGGATCACACGTAACAGTTTCACTTGCATGGCCAGCGGCAGATCGGCGATTTCATCCAGAAACAGCGTACCGCCGGCAGCGCTTTGAACCAGTCCGGTTTTATCAGCAAACGCACCGGTGAAACTGCCCTTGCGGTGTCCAAAGAACTCGCTTTCCATGAGCTCGGATGGAATAGCTCCGCAGTTTACGGCGACAAAGGGGCCGTCGGCGCGTGGTCCGCTATCGTGAATCAGCCGCGCGACCAGCTCTTTGCCGGTACCTGACTCACCGGATATATGCACCGGCGCCTGGGAGCGAGCGACCTTGTCCACCATTTCTCGCAATTCTTGCATCGGCACTGACCTGCCTAGCAGTCGAGACTGAGGTTCGCCGGTGTGCGATTCAATCTTGAGCGCGTTCTCGATAATATTTCGCAGGTGTGTCAAGTCCAGAGGCTTCGAAATGAAATCGAATGCGCCCAGCTTGAGCGCCTGCACAGCGGTCTCGACATTGCCATGCGCGGTAATTACAGCAACCGGTACAGCTGGCGCGTGCGATTGCATCCATTTGACCAGCTCCAGCCCGTCACCGTCCGGCAAACGCATGTCAGTCAGGCAAAGGTCAAATTGTCGCTTGCCCAGCAGTGATTTTCCGCCAGCGATGTCGACCGCCGTCTCGCATTTTATATTCATGCGCCCAAGCGTCAGCTTCAGCAATTCGCAAATATCAGGCTCATCATCGATAACGAGCGCGAGCGGTTGTGTCATTGTGTGGCTTCCCATCGGTCCGGATCGGCAAAAACGATTCGAAAGATACTGCCTCCACCGGGCCGGTCAAGATATAAGAGTGTTGCGCGATTCAATTCGCATAATTCTCGCGATATATATAGCCCAAGGCCAGTGCCTCCGGCACGTTCTGTGTAGAACGGTTCGAACATTTTCTCGGCGGTAGCCGGGTCGACGCCATGACCATGATCCAGGACATCGATATAGGGGCGACCCTGGCCCTGCATTCGGCCGGCCTGTAATTCCACCAGAATTCCTCCGGTCTCGCTCGCGTGTTTCACCGCATTGTCGCAAAGATTCCAAAGTACTTGTCGGAGATGGCTCCGATCCATCCTGACCTCCAGGTCCGCAGCGATGCTATCTACATTGACCTCACCTTCCTGCAACTCAAGTGTCCGCCAAAACTCTTCGGCGAATTCGCCCAGCCATGATTCCAGACTCAGGCGCTCGGGCCGACTGGACTCGCGTCGCGACAGTTGCAGCACGTTGTCAATGATGTGGCTGACGCGCTCAGAATGCTTTTGGATAATCTCTGTAAGGCGAACATCGTCGGTTGTGAGAACCTTGGACTCTGCCAGCAGTTGTGCTGCGTGGCTCATTGCGCCCACCGGATTGCGGATTTCATGTGCAATGCTCGCGCTCAGGCGCCCAAGCGAGGCCAGCTTGGATTGTTGGACGCGAGCGTTCATAAGGCTTGCGTCCTCAAGGAAAATCAATACGGGGCCGTTACGCTCAGCTTCGTTGCCCAGTGGTGCGAGATGAGCCGTCAAGCGAATGCTGTTGTCGGTAGACCCAACCGTGAATTCAGGATGCGACCCGAGGTCGTGGTTATCACGCCAGCGCGAAATGTAGTCGGCGAGCGGCTGCAGGACTTTATCCAACGGTCGGCCGCGTACTGGTTCGGTTGCTCCAAGCAACTGCGAGGCGGACGTATTACTCAGCCGCACCTTGTTTTCCGAGTCGATAACAACAATGCTTTCGCGCAAATGCTGCACGATATACTGGTTCAATTCAGATAGATTCTTCAGGTCGACACCGCGTTGGCGTGCCAGCGCTTCACTGGCTTGAATGCGGCGCCCCAACGGCCGGGCAGCCAGCGCCAGCGCGAAAATGATCGCGCTCAGAATGCCAGCTGCCGGATAATTGCCGTTTGCGCCGTCAGTTCCGAGTTGCGAAAACGCCTGCTCGCCGAGAATGGCGAATGTAGCGAGGGCGCCGAGTATGGCTGGAAACTGAACAGGAAGAATCAGGGCGCCCGCGCCGACGAAGACAATCAACAGTCCGCCAAGTCCGCTGGCAACTCCGCCACTGGCATGCATCAGGACTACGATTGCGACGATATCGACGAGCACATGTGATACGGCTTGCACACCTACCGCGGCCCAGCGCTGCCGAATCACCAAAGCGGAGATAATGGCGAAGACCAGATAGCCAGCAGCCGTTGCCGAAAAGACAGCCGGGTATACGTCGCCGAATACCCGCGGCTGGCCGGCAGTGAAAAACAGTGCCAGCAGTGCAAGCCCGACCAGCATGCGGATGGTATTGAGTGTGCTCAGCACCCGCCAGCTCAAATCCGGTTCATCAGTGGTGCGTTGTATCAACGACTCCCGACTGATGCGGGCGGTTCGCCCAAGACGGTTGTCGGTCGGGTTGTTGGTTGAATGCTGATTCATTGCTGCAATGCTCGGCGGATCGGTCTGTCGCTGCGACGAGTTGCGCCGATTGTAGACGATGCTTGGCTGTTTTGCGGAGGTAACGGGTCGGCATTTTGCAAATCAGCTTTGCGTCGGCCGACGCTTTGCTCCAAAATACGCCGGATTTTGCGCGGCACGTAGCCGTCATCCCTCCTTACTCTAAGAATAAGTGCTGATGCATCGATGAATCTTCACGAATATCAATCAAAACGATTGTTCGCCAAATATGGCATTCCTGTCCCCAAAGGCATTCCCGCTGACACACCGGATGCGGCTGTCGCCGCGGCCAGTGAGTTGGGTGGAACTCTTTGGGTGGTCAAAGCGCAGGTTCATGCGGGTGGTCGCGGCAAAGGCGGCGGCGTCAAGCTCGCGCGTAGCGCCGATGAAGTACGGCAATTTGCGGACGATATGCTGGGATCACAATTGGTGACGCCGCAGACGGGTGCCGAAGGTCTGCCAGTCAATATTGTCTACGTTGAAGAGGGCTCTGAGATTGATCGGGAGCTTTATCTGAGCATGCTGGTCGATCGTGAGGTTAATCGGATTGCGTTTATCGCATCGGCGGCCGGTGGCATGGATATCGAAAAAGTAGCGCAAGAGACGCCCGAGCAGATTTTCTCTGTGGCAATCGCGCCCGACGCAGGCTTGCAGGACTATCAGGCGCGTCAGCTGGCGTTTGGTCTGCAACTGGACAAGCAGCAGATTCGTCAATTTACAGACTTGATTCGCAAGTTATATAGCCTGTACGAAGAGTGCGACGCCAGTCTCGTGGAAATTAACCCGCTAATCATTACCAAAAGCGGTGACGTATTGTCGCTAGACGCGAAGATCAATATTGAGGACAACGCGCTTTACCGCCAGCCGGAGCTGGTGAAATTGCGCGATCCAAGCCAGGAAGATGAAAAGGAACGTGACGCGGCGGAGCACGATTTGAACTACGTGTCGCTGGACGGGGACATCGCGTGCATGGTCAACGGTGCCGGTTTAGCGATGGCAACGATGGATCTCATTAAATTGCACGGTGGTGACCCGGCGAACTTTTTGGATGTCGGCGGTGGCGCAACGGCCGAACGCGTTGCAGAGGCCTTCAAACTCATTCTCTCGAACAAGAACGTAGCCGCAATTCTCGTAAATATATTCGGTGGCATTGTTCGCTGCGATTTGATCGCAGAGGGAATAATCAGCGCGGTGAAAGAGGTCGGTGTCGAAGTGCCGGTCATTGTTCGACTGGAGGGAACCAATGTCGACAAAGGACGTGAGCTGCTCGCCAACAGCGGGCTAGCTATTATTTCGGCGGAGGATCTTACTGACGCCGCCAAGAAAGCAGTTAGCGCTGCAGCCTGACGGGTAGATACATGAGTATTCTGGTTAACAAGAACAGCAAGATTATTTGTCAGGGTATTACTGGCAATCAGGGATCATTCCACGCCGAACAATGTATCGAATACGGTACTCAGGTTGTTGCTGGTGTTACGCCCGGGCGTGGCGGTATTGAGCACCTTGGCGTGCCGGTTTACAACACTATGCGCGAGGCGGTGACCGAAACGGGAGCCGACGTCAGCATGATATACGTTCCGGCACCTTTTGCGGCGGACTCGATCCTCGAGGCCGCCGATGCCGGTGTCAAACTGATCGTGTGCATTACCGAAGGTATTCCTGTGCTCGACATGGTCAAGGTCAAGTCGGCATTGCGCGACCATGACTGTCGGCTGATCGGTCCGAACTGTCCCGGTATCATTACACCTGAGGAGTGCAAGATCGGCATTATGCCGGGCTTCATCCACAAAAAAGGCCGCATCGGTGTGGTCTCGCGTTCCGGAACGTTGACCTACGAAGCCGTGTTTCAAACAACGCAGAATGGTCTCGGACAGACGACCTGTGTCGGTATCGGCGGGGATCCGGTTCGTGGCATGAGTTTCATCGATTGTCTGCAACTCTTCGAAGCGGATCCGGAAACTGATGGTGTGCTGATGGTTGGCGAGATTGGTGGCACGGATGAGGAAGCCGCCGCCGAGTTTATTCAGTCAAACGTATCGAAACCGGTCGTTGCCTACATTGCCGGCGTAACTGCGCCGGCAGGCAAACGCATGGGTCACGCGGGAGCTATCATTGCTGGTGGCAAAGGTACCGCTGCGGACAAGTTCAAGGCATTGGATGCGGCCGGTGTGGCAACGGTTCGTTCGCCTGCTGAACTTGGCAGTAAGATGCAGGAAATACTCGGCGATTAAACGGTTTTTGCGGCCGGTGAGGTAACCCAATGACAAGCAATCTGACGCTAGCGCTTGCCCAGGTCGACCTGATTGTCGGTGATGTCGCCGGCAATACTGCCAAGATTCTTGACTATTCGACTCGCGCACGTGATGAGATGTGCGCTGATCTCGTGGTATTCCCCGAACTCAGTATATGCGGCTATCCGCCGGAAGACTTGCTGTTTCATTCCGGGCTTCGGCGCCTGACCGAACAGGCCGTCGCCGATATTCGGCAAAACGCGCATGGCATTGCAGTACTGATCGGATTTCCCGAGTATGTAGAGGATCAAATCTACAACAGTTGTGCGGTGTTTCGAGATGGCGAGATGCTTTGCCGGTATCGAAAGATGTTACTACCGAACTACAGCGTTTTTGATGAAAAACGATACTTTGCGGCCGGCAAGGAGGCCGCAGTCTTTCGCCTCAATGGTGTCGGCATAGGGCTGGCCATTTGCGAAGACGTCTGGTCAGCTGGGCCAATGGTGGCGAGCCGAGCCGCCGGTGCTGAGTGTCTGATTGCAATCAACGGTTCTCCATACGAGCTCGGATCTCAGAACGCACGTGAGGAGATGGTAAGAGCACGGATCTCAGAGAGTGGTATTCCCGTGGTCTATCTCAATATGGTCGGCGGGCAAGACGAACTGGTTTTCGATGGCGGTAGCTTCGTGCTCGATGCGCAGGGTGCAGTTTGTTTTCGAGCGCCGCCCTTTGTCGAAGGACTGCACAAAGTTGTCTTACAAGCTGATGCAGGTGGTTTGACCCCTGTGCCTGGCGAACACGCCGCATTGTTGCACACTGAGGCAAGCGTCTATCAGGCACTGGTGACCGGAACCCGTGACTATGTGACTAAGCACGGTTTTCCCGGTGTCGTCATCGGGCTCTCTGGTGGGATTGACTCGGCACTGGTACTCGCGATCGCATGCGATGCTCTGGGCGCCGACAGGGTGCGAGTGGTAATGATGCCGTTCCGCTATACCTCGACAATGAGTCAGGAAGATGCGGCGCACCAGGCAGCGACGCTGGGCGCACGGTATGACGTTATTTCAATCGCGCCCATGTACGATGCCACTGTCGCCCAGCTGGCGCCGATTTTCGAGGGTCGCGACGAAGATGTCACAGAGGAAAACGTTCAGGCGCGTTGCCGCGGACTCTTGCTGATGGCGATTTCAAACAAGACCGGCCATATGCTGTTGACGACCGGCAACAAGAGTGAAATGGCCGTTGGTTACGCGACATTGTATGGCGACATGGCCGGCGGATTTGCACCGATAAAGGACTGCAGCAAGTTGCTGGTGTACCGCCTTGCCCGTTACCGCAATACTCTGGGCGATGTCATTCCATTGCGTGTCATCGAGCGACCGCCATCGGCAGAACTTCGTCCCGGGCAACAGGATAGCGACTCATTACCGGAATACGACATTCTCGACCCCATTTTAGAAGCGTTCATTGAAGAGGACTTGTCTGTCGATGAAATTACGAATCGAGGGTTTGAACGGGCGACTGTCACGCGAATTCTGGAGCTGGTCAAGAGCAATGAGTACAAACGCCGACAGGCACCGCCCGGGATTCGGATTAGTGGTCGCGCCTTTGGGCGTGACTGGCGCTACCCGATCACGTCAGGTTACCGCTTCCCAGACTCCTAGCTCTCGCTGGCGCTATTAAACGTCGTCTCGATCACGCGCTGTGTATCGGCGGCAAGATCATGCATGCCGAGAGCCTCGTAAGCCTCAATCATCAGCTCCAAAGAGCGTTGATTGGAATCGGCACCGTTGTAGGTTTCAACCGCGTATTTAGCGCGATTCAGGGCCGCAACATAAGCCCCGCGACGAATGTAGTAATCGGCAACGTGGTTTTCATAAGAAGACAGTTTATTCTTTAGAAAGACCATTCGTTGTCGCGCATCAGCGGCGTACTCACTCGCTGGATAACGCTCTACGAGCCGCCGAAAGCTGGCATAGGAAAGCTCGATATCCATCGGTGGTCGCTTCGACATGTCTTTATTGAAGCGACGTTCGAGAAGGCCGCCAGTTTCTTCAAAGTATGCAAGTGCTTTTATGTATAGAGCATAGTCAACCCGTTCATGAATCGGATTTTCTCGCATGAAAGTGTCTGCGGCATCGATGGCCTGTTCCTTCGAGCCACTCTTGTAATAGGCGTACATGAGTTCCAGTTGAATTTGCCGGCTCAGGTCGCTGAAGGGGTAACGCGCCTGAATAGCTTCAAATATGCGCACACCCTTGCTGTAATTGCCCTTGGCAATCGCGTCCTTGGCTTCCTGGTAGGCCGAAGTCAAACTACTGACATCGGTAGCCTCTTCATTGCCCGCGCAAGCTGTCAGCAGCCCGATACACAGGATCACCAGCAGCTGGCGAAGCTGCCGACTAACGCGAGAATTCAGACCTGCAAAATTAAGATGGTGTTTCATGTTGTGGCGCCTACGCTCCTGATCGAGCGATTGATCTTCTAATATTCTGCCTGCCAGAGGTTGCCAAGCCGACCAAATCGGCGAGTATACCGTAAACTTGTTCGGCAACCGACGAGAGACTTACTCTTACTCCTGACCTGAAGTCAGGCAACGCAGGACCCGGATTTCCAAATGAGCCAAGAATCAACGACAAAAAATGTCCCCGACGAGCTGGCCGGTCAAAGATTGGACCGTGCTTTGGCAAAGATGTTTCCTGATTATTCGCGCAGCCGCCTCAAATCCTGGCTGATTGCCGGTGCGATTACAGTCGACGGAGAGAGCCCGCGGCCGCGAGATCCGGTGCAAGGGGGCGAGCGCGTGGAGCTAAACCCGGTGCCTGAAATCAGTGTCAGCGCTGCTCCGGAGCCATTGTCGCTGGATGTTGTGTTCGAAGACGACTCGCTAATCGTCATCAATAAGCCGGCGGGCCTTGTCGTTCATCCGGGAGCAGGAAACCCTGGCGGCACACTAATGAATGGGCTGTTGTACCACGCACCCAGTCTTGAGGAAGTGCCGCGAGCCGGCATTATTCATCGGCTGGACAAGAACACCAGTGGGCTGCTGCTGATCGCGAAAACGCTGCCCGCGCACACCGCTCTGGTTCGGCTTCTCGCCGACCGCGAAATATCGCGCCACTATCTGGCTGTGTGTAACGGCGTCCTGACCGGTGGCGGCACGATAAAAGCGTCCATCGGTCGCCATCCGGTCGACCGAACGAGGATGAGCATTCAGGAAAACGGCAAACATGCTGTCACGCATTACACGGTTAAAGAGCGATTTGCCGCGCACACTTATATCAATGTCGTCCTGGAGACGGGCCGTACTCATCAAATTCGTGTGCACTTCGCTCATCGGCGCCACGCATTGGTTGGCGATCCGGTCTATGGTGGCAGGCTGGCCCTGCCGAAGGGCGCGTCCGAGCCATTGATTGCCGCGTTGCGCGGCTTTCGTCGTCAAGCGCTGCATGCGACCCGGCTAGCCTTGCAACATCCCGAAACCGGGGAGCCATTGAGCTTCGAGGTTCCTCCGCCGGCCGATTTCCTGACACTTGTCGATGTGTTCCGCGAGGACGCGGCATGAATTCCGGCTGCATTCGCGCCGACTGGCCGGCGCCATCGGGCATCATCGCTGGAACGACGCTGCGAAATAGCGAATTCGAACTGCCAGCGGATCCGCAATGGCTAAATCAAGTGCACGGCATCGACGTTGTGCGTGCCGGCTCTGCGGATTTTGCTGATGGGACGCCTGAGGCGGATGCCATCGTTGCTCACCGCGGTGGCGACATTTGTGTCGTCAAAACGGCGGATTGCCTACCGGTGTTGCTTTGCTCAAGAGATGGACAAGAAATTGCCGCTGCGCATGCTGGCTGGCGTGGCCTTGCCGCCGGAGTGCTTGAAGCGACTATCGCGGCGATGTCGATCGGCCCGGTTGAGCTTATGGCGTGGCTTGGCCCTGCCATCTCACAACCCGCTTTTGAAGTTGGTGGCGAGGTTCGTGATGCGTTTCTTGCAAATGATGCCGATGCGGCGAACTGCTTCGTCGAGAACGCGCGCAATCGCTGGCAGGCAGACTTGTACGGTCTGGCGCGACAGCGATTGCGCAACGCCGGCGTGAATGACGTTTCTGGTGGCGGTCTGTGTACCTACGAGGACGAAAGTCGATTCTTCTCCCACCGAAGGGACGGGACCGAAGGCCGCCTGCTCAGCTTCGTCTATCGACGGGTCTAAATGAGGTCAGACGCCATTCCTGGGGGGTCTTGAAAACAGGCGAATCGACGCAATTTATTGGTGAGTTTCGCTGCTAGCGGTTGATAGGGAAAAGGTGCTTCCATGCGTATGGATAAATTGACAAGTAAATTTCAGCTGGCGCTTGGCGACGCGCAGTCGCTGGCTGTTGGCCAGGATCACCAGTTCATTGAGCCGGCGCACGTCATGGTCGCGATGCTCGATCAGCAGGGTGGTTCGATGCGTGGTCTGTTGACCAAGACAGGGTTGAACGTGAACCTGTTGCGATCCCAGCTTGGCGACGCAATTGATCGTCTGCCCAAGGTTGAAGGGTCGGGCGGCGATATCCATGTCGGTAACAGCCTGACCAAACTGCTCAATATCACAGATAAACTGGCGCAGGAGCGCGATGACCAGTACATATCGAGCGAGCTGTTTGCACTCGCCGCAATGGACAAACAATCACCGCTGCACGAGCTAATGCAACATGCCGGTGCTGTTCGCGGTGCGCTCGAAAAATCGATTGACGACCTTCGCGGCGGCCAGCCGGTAAATGATGCAAATGCCGAAGAGACCCGGCAGGCACTTGAGAAATACACTATCGATCTGACCGAGCGGGCTGAGCAGGGCAAGCTGGACCCGATTATCGGTCGCGACGATGAAATTCGTCGCACTATTCAAATTCTGCAGCGACGCACGAAGAATAACCCGGTGCTGATTGGCGAACCCGGCGTCGGTAAGACGGCGATTATCGAAGGTCTTGCGCAACGCATTGTCAACAATGAGGTGCCAGAGGGTCTGCGCGGCAAGAGAATCCTGTCGCTGGACATGGGGTCTCTGATCGCTGGTGCGAAATTTCGTGGCGAGTTTGAAGAACGGCTGAAGGCAGTCCTCAGCGATCTCGCCAAGCAGGAAGGGCAAATCATTCTTTTCATCGATGAGTTGCACACGGTGGTTGGCGCCGGCAAGGCCGAGGGGTCGATGGATGCTGGCAACATGCTCAAGCCGGCTCTGGCGCGTGGTGAACTGCACTGTGTCGGGGCAACGACGCTGAATGAATATCGCAACTATCTTGAGAAAGACGCAGCGCTCGAACGACGCTTCCAGAAGGTGCTTGTCGAGGAGCCGACCGTCGAAGATACGATCGCAATCTTGCGTGGCCTCAAGGAACGATACGAGGTGCACCACGGTGTTGAAATTACAGACCCGGCGATTGTCGCAGCGGCGACCTTGTCCCATCGTTACATCAGTGATCGGCAGTTGCCGGATAAAGCGATTGACCTGATTGACGAAGCAGCGTCGAAGATTCGTATCGAAATCGACTCGAAGCCGGAGGAAATGGACCGACTCGAGCGGCGCATTATTCAGCTGAAGATCGAACGTGAGGCACTCAACAAAGAGTCTGATGACGCATCACTCAAGCGTCTGGGTGACATTGAAGCGCAGCTGCAAGATCTGGAGCGGGAGTTCGCTGATCTGGATGAGATATGGAAGTCCGAAAAAGCGGCGATGCAAGGCACAGCACATATCAAAGAAGAGCTGGAAAGGGCGCGCCTCGAACTCGAAACCGCGCATCGCGCTAACGATCTGGCGCGCATGTCCGAGCTGCAATATGGTCGCATTCCCGAGCTGGAAAAGGCGATTGCGGAGGCGACGAATGACGAAGGTATTGAGCTGACATTATTGCGCAATAACGTGACCGACGAAGAGGTCGCCGAAATTGTTTCGAAGTGGACAGGAATCCCGGTGTCCAAAATGCTCGAAGGCGAAAAAGAAAAGCTGCTTGAAATGGAGACAATTATTCAGCAGCGTGTGGTCGGACAAAGTGAGGCACTGACCGTGGTCGCGAACGCAATTCGACGCTCACGGGCCGGCTTGTCTGATCCCCGTCGTCCGATCGGCTCGTTTCTGTTCCTGGGGCCGACCGGCGTCGGCAAGACCGAGTTAAGCAAAGCGCTGGCGAATTTCATGTTCGATACCGATGATGCGATGGTGCGTCTTGATATGTCGGAATTCATGGAGAAACACTCGGTCGCTCGCCTGATCGGTGCGCCGCCGGGCTATGTAGGCTACGAAGAGGGTGGTTACCTGACTGAGGCGGTTCGTCGTCGCCCGTACTCGGTGATCCTGCTCGATGAGGTCGAGAAAGCGCATCCCGACGTTTTCAATGTACTACTGCAGGTACTGGATGACGGTCGCCTGACCGACGGTCAGGGCCGCACAGTTGATTTTCGCAATACCGTGATCATCATGACCTCGAACCTGGGCTCGCAGAAAATTCAGGAAATGGCCGGCGAGCAAAACTATGATGAGATGAAAGCCGCTGTGCTGGGCATCGTTGGGCAACATTTCCGCCCGGAATTCATCAATCGAGTCGATGACGTGGTTGTATTCCATCCGCTGGGCCGTGATCACATTCGTCTTATTGTCGACATTCAGTTGGGCTATCTGCATGCGCGCCTGGCTGAACGTGACATGCGCATTGAATTGTCAGAGGCCGCACGGGATAAGCTCGCCGATGCGGGTTTTGATCCGGTCTACGGTGCTCGGCCGTTGCGACGGGCGATTCAGCAACAGGTGGAAAATCCGCTCGCGCAGGAGATTCTTGAGGGCAAGTTCAAGCCCGGCGATGTGATAAATATTGGTGTTGTCGATGATCGGCTGGAGTTTCGTAGCGCCGCCTAGTGGCCAGCGTATGCATCAGAGCTTCCCTAATTAAGCAGCCCGCTTGCTACCTTTTGGCGGCGCGCCCTCTATAATACCCGGCGATCCCGGAGAACCCTTAATGCCAATTTATGAATACGCCTGCAAGAACTGTGAGTACACGCTGGATGCGCTGCAGAAGATGGCGGATGAGAAACTTGTTGATTGCCCGGAGTGCGGCAAGCCGGAGCTGAAACGTCTCCTTTCGGCTCCGAGATTCCGTCTGAAAGGTAAGGGCTGGTATGAGACCGACTTCAAGTCGGATAATCAGCGCAATCTCGCCAGCGACAATGAACCAGCGAAGAAAAGTGACACGGCCGAATCGTCAAAAACCGTCAAGGCAGACTCAGGCAAGAGTGACAAGAAAGAGTCACCCAAGCCTAAGAATGACAGTAAAGCGAGTACCGCTTGAAGCGCCTTCGTCGCTATCTCGTCGCCGGGATTCTGGTGTGGCTGCCATTGGGCCTCACCGTGTTTCTGCTGCGTCTTCTGATTGGCCTGATGGACAGGTCGCTGCTGCTTTTACCGCAGCAGTACCGTCCCGAAGAATTGATCGGCATGGCGATCCCCGGACTCGGCGTGATTCTTACGGTCCTGTTGTTGCTACTGACCGGGTTGCTGGCCGCCAATTTTGTCGGCCGCGGTTTCGTCGGCGGCTGGGAAGCATTGATGGATCGCATCCCTGTGGTGCGCTCGATTTATTCGGGCGCCAAAAGCTTCGCCGAAATCGTATTTTCCGATTCAGGAAATGCCTTTAAGAAGGTGCTGCTGGTCGAGTATCCGCGCAAAGGTGTTTACTCCATTACGTTTCAAACCGCGAGAGATTTAGGTGAAATTCAGGCACGGTTGGGCGAAGACGTCATTTCCTGTTTCGTGCCGACGACGCCGAATCCCACATCAGGGTTCATTATAATCGTACCGAAAAAGACGTGATCGAGCTCGAAATGGAGGTCGATGAAGCGGTGCGGATGGTAATGTCGCTGGGTGTGGTCATTCCGACATGGCGCAAGGATCAGATGGCCGAGCTGCCTGTCAAGCTGCCCGAATCGGGCGACGGGCCGGACGATAAATCAGACAACACCTCGGACGACACAGCGTCATAGCTTGCGAAGCCGGGCCTCAGGCCGTACCATTCCGCCTCTTTTTTTCAGCCAATTCCCGCGGAAAACACCATGCGCAGCCATTATTGCGGACAAGTAAACGAAACGCTCATCGCACAGGATATCGAGGTCTGTGGCTGGGTACACAGACGCCGTGATCACGGCGGCGTGATTTTCATCGATCTGCGCGATCGGGAAGGTCTATTGCAGGTTGTTTTCGACCCGGATCGCCCTGAAATTTTTGCGGAAGCCGAGCGCATTCGCGGCGAATATGTGCTGTCTATCAAAGGAATCGTACGCCCGCGGCCGGAAGGTACGATCAACCCGAACATGGCCACCGGCCAGGTCGAAGTGCTGGCGCATGAGCTGACGACTTTGAATAAGTCGGAAACACCGCCGTTCCATCATGATGAAAATGCCAACGAAGAGCTGCGCCTGACTTACCGCTATCTCGACCTGCGACGCGAGGAAATGCTTGGCAATCTGCGCCTGCGACACAAAGTGACGGTTGCGATGCGCGAGTATCTGGACAGTCACGGATTTATTGACGTCGAAACGCCTATGTTGACGCGTGCGACTCCGGAGGGAGCTCGCGATTACATCGTTCCCAGCCGGACACACCCGGGCAAGTTCTTTGCTTTGCCGCAATCGCCACAGATCTTCAAACAGTTATTGATGATGTCGGGCCTTGATCGCTATTACCAGATCGTGCGTTGTTTCCGTGACGAGGATTTGAGAGCCGATCGCCAGCCAGAGTTCACACAGCTCGACATAGAGATGAGTTTTGTTGACGAGGAAGCAGTGACCAAGCACATGGAAGACCTGGTCAGGCATATGTTCAAGGCGGCACTTGATGTTGAGCTGCCAGCTGAGTTTCCGCGCATGACTTATGCCGATGCAATGCATCGATTCGGTTCCGACAAACCTGATCTTCGTATCGATCTAGAGCTGATTGAAGTTGCAGATCTGATGGGTTCAGTGGATTTTAAAGTGTTTGCCGGCCCGGCAAGTGACCCCGAAGGTCGCGTCGCTGCACTGTGCCTGCCCGGTGGTAGCTCGCTTAGCCGCAGGGAAATTGATGACTACACTGCTTTTGTGGGCCGCTACGGTGCGCGAGGGCTCGCTTATATCAAAGTAAACGACGTTGATGCCGGTCGGGATGGTTTGCAGTCACCAATCCTCAAATTCTTACCCGACGATGCAATTAGCGGCATTGTCGAGCGCACCGGTGCGAAGACCGGCGACCTCATTTTCTTCGGTGCCGACAAGGCGCGCGTCGTCAACGACGCGCTGGGCGCATTGCGAGTCAAGTTGGGCGAAGATCGTGGCTTGATCAAAGCAGGTTGGGCACCGTTGTGGGTTGTTGATTTCCCGATGTTTGAAAAGGATTTGCAATCAAACCGTTGGACCGCGTTACACCATCCATTTACCGCGCCGAACAGTAGTGACCCTGAAGCGTTACGTGCTGATCCAGGAAACGCATTGTCGCGCGCGTATGACATGGTGCTGAATGGTTCGGAAATTGGTGGTGGTTCAATTCGAATTCACGATCAGGAAATGCAGGCGGCCGTGTTTAATCTGCTGGGTATTAGCGAGGAAGAAGCGGAAGAAAAATTTGGCTTCTTGCTACGTGCGTTGCAGTATGGCTGCCCGCCGCATGGCGGCCTCGCGTTTGGTCTGGATCGAATCGTCATGTTAATGGCGGGTGCCGACAGTATCCGCGACGTTATTGCGTTTCCGAAGACACAAACGGCAAGTTGCCCATTAACGAATGCGCCGGGTGCAGTGTCTGCCGAGCAACTGAAAGAAACCGGCATCCGTTTGCGGGCACCCAGGGCCGAGTAACTCGTTGGACGGCAATTCAACTGCCAAATATCGTCAACCGGTCTCCGTGCTGGTCGTTGTTTACACAGACGACGGTCTCGCACTGTTGCTCAAGCGCGTCAATCCAATAGAGATGTGGCAGTCGATCACCGGTAGCCTGGAGCCAGGTGAAGCACACGCCGACGCAGCAGCTCGTGAACTGGCCGAAGAAACCGGCTTCAAGAATGAGGGTGTGCTTGATTCCGCGGGTGTGTCGCGACGATTCGAGATCGATCCGCGCTGGCAACATCGTTTCGCACCGGGAGTGGTGCACAACACCGAACACGAATGGCGATATCGTTTGCCGTCAGCAATACCCATCGTGTTGAGCGCAACAGAGCATTCAGAATATTGCTGGATGCCGATCAAAGAGGCAGCGGACAAGGTGTGGTCATGGACCAACCGTGAGGCACTGCAATGTCTCGCCAACAACGCTGGGAAACACCACCTGTAGGTGTTCCTACAGGTGTCTTTACAGGTGTTCTTTTAATCGGTAGAGAGCGTCAAGGGCATCGCGCGGTGACATGTTGTCTGGCTCCAGATCTTCCAGAGCTGATCGTAGCTCTTCGTTCTCGTCGATGTTCATCGTTAGTGGCAGTTGCACCTGCGGATTTTCTGCCTGCACAAATTGTTCGGACTCGAGTTTCTTCAAATACGATTTCGCGCGCGTAATCACGCCTTTTGGCACGCCAGCCAAAGCTGCAACCTGCAAGCCATAACTCTGATTGGCCGGTCCGGGCTTCACGGCGTGCAGGAAGATCAACTTGCCATTGTGCTCGGTTGCATCGAGGTGCACGTTGCTGCAGTTAGAAATATCCTGCGCGAGCGCAGTTAACTCAAAATAGTGCGTTGCAAATAACGTGAAAGCACGGGCAGTTTCGCCCATGTAGTGAGCGGCCGCCCATGCCAATGACAAGCCATCAAAGGTGCTGGTGCCACGTCCGATCTCGTCCATTAACACAAGGCTGTGTTCTGTTGCGTTGTTGAGAATCGTCGCTGTTTCAGTCATCTCGACCATGAACGTCGAGCGTCCACCGGCAAGATCGTCGGACGCACCTATGCGTGTGAATATTCGGTCGAGAAGACCGATGCGTAATTTGGTGGCCGGAACAAAGCTGCCGATATGCGCGAGGATGGCGATCAATGCGGTCTGTCGCATGTACGTTGATTTGCCGCCCATATTGGGGCCTGTGATGACCAGCAATCGCTGCCTGGTATTAAGAGCTGTGTCATTGGCAATGAACGGCGTGTCGATGACCTGTTCGACGACCAGGTGCCGACCGCCTTCGATCTCAATGCAGGGCTCAGCGGCGATGTCCGGCTTCGACAGGTTCAGACTGTTGGCGCGCTCGGCAAAGCAGGTCAAAACGTCCAATTCAGCCAAACCGGCTGCGCTGTCCTGCAGTAACCCCAACTCTTCCAGTAGTTGATCGAGCAGATCTTCGTAAAGGGCTTTCTCACGCGTCAGCGATCGTTCCCTGGCACCGAGAACCTTGTCTTCGAACTCTTTGAGCTCCGGAGTGATGTAGCGTTCGGCCGCCTTGAGTGTTTGCCGCCGCACGTACTCGACCGGGGCCTTGTCGGCTTGTCCTTTGCTGATTTCGATGTAGTAGCCATGTACACGGTTATAGCCAAGTTTCAGTGTCGCGATACCGGTACGTTCTCTTTCGCGGGCCTCGAGGTCCAACAAGTATTGATCGGCATTCGTCGCGATCGCTCGCAGGTTGTCCAGCTCTTCGTCATAGCCGTCAGCAATAACGCCACCATCGCGGATCAGCATCGGCGGGTTGTCGATGATGGCCTTGCAGAGTAGTTCGTGTTGCTGCCGATGTTCGCCGATTTGCTCACGCAGGGTATGCAGTGTCGGTGAATCGATCGCAGCAATCTGTCGTCTTAAATCCGGCAAGCGGGACAGAGCTTCGGCGAGCTGCCGCAGATCGCGCGGCCGTGCCGAACGCAGCGCTACTCGCGTCAGAATTCGTTCAACGTCGCCGACGCCATCGATCCTCGATTGCAATGCATCGGCGGTGCCGCTCAACAGAACAGCCTCGATTGCCTGGTATCTCGCCCTTAGAACATCCGGGTCACGTAATGGGCGTTGCAGCCAGCGGCGCAACAGGCGACTTCCCATCGGGCTTTGGCATTTATCCATGACGCCAGCCAGCGTGTGCTGTTGGTGGCCGCTCAATGATTCTTCAAGTTCGAGATTGCGACGCGTCGGTCCATCCATGATGAGTGCGTCCTCGCGTCGCTCTGCCCTGATTGACTGCAAGTGTGGCAGCGCCGCTTTTTGCGTGTCGGTGACGTACTGCAGCAGCGCACCAGCGGCGGCGATGCCGTGCGGAAATCCTTCACAGCCAAAACCGCTCAAGTCTCGAGTGCCAAACTGGCCACACAAAAGGCGCGTCGCGCTGTCGAGGTCGAAATGCCACGGCGGTCGCCGGGTCACCCGAATGTGGTCGAAAAATGACTCTTCTTCCCGATGATCTTCATCAATTATAAGTTCGGCCGGGCGCAGACGTTCTATTTCGCCTGTTGCTGCTTGCATATCAGGTGCTTCGGTCAGACAAAAGCGTCCACCGGCGAGATCCAGCCACGCAACGCCAACCCCGTTTGCTGTCGCAAATATTGAGGCCACTAGATTGTCGCGATTTTCAGCGAGCAGTGCCTCGTCTGTCAGCGTGCCGGGCGTAACGATGCGGGCAACCTGTCGCTCGACCGGGCCCTTGCTGGTCGCGGGGTCACCGATTTGCTCACAAATTGCGACGGATTCACCTTTGCGCACCAGTTTAGCGAGATATCCCTCGATAGCATGATAAGGAACGCCAGCCATCGGAATTGCGTTGCCACCGGATTTGCCGCGTGCGGTCAGCGTGATATCGAGCAGTTTCGCCGCGCGTTTCGCGTCGTCGTAGAACAGCTCATAGAAGTCGCCCATGCGATACAACAGCAGCATGTCCGGATAGTCGGCTTTAATGCTCAGGTACTGACGCATCATTGGCGTATGGATGGATGTAACTTCGGCGCTCATTAGTTCATTCGTTCATGGTTCGTAGATTCAGGCATTGTCGATTTCAGGCTATTATGTAGCCTCACCGGACCCGGCTGTTGTTCTTGTACTGATGAAAATACTGCATGTAGAAACCGGGCGCCATCTTTACGGTGGCCCGCAGCAGGTAGTTTATCTGCTGAAAGCGCTGCGCGATCGCGGTCACGAGTGTACGCTGGTCTGCCCACCGGACTCTGGCATTGACTCGGCGGCCCGTCAGGCAGCAATTCCAGTGCGCAATCTGTTTTGTGCTGGTGACCTCGATTTACCGTTTGCCTATCGCCTTTCCCAGTATCTGAATTCGGCGCGCCCTGATCTGCTGCATTGCCATAGTCGACGTGGAGCAGATGTGTTGGGTGGGCTGGCAGCGAGTTTCTCTGCTGTTCCGGCTGTCGTCTCGCGGCGCGTCGATAACACCGAAATACGTTTGCTGGCAGCTTTGCGGTATCGCCCGTTCAAGAAAATAATCACCATTTCGGAGGCTATCAAGAACGTGCTGGTCGAACGAGGCGTTGATGACGAGCGCATCGTAGTCATTCGCAGTGCTGTAGACACCGGTCGTTTTGCAGACAGCGCAGGTGACTGTCAGTCGTTTCGCGACGAATTTCTAATTCCATCGGACGCGTTCGCTATCGCCGCGGCCGGCCAACTGATTCCCCGTAAAGGCCATCGTTATCTTCTGGAAGCCGTCGCGAATTTGCGCGCGAGCCATCCGCATATTCGACTCGTCATTTTTGGTGAAGGTTATCTTGGCAATCAGCTCCGGGCTCAGGCTGCGTCGCTGGGGCTCGGCGATGTTGTGCAATTTGCCGGGTTTCGCGAGGACCTCGACGATTACGTTTCCTGTTTCGACCTGTTCGCGCACCCGGCACTTGCCGAAGGTCTGGGTGTCGCCACATTGAAAGCGGCGGCTGCCGGTGTGCCTGTTGTGGGCTTCAATGCGGGTGGCGTCATCGAGGCAGTGGCGAATGATACGACCGGATTGCTCGTGCCACCTGAGGATGTTGCGGCACTGGCGGCAGCGATTGCCAGACTCGCCGACGACGCGGTGCTGCGACAGCAATTCGCCGACGCAGGGCGGTTGCGGATGCAAAACGAGTTCTCGATCGATACGATGACCGATCAGCACATTGAATTGTATAAGTCGGTACTCAAATGATTAGCCACGACGACATTCAGTCCAGAGCGGGCGCAGTTGTCGAGGCACTCAGCGCGGCGGGCAAAATGGTGACAACCGCAGAATCCTGTACGGGCGGCTGGATCGCGAAAGCGCTAACGGATGTGGCGGGCAGTTCTGCCTGTTTCGCGTATGGCATTGTCAGTTACAGCAATGGTGCCAAGGAGTCATTGCTCGGTGTCGCCAATCAGACGCTGGTTGACCATGGTGCGGTCAGCCAGTCGACCGTTAGCGAAATGGCGAACGGGGCGTTGAACCTGAGCGGTGCGGACATAGCGGTTGCCGTTAGCGGTGTTGCAGGCCCCGGCGGCGGTAGTGATGAAAAACCCGTGGGCACAGTTTGTTTCGCATGGGCTGTACGTGAATCGTCGAAAATTGAAGTCGATACAGATCAGCGACATTTCAGCGGTGACCGTGATAGCGTCAGGTCGCAGACAGTCGATTTCGCACTGGTCGGCATTCAGGAGCGCCTGCACGAATGAGTAACAAACGTCTTTTCTTCGCCCTATGGCCAGATGATCGCCAGCGCGATTGGCTGCGCGACATTATCAGCCCGATGACTAAGACTATTGAAGGTACGGTCACTTATCGTGGCAACTGGCACGTGACGCTGGCATTCATTGGTGAGTTTCCTGAGGAGAAAATCCCGGATTTGCAGCTTGCGGCCAGCAAAATCGTCGTTGAACCCTTTCGTCTGCGCTTCGATCGAGTCGAATTCTGGCCGCGACCGAAGGTTGCCTGCCTGGTCGGGGCCTCGGTTCCGGCCGATCTCGAACGACTGGTTGGGTCCATAAATGACGTACTGGGCGAGTTCGGGGTCGAACCGGAAAGGTTCACTTACCGGCCGCATGTGACCGTGGCAACGCGTGCCCGCACGTTCGAGGCACAGCGATTGGCGCAGCCAGCCGTCTCGGAGTGGTCCGGGTTCGAATTGATCGAGTCAATTTCCCGGCCCGGCAGCGTCACTTACCGTCCACTGAAACAATAGCTTCGACGCGTTTCTTAATAGATCGCCCCGTTTGGCGGAGCCATTGCAGCTGTCCTTTGCGGGCCTTTGTGGAATAATGGCGGTCTACATTTTCACTCATCATTTCACTTATCGGACGGCATTAAAATAATGGATGACAATCGCAAAAAAGCGCTCGCTGCGGCCCTTGGGCAAATCGAAAAACAGTTTGGCAAAGGCTCTGTCATGCGCCTCGGCGACAACCCGATGTCGCGAGACATGGACGTGATATCGACCGGCTCAATTGGCCTGGATGTCGCGCTTGGAATAGGCGGAGTGCCGAAAGGGCGGGTCATCGAGATCTACGGTCCGGAGTCATCGGGTAAGACGACCCTGACATTGCAAATCATCGCCGAAGCACAGAAAATCGGTGGAACAGCGGCATTTATCGACGCCGAGCACGCACTCGACCCAAGCTATGCTGAGAAACTCGGCGTCAACGTTGATGAGCTGCTCGTTTCGCAGCCGGATACCGGCGAGCAGGCTCTGGAAATCACTGACATGCTGGTTCGCTCAGGCGCGGTAGATGTGGTCGTCATCGACTCAGTCGCAGCTCTGACGCCGAAGGCCGAAATCGAAGGTGAGATGGGTGACTCGCACATGGGTCTGCAAGCCCGTCTGATGTCGCAGGCGCTCAGAAAGCTGACCGGTAACATCAAGCGTTCGAACACGATGGTGATTTTCATCAACCAGATTCGTATGAAGATTGGCGTCATGTTTGGCAGCCCGGAAACAACTACCGGCGGTAACGCACTGAAGTTTTACGCATCTGTACGCCTCGACATTCGACGTATCGGTGCGATTAAGAAGGGTGATGAGGTTATCGGTAACCAGACGCGCGTCAAGGTCGTCAAGAACAAGGTATCGCCACCGTTTAAAATGGCAGAGTTCGAGATTCTGTACGGCCACGGTATTTCCCGCGAAGGCGAGATCATCGACCTTGGCGTTGCCAACGACATTATTGACAAGGCCGGCTCCTGGTACAGCTATGGCACCGATCGCATTGGCCAGGGCAAGGAAAACGTCCGCGAGTATCTGAAGACGCATCCTGAAACCTCGCAGGAAATTGAGGCAAAGATTCGTGCGATATTGTTGCCGACAGGTGAGGAAGTGGCCGAAGAGAGTGAGCCTGCTGAAGCTGAAGCGGCCGCAAAATAGACTGCCGTAGCGCAGGTTAGTTTGAAACACATCGGTGAGACACATTAAGGGGCGCTGCGTACAGGCATCGCCCCTTTTTTAATTGTGATGAAGCACCGTGACTGAAGAAAATTCCAGCGACAAAGAATCCATCAACGAACAGTTTAGTGATCTGTTTTCTGCCAAGAAGGACGATCGCTTTCTGAGCCCGTTGGAAGCACGTAAGAAAGCAATGGATTACCTTGCGCGACGCGAGTATGGAAACAAAGAGCTGAAGAAAAAACTCGCAGCCTTCGGTTTCTTCGCCGAGGCGATCGAGCCGGCCGTCGCAGAGTTGGTCGCGGATGGATTGCAGGATGATCGGCGCTTTGTCGAAGCTTTCGTGCAATCACGAGTGAGCCAGGGCAAAGGACCGGCAAGAATTCTCGGCGACCTGTCGCAGCGTGGCATCCATGCAAGTCTCGCCGAAGAGGTGATCGCTGCTACCGGCGAAGATTGGCGCGCTCTTGCCCGCGAAGTTCGAACGAAGAAATTCGGTAACAGCTTGCCGGCAGACTTCAAAGAAAAGGCCCGCCAGATGCGTTTTCTGCAATACCGCGGCTTCCAGTCCGACCAGATTACCGCAGCAGTTGCGCGTGACGACGAATAACAACAAATCCCGTACACTAGCGCCTTTCAATCTGTCCGTCCGGCCCAAAGGCTGATCGACAAGAACCGATCGACGAGAACTAATCAACAAGAACATAGCAATGAAGAAAATGACGAGCAACGAGCTGCGCCAGGCGTTCCTGGACTATTTCCAGAAGCACGACCATCAGGTTCTTGTCGATCAGCCTTTGGGCC
>PVMK01167500.1_pt1 | contig 27485 bp, 26 predicted proteins | sample 1853481 | NCBI WGS metagenome assembly PVMK01 (sample SAMN08533507, study PRJNA380276) | Marine sediment metagenome, whole genome shotgun sequencing project. | reverse complement strand
ATCAGATAATAGGGTGTAGTCCGACTGGACCCACTGAGAGCACGGATGAAGAAACTTCCGATACCACTCCGGAAGACGAACCTATTACTATTGACTCCGGCACCCTATCACTTTCTGCCTCTCAATACAGCGTTTTATCCGACAATTCCGACAGTTCGACGATTACCGCCACTGTTTTAGATGACAATAATGCCGTTGTCGAAGGAGTTAGTGTTACATTCAGCACCTCTGACGGACAGATCAGTGTTTCAACGGCAACGACTGATGAAAACGGAGAAGCCAAAACTAACTTTTCCGCAGGAACTGTGGAACAGAGCAATCAAACCGTAACAATCACCGCAACCGTCACCAATCTGACGCCCAGGCAGATCCCGATCCAGGTTACAGGGACAACCATAACCCTTTCGCCCACCGGCACGACAAGCCTTGAAATCGGCGGAAGCGATACGGCCACCTTAACGATATTGGTGCAAGATGCCGGTTCAGCCCATATACGATGCAGAAGTGGCTTTAAGTGTGGATTCGTCATCGACGGGTGCTGCCACGCTGTCATTGACCACAGGTAATACCGATGTTAATGGCCAACTATCGGTGACCGTCACGGCACCGGCGTGGGAGATGTAACAGTAAGAGCAACAACATTGGGTGCATCGGCGACACAACCTTACACCATCGGCTCGACGGCAATGTGTTTGGCATTACCTCACCGCAGACGACCCTTCAAGTCTCAAAATTGGCAACAGCCTCCAGATTATAGTCGCTGCCCCGGATCAGTCCACGGTAGATTTCGCTACTACGGTAGGAGAATGGGATGGTAGTTCCAATTTTGTCAACAAACCGGTGTCCGGAGGGTGGCATCAGCCATGCTGAGCTCGGATCGCTAGCAGGGTTGCCACCGTGCAGGCATTTGATGCAGACGACCCATCAATCACTGATTTTTTAACCGTGGCCATATCGGCGGCAGCCAGCGATGCAACTCAAATTGCCCTGCAGACCAGTTCCAGTGTCGTCGCGAAAAGCTCCGGCGACGTTAAAAATACCGCCACCTTGACAGCAACCGTAAGGAATGGTGCAGACCAGGTTGTCGGTGGCGCTCCTGTTATCTTTTCAATCGACATTCCTACCGGTGGTGGTGAAACCGTATCGCCGGTTATTGTGTATACTAATGATTATGGAATTGCACAATCAACCTTTACTTCCGGCTCCTTATCATCGGGTGCGGAAGGCGTAACAATTACCGCCAAGGTTTTAGGTACAGGCCTCAACGACAGTGTCTCCATCGTTATCGGCGGCACTGCCGGTTCGGTCGTTATTGGAACAGCCACCAAGGTTGAATCGATTAACAATGATACCACATATAACCTGTCCGTGTCTGTATTGGTGTCGGATTCAAACGGCAATGCCGTGGCCGGAGCCGAGGTCTCACTCAACCTCTGGCCCAAAAGATACCTTACAGGATTTTGGAATGACGACTGCGATCCGATTATAATAGGTAGGTTTGATAATGAAGATAGTAACCGAAATTTGATTCTAGATGCGGGGGAAGATGTCGGTACCAATCCGGGCCATGGAGACGATGAACTCACTCCGCCGCTCTCAGCGGCAGGAACAGTGCCGGTAACAGTTACTACGGATGAGAATGGCGTTGCCAATTTCAGTTATATTTATTTAAAACAATATGCCGTCTGGATTAACACAGAAATGACGGCCAGTACGATGGTCCTGGGAACTGAAACCACATCGACACTAACATTCACCTTGGGTTATGCGGTGCCTGACGCATGTTTTTTAAATGCTTCTCCTTTTAATCCTTCTAACGATCCTATTGCTTACATTGAAAATCCTTCAGCTGGTGCATATTTCGATGTGGGAAGCTCTATCACCTTCAGCGGTGTCGGGTTCGATTCCCAAGATGGATTGTTAACCGGCAGTTCGTTGGTATGGACTTCCGATATCGATGGCCAAATAGGCACAGGAACAACTTTTTCGACAACCACCCTGTCTGCGGAAGTACACATTATAACCCTTACCGCCACTGATAGTGACAGCAATACAGGTACCGATAGTATGACGATTACTGTTGTGTCTCCTTAATTGTTTGTATTGATTAGCGGAGTGTAATCCGTGTCGTTTTTGACAGGAATAGATGAGGTGTTTTGAGGATTAACATCTGGGTTTGACATAAAAATTGGATAAAAAAGGGCATTTTACACAATAGCGTTCGCAATGGTACGCGGTGGTTACAACATGGATTTTCTTATCTTTGCGGCCTTTTTTTCCGCTTCCCGGGCAAAAGCACTGCCCGGTGAAAGTTCAACAACTTTGTCGTAAGCATTCAGCGCGCTTTCATAGTCATGCAACAACGTGTACGCCGTGGCAAGATCAAAATATAATAGGGCGATGCGCGGATACTCTTTTATGGCGCCTTCAAGTATTTCAACACCCTCCGGAATCCTTCCCATGGCCATGTAAGTAAGGCCGAGGCCCCGCAACGCATTGATAAATTTCGGCGCTATTTCAAGGGCCTCGAGGTAGTATTTTTCAGCTTGTTCATACGCCTTCTTGTTATAGTACGCCCATCCCAGATTCGATAGCGGCAAATGGGGTGAAGCATAGACCAGGCTTTCTCCAACCTCTTTGAAATACTCGATGGCCGCATCCCATTCCCCTTTGTCGAGATATACGGTCCCCAGGTTATTCTTGGCAGGCGCGTAATCCGGTTTAAGAGCCAAAGCTTTTTTAAAGTGGGTGATTGCAAGATCCGGTTTTTTTTTGGCTTTATAAGTAAGGCCCAGATCGTTTTGCAGAAAAGGATCGTCCGGATAAAGGGATTCGGCTTTTAGAAACTCCCTTAGTGCTTCTGTATAATTCCCCTGCATAAAGTATACTTCACCAAGATTCCGCGCCGCCTCTCCCTGTTTTTTTCGTACCTGCAGGTTTGATGTGCACGCAACGGTGCAAATTGCCATAACCGCAAGAAATATCCACACAAATCGAAAATTCTGCATCTTTTTTACCTTGTAACACCCGACAGTTTGTAACTGTCCTTTTACGAACTCATCAAAATGGCGTCTCTTCAACTCAATTATCATTCAATTTGACCATCATGATTTTTATTCCTTTATTTGCCAAAAACTCAACAACCCCGTCATGCAGAGGAACCATTGCCAAAAACGTCTCCGGTGTTTCGGCATCGTCGATTAAAAACCCGGGGATGGTGAGGGTCGTATTGTGTCCGGCGGATCTCTTGGCAGCCAAAAAACTAGGATTCTCGGTAAAGGTAACACCCATTGCAGCGAGAAGACGCGCTGAGATCGCATCCAAAGTATCACTATTTTTTACCTGGATGATGTTGCGTCCCGATTTTTTTATGGCATGAACCGCATCCCCATAAAATTCTCCGAAGTCGATAAGGAAAGAAGTGCCGCTGTCATGGGTGGCAAGATTTGAAGCCGCGTTAATGGTAATCCCTGCATACTCGAATGAAATCATCTCGTTGGGTTGGTATCGATACCCCATGGCCCCCAGAAAATTGCTGACAAATATTTTATGATTCGAGGCATTGATGACACGCATATCCCCTGGCATCCGCTTGTATCGGGGCGCATTCGATTCTCGGGCGGCGGAAATTTTATATTTGAGAACCTCTTTGACAACAATATTATTTTGGTCCAAATAACGAACGATGGACGTCGGTGTCCGCTCTTTTTGACCATCAATAAGTGTTATGCAGAGATAGCGCTTTTCTTCCTCGGACGGCTCGGGTTGTTCCATGATCCACATGCCCCGGACTTCGATCTTAACGCCATGATCTGATATAAACAAATGGTTCTTTACAATTTTATTTTCAAAGCGGCTCAAAACAGCATCAAAGATTTTTTCCACAGAATCCCCGGGTCCTGTTGTCACAATATGCACATTTTTCCAAAAAGATTTGGCCATTTTAATATCTGAAGCCTGATTGTCGGCATTCATTGGAAAGAACACCCGGGTGCCGTCTCTGAGTTCCATGAAAGGGGACCGGGAAAGATCGACTTTTACATCTTCCCATCCCAGACGAGGAAAGTAGTAAACACCTTTATTAAAAAATTTAGCATCCAGCGCCCAAGCGACCTTTGATAACGGAGATTCTGTCTGTTTCTCTGTATCTTTTGCCATGTAGGGTATCGATGTTTTCTGACTCTCGGTGATTGAAGGGCCGATGTCGGGTGTTTTGTCATGCTGGGCTGGTTGCTCAAACAGAGACGGGAACCACGGCTGGCTTTGAATTTTTGGATCAGGAATACGGATCACCTGGCCAACATAAATGTGGTTCAAATTTTTAATTTTGGGGTTCATCACCCTGAACAATTTCATTCCCTGTTCAAAGGCTTTGGTACCATAACCTTCAAACTGTCTGGAAATAAGAATGGATATAAAATCCCCTCTTTGAACCCGATATGGAGACGAATATTTTTCAAGGGCTTCAGACATGCGGGAATCGGCTAGAAATGGAATGGTAACAACTCCCGGGGATTGTTCCGACAGAGCGTCCCGGGTGACTTTCTTAAGAGGAATCAGGATATGCTGTCCCGGACGAATTCTGTCGATGTCATGAACGTGCGGATTCAATCGTTTGAATATCCGTAAAAATTCCGGGAAATCCTTATGGGAAATCTCCCCTTTTTGTCTGAAAAGTTTAAGGATCCAATCATTTTTTTTCACAACATACGGATCACAGAGTATGTCCCAGCCCCGATCGTAACGAACAATGTAGTTTTTGTATACAAAAGCGGAATCTGCGGGACGAATAACAATCAGACATGCTAAAAAGAGTATCGAGCAACAGACGGATGTTAAACACACCCCTTGGGTCTTCATGCCTTCAGCACCTTTTTGAGACTCAAACGCGTTGCGATCTCCTCGGATATCCGTTCGACAAAATTATCGAACTCTGCACCTTTCAATGGTTTCCCCGGAGCAGGGACCTTTGGGAGATCCTTTGGATGAATGTAAACAGGCGCATTCATAAGTGCCGGGTCCGGAACAATTTCGAATTCTGCAGGAAAGCTTTTTTCAAAATACATTTCCTGAAAACCTGAAAACTTGAGTGCATGCGCTGTCGAATCAACCACGGCGACATCATTGTTTCCGACAATTTTCTGTTTGCGCGCTTCCACCAGGCCGGCAAGAGATTCTCCGCCGTGGGTACAGGCAATATGTCCGTTCCGGTTGGCCAAAAGTTCCCAGTCCATGATGGATTGTTCAGCAACCTCCACAAAAAATACATTCTGCCTGTCAGACATTCGGTTATAAGCATCCACCAGATGAATCACCCTCGGCATTGAAACAGGATTCCCGATCATAGCTGCCTGGGCAACACTGGACTTGACGGTCACCGGTCTAAACTTTCGTTTCTCAGCATCCGGTTCGAGGTAATATCGGTAAACAGGATTGGCATGTTGAGACTGAACGCCCAATATTTTCGGCAAAGACGTTATGATACCGGTCTCATAAAATCTTAAAAACCCGCTAATCACAGCGGTAATATTGCCGGCGTTACCGATGGGTACAACCACCACTTTATCTTCCATGTCGTATTCAAAGGATTGGGCAATTTCATATGAATACGACTCCTGTCCAAGTATCCGCCAGGCATTTTTAGAATTGAGAAGCGCCACATTATAATTTTCTGACAGCGCTTCAACAACCTTCATACAATCGTCAAAAACACCCGGAATCTCGAACACCCAAGCACCGCTTCCCAGGGGCTGAGAAAGCTGTTGGGGGGTAACCTTCTTGTGGGGAAGAACCACGGCAGATTTAACATGGGGTTGAAGATAGGACGCATACAAGGCCGCAGCCGCAGCAGTGTCGCCGGTAGACGCACATATGGCCAGCACATCGGAAACACAACCTTTTTGAACCAGAAAATGTATATAGCTCAAGGCACTGGCCATCCCCCGGTCCTTAAAGGAAGCGCTGGGATTTTGACCGTCATTCTTAAAATAGAATCTGACACCGGCTTTCTGTTGCAAAAAATCATTTGCCTCGACAATCGGTGTATGTCCTTCGCCTAGATAAATCACCGAATCGAGGGGTATCACCGGCCCGATAAATTCATGATACAGATAGATCCCCTTTAACGCTGGAATGGTAAGCATCTTGCGATAGTCAAAAATTGTTCGCCAGATCTCTCCCGGAATTTTTTTTAAACGTTCAAAATTGAGATCGTAAATGAGAAGCACCTGTGCGCAATCCGGGCATGTATAGAGCAATTTATCAATTCCGTACCTCTGGCCACAGCCCAGGCATCGATAAACTAGTTCGCCTTCATGCTGAGGAATTAAATAGGGTTGAATTTCTTTTGGAAAATTTTCTGGTTTCACGGCACGAGTTTTTCCATTCCCCCCATATAGGGTCTTAGGGCTTCGGGAATAATCACAGATCCGTCAGCCTGTTGAAAATTTTCAAGTACAGCGGCAAAGGTCCGTCCCACTGCAAGACCGGATCCGTTGAGGGTATGGACAAGTTCTGTCCCTTTTTTCCCTTTTCTTTTGAATCTAATGTTGGCGCGCCTGGCCTGAAAGCTTTCAAAATTGCTGCATGACGAAATTTCTCTGTAAACCCCTTGCGCGGGCATCCATATTTCAATATCGTAGGTTTTTGCTGCAGAAAAGCCCAGGTCGCCGGTACACAGATTGATAACCTGATAAGGAAGCCCGAGGTATTTTAAAATCTTTTCGGCATTGTTTAAGAGCGTTTCGAGCTCATCATAAGACGTCTCCGGTCGGGTGAACTTCACTAGCTCGACCTTGTTGAACTGATGCTGCCGGATCAAGCCCCGGGTATCCTTGCCATAGGAACCTGCTTCTGAACGAAAACACGGGGTATACGCCGTGTAGAGAATCGGCAACATGTTTTCATCCAGGATTTCGCCTTTATGGATATTGGTAACGGGGACTTCCGCCGTCGGAATCATAAAATAATCCCACCCTTCCAGCTTGAAAAGGTCCTCCTCGAATTTCGGCAACTGGCCGGTGTTGGTCATACTGTCCCGGTTTACCATAAAAGGAGGGAGTATTTCTTTATAACCGTGCTCGGTGGTATGGATATCCAGCATAAAATTAATCAGCGCTCTTTCCAGCTTTGCACCGGCCCCCAGATAAAGCGGAAAGCGTGCACCGGTAATTTTGGATGCTGTTTCAAAATCCAATATCTTAAGGTTTTCGCCCAAAGTCCAGTGAGGCATCGGCTCGAAATCGAAATCCGGCGGGGTGCCCGTCTTTTTTAGAACCGGATTTTCAGAACTGTCCCTGCCTATGGGAACTGACACGTGGGGTAAATTCGGCAACCCAAAAAGAATTTGTTTTATCTTTTCTGCATTTTCGGTCAAATGCAGATCCAGGGTTTTGATTCTCCCCCCGACTTCGCGCATCTCGGTCACAAGATCATCTGCATCTTCACCATTTTTCTTCAGAGCTGCGATCTTCTCCGAGACAACATTCCGGCGATGTCTTAAATTTTCAATCTCGAGCAGGAGAGACTTGCGCTGGGCATCACAATTTTTAAAGGTTACCAGATCCGCTGTTTCTCCTCTGTTTGTCAGCGATTTTTCAATCTCCTCCAGATTTTGTCTTACAAACTTGATTTCCAGCATATCTATATTTATATTCCTTTAAACCTTAATTCGGTTCGCTCAAACGACGTTTCATAACCCAAATTTTCAACGCTTTCTTTACACCTGAATCGTATTGCCAACACCTATATTATCGACAATACGATTTGAAAAAAAATCTTTTGCCTTGTATCATGGGGCAAGTCATATAGTCAATGATTATTATGAGTTGACATTGTTCATCAAATTTGTATACTATAAAAAATATTCAAAATGTTTGCGCGGGGGAAAGTATTCATGGAGGAAATTCGAGAAACAAAAGATGAAATGCGCAGCAATATTGTAAAAGCACTTGCCGCACTTTCAGCCAAAGAAGTTGAAGAAAAAACAACAAGAATAGAAAATCGGCTCTTTGAATTCGCTAATTTTCTGGAAGCTAACATTGTTTTACTCTATATCAACAGCAGCTGTGAAGTTACCAGTCTGAAAATCATTAAAAGATGCTTCAATTACAACAAAATCGTCATTCTTCCCGCCTTTGATACAACAAAACATAAAATGAAATTGATGAAAATCAACAATGTCGACACGGATTTGACGCTGGGTCCCAGAGGCATCTTGGAACCGGATCCCAGCCAGTGCAACGTTGTGCCCATCGAATGTATCGACATTGCAATTATCCCAGGCATCGCTTTTGATGAAAAGGGCGGAAGAATCGGATCCGGCGATGGATATTACGACCGTCTTATTCCAAGCCTCTCCATTACCACAAGAAAGGTCGCCTTGTCGTTTGAAGACCAGATCGTTCCACAAATACAAATGGAAGCTCACGACAAGTATGTGGACATTATTATTACAGATAAACGGATTGTCTATAAAATATAACCGAACAAAAAAAACTACCCGGCTGCTCAACTTGTTGCGTTCAATATTTTTTCCAGCTTCTGAAGATTTTCTTCCTGCCCCACGGCGATGACTGTGTCTCCGGCCTCGACAACCGCCTCAAATGAGGGGTTGAACAACATGCTGTCGTCCTGCTTTTTTATGGCGACGATGATCAGATTAAATCGCTGCCTGATACCGGAATCCTTCAGCATCACATTTACAAGGTTGGATGAAGGATTGACCGGTATCTCTTCCATTTGAATATCTTTACGCTTGTGAGCAAAAGCCAGGTCCAGAAAATTTGTCACTGTTGGACGGATAATCCGCTGGGCCATGCTGGCTGCCCCCATATCATAGGGTGACTCCACCCTGTTGGCACCTGCAGCCAGCAATTTAGATTTCGCTCCATCCTGAGAGGCCCTTGCCATGATATAAATGTCTGGATTAAGTTGTCTGGCAGTAAGCACTAGAAATACATTGTCTGTATCGGTAGCTAAAACTGCTATCAGACCTTTTGCGCGTTTGATTCCCGCCTTGAGCAGCGTGGTCTCATCTCCGGCATCACCGGACACATAGATCATTTTGTCACTATCCATGACCGGAACAAGTTCAAGGTTCTTTTCGATAACCACAAGGTCCACCGGTTTTCTTGCCAACATCTTGCATAGAATTTTTCCGATACGTCCATATCCGCAAACAATATAATGATTATTCATTCGATCTATCTTTTTGTCCAAGCTTCTTCTCCCCAATATGTTTCTAATTTGGCCCTCGACCATAAACTGGACGACGGCACCCGCAATATACAAAAAGTAAACCACACCGACGACGATAAAAAAAATCGTGAACATCCGCCCCAAAGCGCTCATTTCGTGGACTTCACCATATCCCACAGTAGTGAGCGTAGTTACCGTCATATACAACGCATCTAAAAAACCCCAATCTTCGATGATCATATATCCGGTGGCACCGAACATGATAATGAGTATCAAAAGTAAAACATATAATTTCAAATGTCTTATGCTCTTCATGGCGTTATTTTATCCGATTCAGTCCAGGGATTTACTCAGCATTCGGGAATACCGCGCATAACTTCCATTTTAGCGCATTTTGGGATGTATCTCATGCCACAAATATCAGATTATGTGACATTGTGATGAAAAATCAAGCGCTTTATTTTTTTTGGTTTCTGGACCTATTAATGGTAAGACCGTATCGATGGCAGATGAAAATTCCGGACGAAAATGCGCATCGGACAAGAAATAATTGGTGTTTTGGGAAACCTTCGGTGAATAGATTCTAAATTCTTGACGTAACCCCTCAGAGTTGATAGAAATTTCAAATATTGCTATGTAGATTCCCACGGGCTTGCGCCCGTGGCATTTGCGAAATAAATTAAAAGGGTTTTGACGCTTTACAGCGAGATCATTTTAAAAAACATTCTTTGAAATGGCCTCCGGCAAATAGACGCGGAAAAATTGTACCCCTTCAGATTAATTATAGGTTTATTATTTTGAATGAAAATTCTTTAAAGTATGAACGCCAGCGTGAAGAGATGGTCAGAAAACAGATTGAAGCACGCGGTGTCACCGATCCAAACGTCCTGGCCGCCATGCGCAAAGTTCCCCGGCACCTTTTTGTGAGTGAAGCGTTAAGAGATCAGGCCTATGGAGACTTCCCGCTCCCCATCGGAGAACAGCAGACCATCTCACAACCATATATCGTAGCGGAGATGACCCAGGCACTGCAGCCCGGGAAAAACGACAGAATACTCGAAATCGGAACAGGATCAGGATACCAGGCTGCCATTTTAGCGGAAATTGTTTTCCGTGTTTATACCATCGAGAAAATACACGCGCTCCATATAAAAACTCGCAAGCTTTTTGATGCGCTTCATTACCACAATATTGTAACCAAATATTCTGACGGCACTGCCGGCTGGGCCGACGAAAGTCCTTTTGACGGTATTATTGTTACTGCAGGTTCTCCGAGCATTCCGACACCTTTGGTGAGCCAGCTCGCTGTGGGAGGATGTATGATAATACCCGTTGGAGACCAGTATTCACAAGAACTCATAAAACTTTACAAGGATGAACACGGCATTCACAAGACAAATTTAGGGGGATGCAGATTTGTCAAACTTGTGGGTGAACATGGATGGGGATCGTAATTCATGCTTCGTCGCCTTTACGACTGGGTGCTCCACTGGGCGGAAACGCCGTATGGATCATGGGCGTTATTTTTACTGGCCTTCAGTGAATCCTCTTTTTTCCCGATTCCCCCGGACATACTGCTTATCGCGCTCGCTGTATCCATACCCAAAAAATCTTTGAAATATGCATTGATATGTTCTGCGGGGTCCGTCCTCGGAGGATGCTTCGGTTATCTGATCGGGTGGCAGTTTATGGCTTCCATCGGCAACCGAATCGTAGACTTTTACGGCCTGACCCCAAAAGTTGAATACATTGAAATTCTCTACAATAAATATGATGCATGGGCAGTGGGAATCGCGGGTTTTACACCGATACCCTATAAAGTATTTACCATTGCTGCCGGCGCATTTAAAATCAATTTCTCCGTATTTGTCATCGCATCCTTGGTGTCTCGATCCGCTCGCTTTTTTCTTGTGGGGGGTCTCATTTACCTTTTTGGCCCAAGTATCCAGTCTTTTATCGATAAATACTTTAACATTCTTGCCACAGCATTTACAGTTCTTCTAATTACAGGGTTTTTAATTATTAAATATCTATTGTAAAATTTGGGATGCTTTTGACTGCGTTTCATTGAAATCGCCCTGCCTGATCCAGCGTACGAATCCCGAAGTCAAATGATTTTTTAATGGCCACGCGCAACAGCAAAGTTTATTTTAACATTGACAAAATACCACATGGTGGCAATTATTAAATGGATTCCTTTTTTTGAAAAAAGAGAAAAGAAATCCACCAGGCTGGCATTATAAAAAATCCTTGAGGAAAAGTGTTATGATGGAAGAATTGATGAACGCGAAAAACGTCTCTTGCGAGAGACACTGCTTATGTACCGATAGAATAATTTTGGAGATGTGCAAATGAAAGAAGATATGAATACTCGGAAACCCTCCTGCAGGATCGATGCTGAATCTTTAAACAGATTCAAAGAGCAGCTTCCCGACATTGCCGAAAACATCATAAAAAGCTGCTATGATAAAGCATGTTACACCCATATCGACTATGAACCGATTCCTTCCGAAGGTTATGTAGGTGATATTATAAACAAATTAAAGGAAATTCTTTTCCCTGGCTACTTTACTCGGGAAAAAATCGATCCGGTCAATTTGAAATACTACATGGGCCAGTCAGTCTCGGTTTTGTTTGATATGCTTTCGGTTCAGATTACCCACAGTATCAGGCATGACTGCTTCAGATATGATCTGCCGTGCAATGAATGCGAGGAACAAGGCCAGAAGATCGCGCTTAACCTCCTTGAATCGATACCGTTGCTTCGGAAAATACTGGCAACGGATGTCCGGGCGGTCTATGAAGGAGACCCTGCAGCAAAAAGTCATGATGAGATTATTTTCTGCTATCCCGGTCTCTTTGCCGTCACCGTATATCGGGTAGCCCACAAGCTTTTTGAGCTTAAGGTGCCGCTTTTACCTCGCATCATGACGGAACATGCCCACAGTTTGACCGGCATCGATATCCATCCCGGAGCCGATATCGGAGAAAGTTTTGGGATCGACCATGGAACCGGCGTGGTGATCGGCGAGACCACTGTTATCGGCAAAAACGTTCGAATCTATCAAGGGGTGACACTAGGCGCCCTTTCACTTCCCAAAGATGCCGGAGAACGACTGAGAGGCAAAAAACGCCATCCCACCATCGAAGACGATGTCATTGTGTACTCGGGCGCCACGATTCTGGGTGGCAATACCATAATCGGTGCGCGCTCCGTAATCGGGGGAAATGTCTGGATTACCGAATCTGTTCCACCGGATACCAAAGTAATTATGGAAACGCCCAAACTGGTTTATAAGTAGCAGTCCGTGAATCAGGGATGATGCCTTGGTGTTATCGGATCATAGAAAAGTGGGAAATAAATCCCCGCTCCTTGCGGTGAAGAAGCGGGGATTTATTGTAAGGAGAAGCGTCGGTTGCGGGTGTTCCCTGAAAACAAGGGAACACCCACTAAAAGGATTAATACGGCGCTGAACTTATAACCGGACTGTATTCTTCAACTTTGCCGGTCTTTAGCCGTTTGTTATAGATATTTTCCATGTCCTGGTATACCTGAAAGACCTGGAAAAAACCGTGCCAGTGGGCATAGTCCGGGGCGTTCATGGCCGCACCCTGGCGGGCTCGCCGGCCGACATGATGCCACAGGTAGTACATCAGTTCCTGGAACCCGTCCTGCCAAGGATCCTTGCCCAGCAGGCCTTTTTCTTTAAGCTCTGCCTTCATTTTTACCGCTCCGTCCCAGTACTTGTTATACAGGCCTACGGAATTGTCCAGCATATCACGCTGTGATTTAACATGGGAAGGTCCGTGGCAATTGGCACAAACTTTGAGCATCAGTTGTTCACCTTTGACACCGTCACCGCGGTTACCGGAGCGAACCACGGATTTTTTGTGCATCAGGTCCCACTTCAAGCGCTCCTGCACGTTGTGGGTAGTGGCCAAATCCCCGATTCCGCTCATGTGGCAGACAGCACAGGTCGGTGCTAAATAATCCCCCGGTTCCCATGCTTCCGGAGGGCTGTCCCACGTCCACTCGTCGCCACTGACCTGAAACTTTTGGCCGTGTTTGCTCTCCATATAAATCTCGATGTTGGGGTGGTCCGGTCCCAGATGGCAGGCGCCGCAGGCCTCGGGCTTTCTGGCATCGGCCTTTGAGAAAGTATGGCGTTCGTGGCACACCGAACAGGTGCCGATGGAGCCATCCGGATAAATCGTACCCACGCCGCCGGGCCAGGTCTCGTTAATAGGCTTGTTGTCCGGTCCCAACTCTACCTTGGTGCCGTGACAGGGCTGACAGCCGGAAGCACGCGCGGCCCGTTCAATGTTGGTCGCTTCTTTGGGAGTGCCCCAGGTCCAGGTAAATTTCTTTTGGGTCATAAAACCGCCGCCCTCATAATAGAATTGAAGTTTGCTGAGGCCGGCTCTTTCGGGACTCGTCACCGCGCCGCTGGCCAATTCGGCGTGGCCGCTTTTAAGAAATTGCTCTACTTCCTGGGGATGGCAACGCGAACAGGTTTTGGAAGAGACCATGGGCGAAATAAAAATTTTGGTTCCTTTGAGGCCTTCGCATTGGCTGGCCATGGGCGAGGTTTTCTCCACCACATGACAGTCGTAGCATGAAATCCCGGCATGGGCCATACGGCTGGCCCGCCAGCCTTCAAGGATGCCGGGCATTTTTTTACCGTGGCATTCAATACAGCTCAAGGCCTCCTTGGTGAATCCTCTCTTAATTACGAGTTCCTTTGGTGCTAAATTGGGGTATTGCGTTTGCGCGGAAGCAACAGCAACCGTCCCCACAATGAGCAGGGCTAAACACATTATACCGATTCTGCCGTATGAATACTTCATGGTGCCCTCCTGACAATTTAGTTTGTTCAAGTTTTATATGTTTTTATGCTTTTTTGAAATATTTGTTAACTTCTTCAATCATGTTCTTATGGCCTACATGCGGGTGGCAGTCGGCACATTTTTTGGCTGTTTCTCCCCGCAAATAAGTACGGTGGGCCAGAAATCCGCCGCGGGGCATCCCAGGTGGGGTTAAAACATGATGGCAACGACGGCAGGCACTGTCAAAAGTGAATTTTAGGCGGTTTTTTTCGGCAGCAGCGGCCCAGTCATACGTATAGGGGTCAATATACAAATTGTGAATGATATCGCTGGTGCCGGTCATGCCCTTTACCATGAAAAATTGAAAGAAATTACCGTGGGGCAAATGACAATCGACACACTGAGCCGCAAAACCCTGGGGATTCTGGCCGCCGTGGACCGCCTGTTGCCAGGCCGTCCTAAAAGGTGTCATTACATGGCAGCTGACACAAAAGGTGTCGGTATTGGTAGTTTCAATCATAAAGCCGGATGCCAGCACCGTTATAATTGTTAAAACAATGCCGACAGTCACTCCAAACCACCAGCCTTTTTTACCGCCGGATTTCTTAGCTGTTCCCCCTGATGTCATATAATAACCTCTTTACTTACTTTCACACGGCAAAGTTGTTTTTTGATTTTGCTTACATGACACGATCTGACCGTAGATACTGCACAATCTTCATTAAGAAACAATTCGCTATAGATATATAACTATTAACTTGTGTAAACCGTCAAGCAACAAAATTGTAACAATTGTAACAGCAAAAAGCGCTGCATGTATGAGGGTTACCGGATAGCGCAAGCAAGGTCGAAATGTTTGATCAAAAAATCGGCGACCTGTTCAACGGCTCTTGAAGAAAAAACAGGCACATCAAGATCGACATCTGAGTCGGTGATGAGAGCGAGCAAAGACTTGTTGTTTTTACACAACGGTTCGTTGATGATCTCCGTTCTAAATATCTCCATTTTGGGGTGCTCTCCCCGTTTGTAGCCTTCAGTCAATATGATGTCCATTCCATTAAAATAGGATAATAACTCATCCGGCTTGTGATCATGCTTCACATCCATCACCATCCCGATTTGATACGGTGATGAAATAACGGTGACAGATGCACCGGCATGTTTATGTCGCCAGCTGTCTTTCCCGGGTTTATCCATTTCAAAACCATGGACATCGTGTTTAATGGTGCCAACTTTTAGACCTCGACCGATCAGTTCAGGAATCAATTTTTCCAAAAAAGTCGTCTTTCCCGAGCCTGAATTGCCGACGAAGGAAACAAAAGGAGAGGATGTTTTTTTCTTTGATATGGTCATGACGTCAAATTGTTAAAATCATACTATCTTAGCTTTTTGAAATTATTGGCTTCAGCAAGCATTTATTTAAAAATATTGTTAAATATTCTATCATCTGTCATCATACATTCTTTTTTCAAAAGCCGGTATTTTTCTAAAAGCGCTTTCCCTTCTCTGGTCAAGCGGCTTCCCGTTTTCTTATCCGAATGAACGATTCTGGCATTCAAATGTTTTTCCGTATACTTAATTTTGCTCCAAACAGCTTTGTAAGACATTTTCATCATTTTGGCAGCCTGGTTAATAGACCCTGTATTTTCAACGTGTTCCAAAATTTCCATTCTCCCTTCGCCGATGATGATATTGTCATTTTCATCTACAATCCAATGGCTCGATTTTAACTTTATTTTCACCATTTTTCTTTACCAAATAAAAAGGGACTTCTAATTAAGGAAAATATCAGATTCTATTTAATTGTTTTGTCGTAAAAAGTAAATAGTTTCTTCCCAGGCACCTAGCTGATCTGAAACTTATATCCCACACCGGCCACTGTAACAATATATTTCGGTATTTCAATTTCAGATTCAATTTTTTTCCTTAGGCGCTGAACGTGAACATCAACTGCACGGCTGGTCTGATACAGCTGAGAATCACGCCATATCTGTTGCTGGATGAATTCACGGGAGAGGACTTCATTGGGATAAGAAACAAAGAGTTCCAGCAATTCATATTCCGTTTTGGTTAGTTTAACACTCTTTTCGCAGATGGTAACACTTCTCGATTTAAAATTTATGGCAAGATCGTTGTATTCGCAAAAATTCTTTACCAGACTTCTTTCCACTCTTTTTAAAATCGATTTTATTCTTGCTGAAAGCTCTAAAAAATTAAAGGGCTTGACCATATAGTCATCTGCCCCGCATTCAAGCCCCAGCACCTTGTCCGCAACTCCGTCACGAGCAGTGAGCATGATAATCGGAAAATCGAACTCTCTTCGCATGACCTCACAGGCCTTGATGCCGTCGATATCCGGCAAATTTAGATCGAGAATCACCAGGTCCGGCCGACTGGTCTTGGCAATATGAAGGCCGATTCTTCCGTTAAATGCGGTCAACACTTCATAGCCGTCCAGTTCCAGATTTCCTTTCACGGTCTGAACAATATCCTTATCATCATCAACGACCAGAATACGGTATCTGGACTTTTGGGTTCCATCTGCCATGGAAGTTAACCTGTCCCCCTATTCTTCGGCGGAAAACAACACTGAACCTCCGCCTCAGGAAACCTATCTATTATAAAAATAACATATAATTGGCATCCGTTTTTTTTAGGTGCAAGAATTTTTTTATAGGCAAACAAAATCGCAACACCTTTAACACCATACGTACATCATTTTTCATTATCTGTAAAACAACTCTAAACAAGACGATACCTTGTCTTTGCTTAAACCCGATGAATTTGACTCTCCGTATTAAATAAAGTAAGATTGTTTGGCAATTTGGATGTTTACTTTCTCCATCTTTATTGCCTCCACAACAATACTAATGGCCAACAACGATCAACCCCGACGTAAGAGGTCTTAATTGTGAAAAAATTACGTCTTTCGCTTCAAATGAAATTTCTTTTGAGTATTATCCTGATTATTGTGCCGGTTCTGGGAATCATTTTTACCTGGACAGGCATCCAGAATGAAAAACAGGCCAAAGAACAAGTGCTGACCCAAGCAAGGGTATTATCCAAACAAGTTATCTTAACCCGACAGTGGATCACTGACTGTGGCGGTGTCATGGTGCCCATGGATAGCAAAGGGCGCCAAGAATACAACCTGTTTTATAGACGACCGGCTTCAAACTTCCAAAGGATGGTACCAGCGATTTACCCCTGCAATGGTGACAAGAACGCTGTCTCAGTATTCTCTGAAGCAGGACCTGTACCGATTTCGCCTTGCAAGCTTGACGCCGTTGAATCCGGAAAATGCGCCGGATGACTTTGAAAAAAAGGCTTTGAGCAGCTTTAAACAACAAAAGTTGGACGAATTGTTCAGATTCGAAAAACGCGACGGGAAACACTATTTTCAATATATGGTGCCCCTATATTTAGAAAAAGGATGTCTTGAGTGTCATCACATGCATGAAAGAATCTTCAAATGCCGTCAGGGGGGGATTGAGCATTTTCTTGCCTATAGACCAGATGAGCCCTTTCCATTAGAAAACAATCACCTTAAAGCTGGCTGTTTATGGAACCTGTCTTATTCTGCTGACAATCTCCACCCTTTTTATCCTGATGCGCCGTATGGTCATAAAACCACTCCAGGAAATGGAAAAGATGACCAGTGAAATTGGTCGGGGCAATTTGAAATGCAAGGGTCAAACATTAACACCGGAGATGAATTCGAAAAACTGGGATTAGCCTTTAACCATATGGCTTTAAGACTTTCAAACCGGTCGTGACTTTCTGGAAGAAAAAATTGCCCAGGCAACGTTTGAACTTTCCGAAGCCAACCAGGAGCTGAAAACACTGGATCAAACTCAAAGTCTGATTTCCTGGCCAACATGTCCCACGAGCTCCGATCACCATTAACGGTGATACGCGGAGGTGTCGACTACCTCAATCGCACCATAAAGACTGGAAGACAACCGGAATTATCTTGAAATTATCGACAAGAATCTTGCACGACTAATCCGGCTGGTATCGGATCTTTTTGATTTTACAAAAATCGAGGCCAGAAAATTGATTGGTCGTTTGAAGAGGAAAACTTGACAGTACTGATTGAAGAAGTCATCGAAATCTTAAGTCCCCTGGCTTTTGACAAAGAAATTTCCATTATTTATGAACCTTCCAGCCATATTATTATGAAATTCGACCTGGAACGTATTGAGCAGGTCATGGTGAATCTCATGGAAAATGCCATTAAATTTTCTGATCAAAAAACAGAAATACGAATAAACGTCCAACAAGATCCGGAGTCGGCAACCGTTTCAATCAAAGACCATGGAATCGGTATCCCGGAAAAAAATATTGAAACCATATTTGATAAATTCTCAACGGTTCCGTCCGGAAGAGAAGGCAAGACCGAAGGAACAGGTCTGGGACTGGCCATCTGCAAGGCCATTGTCGAGGCCCACGGCGGCAAGATCTGGGTGGAAAGCATAAGTAGCGTTTCGAGCACGTTTTATTTCACGCTCCCAAAAAGAGACCATAGATGAACTTTTCTAGCGTATTCAACGAAAAATCATTAGTGGAGGATGATAGATGTTTAAAAAAAAGGTTGGAAGGCGCCGTTTGCGCTGATTCTTTTGATTGTTTTGTTGGGTGGTTACTATGAAAAATTGGGCGTTGAGGCTCGTACAACGGTATTGCCGTTGGTAATTTTTATTGCCGCAGGAATTATAATTGCGCGTTTAAAAAAGCTCGAATATGAAACAGTACAGCCAAAGTGAATGCGAAAGAAGTGATCGTTCAAAATTTCAGCGTTATCGACAGCAATGGGAAAAAACGCGTTTCTATTTGCGAAGCAACTGCGATACCGCGCGTAATGAGTTTTTTTGATGAAAAAGATATTCCTCGTGTGACTTTGGATCTCTTGAACACCGAACCGATTCTGAAACTGGCGGGTAACAAAGGAAGTGTATCCATTGAATTTGATGAAGAAGGCCTTCCGAATTTAATGTTAAAAGATAATATGGACAAAAACATCTGGTCCGCCAGGTAAAAAAGGAAACGACTGGAGTGTAGCTAAGGGCTTTATTTAAGCCCGGAAAATTTCCCTTGGTGCATCCTTGTGGGATACCGAATTCAAGAAGCCGATGATTAAGTGATGATTTGAGGGTCTTTTCACCCCCCCGGACCCTCATCCTGAATACATGTTTTGCAAGTGGCGCTTTTATCTTGAACCCTAAGAATCGAAAGGAGGAGTCATGTATTTACCCAAGACATACGAAGACTTTTCAAAAAAGTTCCCAAAACTTTTGGAAGACTATCAGCAGTTGGGAAAATCATGCAGAAAAAAAGGCCCCTTATCGGAAAAATACCAGGACCTTGTTAAGCTCGGCATTGCCATCGGCGCCAATTCAAGGGGTGGAGTTATGTCTTCCACCCGAAAGGCTTTGGCAACAGGCGCCACGCCTGAGGAGGTTATCCATGCGGTGCTTCTGTCTTTGACCACCACGGGTTTTCCAAATATGATTGCCGCTATGGGATGGACCAATGAGGTTATTGAAGCATCTCCAGAAAAAATAGGCGCCTGACAGTTTTTAACGCTGTTCCGTCATGAAGAATATGTTCTTTTGAAACGGGCTGTAAATTATAAAACCCCTTTGCATCAGGATGCTCTATTGCAGTTTCCCGTGTTCCGCCAGTTCTTCCAGTCCGCCAAGATCTGTCAATATTATATCCCGGCCGCTGGTATCGATCAAGTGCTGCTGGTTCATTTTCGTTAGAATCCGTGACAGGGTTTCAGGAATGGTACCCAGAAGGCTTGCCAGTTGACCTTTAGAAATATTTAAAGTAACAACATCGTTTCGACCCTGTTCCTGGCTCAAATATACAAGGTATGAAGCAAGCCGTCCCTGGAACTTCCTTAAGGGAAAGATTTTCTATCTGAACGGTAAACTGGCGCAGGCGTACGGAAAGTACGCCAAGCATGTTCAGAGCAAGAGAAGGATTTTTGGATATTAAATCAACAAACGCTGTTCTCGGAAAAAACAGAAGATGGCTTTTTAGAAGAGTTTGGGCATTGGCCGGGAATTTCCTTCCGGCGAAAACCGGAACTTCGCCAAAGGGATTCCCGGAGCCGTAAATATGAAGAATATGTTCTTTGCCTTCAAAGGAAACTTTATAAATTTTCACTTTGCCGTCAGCGACAATATAAAAACCATTACAGTCGTCGCCTTCTAAAAAGATTGTCTTCCCCTTGTCGCAAAACTTGTCTATTGAAATCTGTCTAACGTCGTTCAGTTGTTCTTCGGATAAACCGTTGAAAAGGGAAGCATCTGAAATAATCTGTAGAATTTTTTTCATGATTTTTTCTTTTTTCAAAAATTATCACGCTTTTTTGACTTAAGTCAAGGCACTGGTTGTGTTTATCCTTCATAATATGACTCAAATGCTGGGAAAAAATTAATATATCCATTATTGACGACGTTGGAAAAATCCATTTTTGATAAATTGAAACTCTGAATCTTAAAAAACCACTAAACCGAAGAAAAAAAGGAGGCCTATTATGTTTTGTTTTCAATGTGAACAGACAGCAAAAGGTGAAGGATGCACAAAAATCGGCGTATGCGGAAAAAAACCGGAGGTTGCAGCGCTCCAGGATCTGTTGATCGATGCGGTTAAAGGATTATCTCTGGTGGCCGTTGCAGGTCGTAAAGCAGGGATACGCGACACAGAAATCGACCATTTTGCTTGCGAAGCGATCTTTTCTACATTAACAAATGTCGATTTTGACCCCGATCGATTTGTCGAACTGATCCATCAAACCGTCAAATTTAGAGATGAACTCAAGGCAAAGATAACGGCGAGCGGCGGGGAGGCCGGTTTTCCGGACGGTCCTGCCAACTTCACGCCGGAGTCAACCCAAGACGGTCTTGTGGCCCAGGGAGAAAAAGTCGGCGTCAAATCGGATCCTGATATTGATCCTGACATTCTTTCTTTAAGAGAACTTTTGGTTTATGGCCTCAAAGGTGTCGCTGCATATGCGGATCATGCAAAAATTCTTGGAAAAACCGACGAAAGGGTTTTTGATTTTATCCATGAAGCCATGGCCGCTACATTGAACAAAAAGCTCGGTGCTGACGAGTATGTTGGACTTGTTTTCAAATGCGGTGAAATCAATCTCATCGCCATGGAGATTCTGGATGCGGCAAATACCGGGACATACGGGCATCCGGTACCGACATCTGTTCCTCTGGGTGCAAAAAAAGGCAAGGCAATCCTTGTTTCAGGGCATGATTTAAAAGACCTTGAAGACATCCTGAAACAAACCCAAGGAAAAGGCATTTATGTTTATACTCACGGTGAGATGCTGCCCCTGTCATGGATATCCTGAGCTGAAAAAATATGATCACTTTTATGGCCATTACGGCACCGCCTGGCAGAATCAGGCCAAAGAGTTTGATGCGTTCCCGGGGGCAATTTTGATGACCACGAATTGCATTCAGAAACCCAGAGATTCATATAAAGACAATATTTTCACAACCGGTCTGGTGGGTTGGCCCGATGTCACCCATATTGCAGACAAAAACTTTGCTCCAGTCATCGAAAAAACTTTAGAATTACCTGGATTTACAGAAGATACCCAAGGAAAATCGGTGATGGTCGGATTTGCCAGAAATGCGGTCCTGGGGGTTGCGGATAAGATTGTCGAAGCGGTCAAGAACAAAGCGATCCGCCATTTTTTCCTGGTGGGCGGGTGTGACGGCGCCAAGGTGGGACGCAATTATTTTACGGAGTTTGTGGAAAAAGTGCCTGAAGATTGCGTGGTCCTGACCCTTGCCTGCGGCAAATTCCGCTTTTTCGACAAGGATCTGGGAGATATCGGCGGTATTCCGAGACTCCTCGATGTCGGCCAGTGCAACGACGCCTATTCCGCTGTTCAAATTGCATCGGCCCTGGCAGATGCTTTTGAATGCGGAGTGAACGACCTTCCTTTGTCCATGATTATATCATGGTATGAACAAAAAGCATGTGCGATTCTGCTGAGCTTGCTCTCCTTAGGGATCAAGGATATCCGACTGGGCCCGACCCTGCCGGCTTTTATTTCGCCGAATATTCTCAATGTTCTGGTGGAAAAGTTCAATATTATGCCGATACAGACACCGGATGAGGACCTGAAAGCAATTTTAGGATAATCTTTTTCTCGACAGGATTCACAAGATGATTACAATATATCTTGTGAATCCTGTTAATCCTGCCAAAAAATAGTTGACCATAGGAGGCAAAAAATGAAATGCCCGGGACAGGACAGCCGGTACTGGAAACCAAACGCTATTTTTGAGGCAAAATGTCCGGAATGTGACCATTTGGTCGAATTTTTCAAGGACGATACCACCCGGAAATGCGTTAAATGCGGTCATAAATTCGCCAATCCAAAAATGGATTTCGGGTGTGCGTCATACTGCCAGTATGCAACAGAATGTATTGGAGATCTGCCGCCGGAGCTCCTGGCCCAGAAAGAAGACCTTTTAAAAGACCGTATCGCCATAGAGATGAAGCGATATTTTAAAAGTGACTTCAAACGGATCGGTCATGCAACCCGGGTGGCGCGTCATGCTGAACGGATCGGTAGAAATGAAAAAGGGAACCTTGCGGTGGTACTGGCAGCAGCGTATCTCCATGACATCGGCATCCATGAAGCGGAAAAAAAGTATAATAGTACTGCCGCAAAATATCAGGAACAGGAAGGGCCGCCTATTGCAAGATCGATCATGATCAAGCTGGGTGCAAAAGAAGAGTTGATCCAGGAGGTTTGTGATATCATCGGACATCACCATCATCCTAGATCTGAAGAAACGATTAATTTTAAAGTGCTCTATGATGCGGATCTTATTACTAACCTTGAAGAAAAACAGAAAAAAAATCCTACGGATAAAAGCAAAATGTCCAGTATTATCGACAAGTCCTTTTTAACCGATAGCGGACGCAAAGAAGGAAGGAAGGCGTTGTTGAATTAATGAGTTTGTCTTATTGGCAAAATCAGTTCGAATAGACGGATTTATTTTATAAATAAAAGGGTTAATTATGAAAACATTACGAAAAATAATCGAGATCGATGAAGAACTGTGTGACGGATGCGGGGAGTGTATCCCCTCCTGTGCGGAAGGCGCCCTTGAGATTGTGGACGGTAAAGCCCGAATTATCGCCGACAAACTGTGTGACGGGCTCGGGGCCTGTCTGGGAGAATGTCCCACCGGAGCCCTCCGGGTCGTCGAGCGGAAATCCGATGAGTTCGATGAAGAAGCTGTTGAAGAACATCTGGAAAAACAAAAAAAAGCAGCTCACAAAGCGCAACAGAATATGCCCTGCGGATGTTCATCCACCCAAATCCAGACCTTTGTCCCCATCGAATCTCATCCGGAAACCCAAATTCCAGTCGCAGCCGGAGCCGGGGGCGAATCGGCCCTCTCTCACTGGCCCGTTCAAATACGGCTCATACCGCCCAAAGCACCTTTCCTTAAAGGAGCCGATCTGCTGGTACTGGCGGACTGTGTCGCTGTTGCTTATGCAAATTTGCACAAAGATCTTATGAACGGAAAAGTCGTGATGATGGGATGTCCCAAATTTGATGGTGCTGAAGAATATATCGAAAAATTTACAGAAATTTTCAAAACCTCCGGAATCAAAAGTATTTCCACAGTCTATATGGAGGTGCCGTGTTGTTCGGGTTTGCCGATGATCGTTAAAAAGGGACTTGAAGCATCCGGGCAGAAGATACCCGTTAATGACGTCGTCATCAGCACCCGTGGCAAAATCCTGGAACAAAATTAATGTCATTCCGGCTAAATATTATCCTTAATCCAGGTTCTTACTTCCAAAAAGGGATAATTTTCAAGAATACCGAAATGCGGCAGTTTCTTGATTTTCAATTTCGAGAAGACAGGCGTATAAATACCACAAAGAAACTTCGTTAAATTTACCCCGGTAAACGGGTTGCCTGCAGCTTGTATAAATTCACCGGTAATCGTTTTAAAATCAAAATGGGCGAGGGGCTTTAGTTCGGTCGTATGTTGCAAAACCGCTTTCCCGCTTTTACAAAAAGAACAATGCCCGCAACGTTCTTTTTCAAGATGTTCTCCAAAATATTCAGCAAGCTGTTTGCTGATACATGCATCGCTTTCAAAAAAGCTTACCATGTTGTGGATTCTTTGAATCTCAAGTTCCTCCTTCTTTTTAAACAAGGCATACATTTTTTCAGCCATGACCTCGATATCAAACGCCTGGGTCAAAATATCGTACACTTCCATTGCCTGCCTGGATTGAAGCTCGATCCAGCCCTTCCCATCAAAGTATTCCAGTGCAACGAGAATCCGCTGCCGATCCGTACTATAACTGTCAAGGATTGCCTGAATATCGACATATGTCCATATCTTACGGGTACGGCAATGATTCATGACCACTGTAACAAACTGCTTTCTTTCCCCTTCAAAATTGTGAATGATGTTTTCCGGCTCTGTGTGGTATTTAAATGAATATTCCTCAAAATAGGTCAACTTTGGCCGAATAATTTTTTGCATTCCAAGATAAACCAGTAATGTTTTTAGTGGAAGAACTCTGATATTTAGGTCATTTGAAAGTTTGATTGCTTTGATTTCCCAGCTAAGGCCCTTATTTTCCTTTATGGTCCGGAGCAATTGAAAAATTGAATGTTTCCCCGGAGTATCGCCATAGACAAAATTCTCTAAAATATGAATGTTGTCCCTGTTGGCTAAAACTTCGCATAAAGCGGGCCTTCCATCTCTCCCGGAACGCCCGATTTCCTGGCTGTAGCTTTCAATCGATTTTGGCAAATCATAATGAATGATTCTGCGGATGTCCTTTTTATCGATTCCCATTCCGAATGCAATCGTTGCGACGATACAGGCCAGGGTCCCATCCATGAATTTGTTTTGAATCTGTTCCCGCTTTTCGTTTTCCATCCCGGCATGATACGGATGCGCATTTATGTCATTTGCGCAAAGAAATTTCGAGACGTCTTCTGCCGTTTTCTGCCGGGTAACATATACAATAGTAGAAGTGGCGGATTTTTCACGGATTCTTTGAAGCACCCGGCGCTTTTTTTCAGGTGTGGCTATCGGCGTTATTTGCAGAAAGAGATTCTCGCGATAAAAGCCGGTAACAAATACATGGTCTTTAAGAATATTGAATTTAGCGCACATGTCGTCAACTACCCGCTCAGTAGCGGTAGCGGTCAGCAGCAGCGTTTGCTCTATTTTGAATTCCTTTTGATAATCAGGCAGTTTAAGATATTCCGGGCGAAAATTATGCCCCCATTCAGAGATGCAATGCGCTTCGTCAACAACCAACAGGGTAATGTTCATCTTTTCCAGATGGAGGCGAAATCGTTCATTTTTAAACCGTTCGACCGAAATCATCAGAATTTTTAATTCGTTATTTTTGGCTCTTTCGAGAATCGCATTATATTCGTTTTTTTGAAGGGTTGAATCCAAACGCGCGGCAGGAATATTGTTTTTCAGTAAAAAATCCAGTTGATCTTTCATTAGAGACAAGAGGGGAGATACCACCAGCGTCATGCCGGGCAATAATATTGCCGGCAGTTGATAACAAAGGGATTTCCCGGCACCGGTCGGAAAAATGGCTGCCGCGGATTGCCCATCCAGGATATTTTGGATGACATCTTTTTGACCTTTCAAAAATGAATCGAAACCAAAATGTGAGTGCAATTGTTGTTTTAACATGTTTCAAAATCCCCCAAAGTTCTCCATTCGCTTTAAAGTATGGAATACAGCCACATTATTATCTTAGGGTATAATCTGTTCGCCGACCACCCATCTGATTTTATCGGCAATCTTTTTGCCAATGCCTTCTACCATCTGCAATTCCTCACTGCTTGCGGAAATGACCCCCTCCACACAGCCGAACGTGTCCAGAAGCCGAACGGCCCTTTCATATCCGATCCCTGGTAACCCCTTGCAAGATAAATACCTGCCGTTTCCGTTTATTTTTCGGTCGATAACCATGCCGCTGAATGCCGTCATTCGCCAGATGATTGATCTGGCGCGCCATGAAGACCAAGAGTTTTGCGGTCTCAGCAGCATCGATTGCCCGAAGAACCGGTATCCCCAGTATCATTGAAACGGTGATCAGCGCCCCCTGCATGGCCTCTCTGGTTATACCAAGGTGGGCGGTATCCCTGTTGGTGCCTTCTATAATCAACACCCCCATTAGATTGGAATTGGTCAGGCGAATCGTTTGCTTAAACAAACGCCCATCGATAATCGATATGGCAAAATCTCTTAACGTCTTTCGCTCAACAATAAGTCGATTATCGATTCGATAATCACCGATGGAAAGTCGCCGGATACTGACATTTATGTGTTCGATTACCGATAAGAATTGGATTACATCGCTTTTCTGCTCACGGTCATCGGCAATGATATCGACAGTATGGTCGTTTTTCAACATCCTATTCCTTATCTTTTGTTAATAGCGGCTCCAATCTTAAATTGTTTATACGATAGCAGGTCCCTATCACCCTTCAGGATGGTCTTCTCTCTTTTAATCTTGTTCGATATAGAATTCAATTTTCATGCCAAAATCGGACAACTTTTAAATTTGCACGGAAATAAGCCGACAAGTTCAAATTAGCTTTATTGTAACATCTTAAATTTTTAAGCAAAATACCATTCTGCTATGTTTGATTAAGGAATTAAATGAATGGCCCTGGGAGGGCTATTTCACAACCACAAAAGGGGTTTGCACAGAATTCTGTGCAAACCCCTTTCATTTTTGTGGGAACGGAATCTTGCCGGTGTTCAGCGTGCGGACATTATCAACCACCCTGCTTTTAAAAACCTCTTTTAGATTATTGAAACAATAATAAATGTTTTGAAAAAGAAATTGCGGGACCCCTGAAGGTCTAAGTAAAGCTGTATTTTGGATACGACCTGAATATTTTCAACACTTGTTGAAACAGTATTTTTCAATGAAATTTATCCTATTATTTTCCGGCCTTTTCCACGTTGCTTGATACCCATTATGGGAATTCAGTAAAACGGAACGAAAAGATCGTGAAAGAGAAGGAACTCAAGATGACGGAATCACTCCTGTCAATATATCAATACCCATCCCCTATATCCCATGATAGTATTAAAGGACACTCGGCAAGGAAGTCCCCGGCAATCATTAACCGCTTGACAACAATTGTGTTTTCCTTCAACATACACTTATCTGCATTTTGAAGGAAAACTTTTTTTGAGTTTCAAATAAAATTCGAATCAATCTTTTTTCGGTTTTCCTTCAATTACCAATCAACAGCTTGTTGAAGGAAAATCTTATGTTTTACAGGGAGATGAGTGACAATCAACGTCGTGTTTTCATTGATACTGTTCAGCTATACGATGCCTTTGCAACCACGCTTCACAAAAATCGATTCTACAAGGGCGGCATGCATTGGA
>PVMK01173965.1_pt1 | contig 27491 bp, 27 predicted proteins | sample 1853481 | NCBI WGS metagenome assembly PVMK01 (sample SAMN08533507, study PRJNA380276) | Marine sediment metagenome, whole genome shotgun sequencing project. | reverse complement strand
GTGACTCAGACCAGAAGTTTAAATCCCATGCATTCTGATCTAAAGAAACAAAAGCTGCATCAATGTCCTGCCACATCCAGTTAGTATTTTCACTTCTTACAGCATTCTTCATAAACTTTTCAGCAGTTGTCCAGGTTATGCGAGTGTCCTGACAGTTCCACGTTCCCGGATTCTGTTGATCTTCACTGCACTCGTTCCAGCTGATCGGAACGCCTGTGATGTCGCCGAGGTGATCGTCTTTTTCATGTGTCTTCTCAGCTTACCGCGGGCAACACGAAGGGTATAAGCTGTCTCTGAGTTCTCCCCTCCTGAATAATCCTGTTTATAGACAGTATCACCATTCTGAATATTAGCTTCATCAGGTATCCACAGTCCATAGTAACCGACCCATCCATGATAGTCAGTATCATTAATATCTCGGTATCTGATGGGGAATCCAGAATTAATGGTTACCCTGCTTCCGGGGGAAGCATGGTTTTCATCATTGTAAACACCATACCTCCAGACAGATGATTCTGTATTTGTCCTGTTCATGCAGACAGTATCAGTCCCATCACTTCTGAGAAAGTAATCATCATTGTAGGCAATGTCAAAAGCCTTGCTCTGAGTCTGTTCCTGCCCCTGATCCTGCCAGGTTTCTGTCATGGATAAGCTTCCTGAGCCGGTAGACCCATCAGTAGACCTGTTAAGTGTTACCTGCTGGCTGCCGGAACCCTGTCCATGCTGTCCGCTCTCATAAAATTTTAGCAATACTGTTCCTGAGTTATCACGCTCAGCCTTGAGGTATCCCGTCATCATTTCCTGGCCTGTACTATCGACTATGCCTGAAAAATTCAATGTAAAAATACCATAAGGATTTGTTGCGCTGGTTGATTCAGTTATGACAGTCTTAACATTAATTGTTTTTGCCGGTTCAATATCGCCTCCACCATAATCTTCTGCTTTTTCATGTATCCACACCTTGACAATCTGCGATGAACTATTGTCAGCTCTTGAAGAGTTGACAGTCCAGTATTCGTATTCTGTTGCATTTGAACCGGATGACTGGTTCTGGGAAGCCTGGCCTGCGCTTGAGGCACTATCCTTTGAGCCGGAACACTGACCAACATCGATCATTGCCTTATAATTACCCTCATTTAACATCTCATCATAAGCGGTCTGTGCTATCATGCAGAGGATCTCATTTATAATGTCAAAGGATTCTGCAGAACGCTCTTCAACATATGAATAAGTTTCATCTGTATTGTATGGAGAATTCGCCGGAAGTGCAGCTACGGCACTTGCGAGTTTCAATGAATTGATCTGGTTTGAAGCCTGACTGTCCTGGGCATCAACTACGCTGACTCTCTCGCCCACTTTCAATGATGCAATCGTACCACTTCCAGCTCCTCCACCAGCTCCTCCACCACCTCCACCGCCACTGCAACCGATGAGAACCAGTACAGTTGACAGCAATGTGATTAATAAATTATCGTTGTGTTTACCCCTTCGCATAATTCTCACTCCCTTGCTTCATGTCTGCTACCTCCATAAGGAAATGTCCCGAAGAAATCGAGATTTATAGGTTTGGCGGTGTTTTTACTTAGTGAGGTGATCCCTGCCTATAAATAATGCACATTCATAATCTTTTTAATCTATCGGCATTTCGGGAAGGTATCTTAAATAAAAAGTGCAGATGAATTATTAATAATCCTTATAAATAGAAAATGTAAAACAGCAGAGGTAACCCCTCAAATTATTGGATAAATTTATGCGAGATTGGGGTTGGGAAGGCTAAGGGATATGACGCTTATTTAACAAAGCGTAAAGATTGATTTGCTTATTTGCTACTTTAATCCATGAAGACCAATAACATCGCGTACTTTTTCCATTGTGGCAGCTGCAGCTTTTTGTGCTTTATCCGATCCTGCTGAAATTATATCTTCAAGTTTATCAGGATTATCCAGTAATTCTGAACGGCGTTCCCAGATAGGTTCCAGTACTGTCATAAGATTTTTTATGAGAACTTTTTTGCAGTCTATGCAGCCAATGCCGGCAGTCTTGCATCCTTCAGCCACTTCATCCTGTTCATCCTTAGAGGAGAAAATCTTATGAAGTTGAAATACAGGTGATAGTTCAGGGTCGCCTTTGTCAGTGCGTTTGATCCGCTGGGGGTCTGTTGTCATGGTCCTGACCTTCTGTTCAACTTCTTTTGGTGAGTCAGATAAAAAGATGCAGTTGCCGTAAGTCTTGCTCATCTTTCTGCCATCAATTCCAGGGACCTTTGGGAATTGAGTAAGAAGTGCATCAGGTTCGGGGAATACTTCACCGTACATGTTATTAAATCTTCTGGCTATCTCCCTTGTTATCTCAAGGTGAGGAACCTGGTCCACACCTACAGGGACGTAATTAGCCCTGTACATCATAATGTCTGCTGACTGTAATAAAGGATAACCAAGGAATCCATATGTATTAAGGTCCTTGTTTTTGACCTCAAGTTGTTTTTCTTTATAAGATGGAACGCGTTCCAGCCATCCAAGAGGTGTGATCATGGAAAGAAGTAGATGAAGCTCTGCATGTTCCAGCACTCGGGACTGCTGAAATATAGTTACTTTATCCGGATCAAGTCCTGCAGCCAGACAGTTAACAAGCACATCTTTAATATATTCCTTTACCTGTGATGTATCTGAATACTGCGAGGTCAGGGCGTGCCAGTCGGCAATGAAATAATAACATTCATAATCATCCTGTATTTTTACCCAGTTCTGAAGCGCGCCGACCAGGTTGCCGATATGTAATTTGCCACTTGGCTGAATTCCACTGAGGACCCGTTTTTTAGACATATATTGCTCCTTAAAGAATTAATGTGATTAAGCTGAATAGCAGCATCATAACAGGGTATATAAACTTTTGTGCTATACCAGTCATAATCAGAAAAATCACTATGATCATTCCATATGGTTCGATCCTGCTATATGATATTGCCTGTTTATGAGGCAGCAACCCTACCATTACCCTGCCTCCATCCAGAGGAGGAACAGGAATAAGGTTAAAGACTGCAAGAAGGACATTCCATTTGATGCTGCTCAACAACATCAATGACAACGGCTGTAACAACTGCATTTGCCATACTCCCCGGGTAAAATATATATGAGAAGAGGCAGAAGTAATTTAATCATCAAAGCGCTTATGACTGCCAGAGAGATATTTGTAATCGGTCCGGCAGCAGCAGAGTAGGCCATATGCTTTTTAGGGTCCCTGAAATTGCCCGGATTTATGGGGACAGGCTTTGCATAACCAAACACAAACTGTCCATTAGTCAGGAGCAGCAGCATAATGGGCATCAATATGGTCCCAACCTTGTCAATATGTGCTATAGGATTAAGGGTAAGTCTACCCATTAACCTGGCAGTAGGATCTCCGAGCCTGTTTGCAACAAAGCCGTGAGAGGCTTCATGAAATGTTATGGCAATCAATATTGGAATTGCCGAAATGACCAGTTGTCTTAAAATATTTTCTATATCCATAATAATAAACCTAGTTATTGTAACTTAAATTAACGGGTTTGTTAAGGTCGTGAAAAAATAAGTATATTGATGGGATAGGTGATATTAAGTTGCAGGACATTTGTGTGATGTGGATATTGATACCCTGTAACCTGTATAATCTTGGTTTGAATATAAATGGCGAAAGAGAAAAATAAGGAGAGAAAAATGAACGTAGAAGTCAAAAATAAAATGCTTAGTAACTGGATCAAAGAAGTGACGGACATGTGTACGCCTGATGACATTTATATATGTAATGGATCAAAAGATGAATATGACCAGATGGTCAAGCAGCTTCTTGACAGCGGGATAGCCATTCCGCTTGATAAACGTCCTAACAGTTTTCTTTTCAGGTCTGATCCCAGTGATGTTGCCCGTGTTGAAGATAATACTTATATCAGTACACCAACACAGGAGGAGGCAGGTCCTACAAATAACTGGTTAGCTCCTGACGAACTGAAAAAAACGATGAAGGACCTTTACAAAGGCTGCATGAAGGGCCGTACAATGTATGTAATTCCTTTTTCCATGGGTCCAATTGGATCTCCAATATCAAAAATAGGAATTGAAATTTCAGACAGCCCTTACGTTGTCATTAACATGCATATAATGACCCGTGTAAGTGACCGAGTTCTGGAACTGCTTGGCACTGACGGTGAGTTCATACCATGTCTTCATTCCATTGGCGCACCTCTTGAAGAGGGGCAGGAAGATTCGAAATGGCCCTGTGCCCCGATCGAGAAAAAATATATAAGTCACTTTCCCCATGAGAACCTTATCTGGTCTTACGGTTCAGGTTACGGTGGGAATGCCCTGCTTGGAAAAAAATGTCTTGCCCTTCGCATAGCATCTGCCATGGCAAAACGTGAAGGCTGGATGGCAGAGCATATGCTTATTCTTCGTTTAACAAACCCTGAAGGCAAGCAGTATCATATTGCCGCTGCTTTTCCATCAGCCTGCGGCAAGACAAACCTTGCAATGATGCAGCCTTCAATACCAGGCTGGAAATGTGAATGTGTAGGTGATGACATTGCATGGATGAAGATCGGTCCTGATGGAAGACTTTATGCGATTAATCCTGAAAACGGTTTCTTTGGCGTTGCTCCGGGCACATCATATGAGACAAACCCGATGGCAATGGATTCAATAAAGGAGAATGCTATTTTTACCAACTGTGCCCTGACTGATGAAGGGGATATATGGTGGGAAGGTATGGACGGTGATCCGCCAAAGCATGCTATTGATTGGAAAGGAAAAGACTGGACACCTGACAGCGATACAGTTGCTGCTCATGCCAATGCCCGTTTTACGGCACCTGCTTCGCAGTGTCCGGTAATCTGTGAAGACTGGGAAAAGCCTGAGGGAGTTCCAATTGACATCTTTATATTTGGTGGACGGAGAAGCAGTGTTGTTCCATTGGTAACTGAGGCATATAACTGGGATCATGGTGTGTTTCTTGGATCAACTGCTGCATCTGAGACAACAGCAGCAAATATAGGATCTGTAGGGAACCTGAGAAGGGACCCATTTGCAATGAAGCCCTTCTGCGGATACCACATGGGGGATTATTTCCAGCATTGGATGGAGATGGGTGACAAGCTCGGAGACAAGGCGCCCAAATGTTTTTATGTGAACTGGTTCAGAAAGACCGAGGACGGCAAATTCCTCTGGCCGGGATTCAGTGACAACAGCCGTGTTCTCAAATGGATGTGCGAACGTGTTGACGGCAAGATCGGAGCAGAAGAGACGCCGATAGGTTTATTGCCTAAAGAAGGCGATCTTGATACTGATGGACTTGATACATCAGCTGATGATATGAAAGAGCTTATGAAAGTTGATGTGGAAGCCTGGAAGGCTGAGATTCCTGACATAGAAAATCATTTTTCAATTTTTGGTGATCAACTTCCTGAAAGATTAAAGAAGCAGCTTGAGGAGTTCAAAAGTCGTTTAGGTTAAGCCTGAATTTGATTAGAAAGCAAAGGGACACATCCTTAATACGGGTGTGTCCCTTTTTATATTACTCGTCTGCCAGATCAGCTTCGATGTTCATTGTTATTTCAACTTCCTTGCCTACCATGAAGCCGCCGTTTCCCATTGGCTCATTCCATTTCAGGCCGAAATCTTCACGATTGATAATGGTCCTGCCAGTAATGCCCAGCGTAGTTTCTCCAAAGGGGCTATCAACAGGTCCAAGTATATCTGCTTCAAGTATTATTGATTTGGTAACACCATGAATTGTGATGTCTCCACTGATATTGCAACTGTTAAAACCAGTGCGTTCAGCGCCTTTGCTTTTAAAGGTTATTTTTGGAAATTTCTCGATATCAAGAAAATCGGCACTTTTTAGATGGTCATCCCGTTTCCCGATGCCTGTTATGATGCTTTCAACATCAATATCAAACTGAATAGAAATATCTGCAAAGTTATCAGGATCAAAATTAATCGTACCTGAGACTTTATTCATCTGTCCATGTACATAGGCAACGGTCATATGTCTGATCGAAAATGAACCAACCGAGTGATCAGGATCTATGTTCCATTGTGACATGATAGAGTACCTCCTTTAGAATTAAATGATTAGCCTAAATAAAACACTGCGGATCAGGTGCAAGAAAGTCTGCTTTTCCTTTTGAAGCTGAATATGAATAAGCAATTGCCCTGCACCCTCTGCAGTTTGCCCATTTATTACAGGTTCTGCATTTGCCTTTATATTTACTTTTCTTCCTGAGATCATTAAGAACAGGTGACATGGACCATATCTCGCGTAAAGAATCTTTTCTTACATTTCCGACAGGAACGGGCAGTCGTCTACAGGGAACTACAGTACCATCCGGCATTATTGTAAGTCCTGAAATTCCAGCTGCACATCCTCCCAGGGCTATATTCCCAAGATCTTTATTATTGGAGTTATTTCTAAACTGGGAGGCCACCGGATCACCTGTGACGATTTTCAGTCCATTGTCAGGCTTTATTGAAAAGATTTGCTTATATAGTGTTTCCACATCAGAGCTTTTCATCATTTCCTTTAGCAATGCCTTGCCTCTGCCGGAAGGGACAAGCCGTGAAAATCCCAGTTTGTCTACTCCAAGATCGGAAGCAAGGTCAACTGTTTTAACCAGATGAGCTGCATTAATTTCTGACACAGTAGTGTTTAATGTCACTTCCAGTCCTGCATCCTTCAAAAGTTTCACCCCTCTGATTGAGCGCTTAAAGCTGTTTTTTCCCCTGATAGAGTCATGTATTTCTTCAGGACCCTCGATGCTTACCTGAACACCTTTGACACCGAGGTTGTATAGTTTTTCTGCAATTTGATTATCAATGAGAATACCGTTAGTCAGGAGATAAGTGTCAAATCCGATATTGTTAAATGCAGTGATTACTTCAAATAAATCTTTTCGCAGGATAGGTTCTCCACCTGTAATATTTACACTCGGTGAAAAATCCATATCATATGTTTCCTGCCAGATATTAAGAGTGGAGGATATTTCTTTAATTGTGGATTGAATCTCATCAAAGGAAAGCTCATCAGAACCTTTTCCATTCTGATAACAGTGGGTGCATTTTAAATTGCACTTTTCGGTCAGATGCCACTGGATAAGAAAATCAAAAGATTCTTTTGCTGCCATTAAAGTACCCTGAATAATTTAAGAGAATAAATGGACATGGCAGAAACTAAATAATTGAACTGATGTTCCTGCCACATCCAGGGCTTTGGTTGCTGGACCAGCAACGTTTAACTCTTTCAGCCCTTTCATTTCAGACAGGTTTTCCCGGGGTCATCTGTTCTTTTTTTGATTTTTCCCCAGAAATCAGCCTCCTTTATTTGTGCCTTTTTGCTCAAAGGTTTTTTCATGATCTCACCTCCTTTCATGACCAAAAGGTCGGAGTAGATACAATATATTTACAAGCAGGCTATATTCACATAATACATATTGATGAATCTATGTCAAGGATTTTTTATCATATTGAATTAATTGTGTGTATGGAAAAAGTAATAATATTAATAGCCATGACCTTAAGTGCGTTAATTGCCTTGATACAGAGAAGCTGAAAACCAGTATTGCTTTTTCAGAATAGATTATGGAAAACCCTTTAAATTCACGAATATTATTGACAAATCACAGAAAATTGGCTATAAAATTAGTACAAGTAAATTCTTAATTTTTCAGGTTTCTAATGATTACTCCGGATAAAAAACGACACCACCCACGTATAGGGGAAATTCTCCTTGATTACGGCCTTATAACCCAGGAACAGCTTGTCAGGGCCCTGGATAAACAGGTTGAGACAGGTAATCGCCTTGGTTCTGTACTGGAGGGGTCTGGGATTTCTTGACAGTGATACATTGTTAAGTGTTCTTGGCAAACAGTATGACCGTCCTTTTGTTAATCTTTATGAGGTAAAGGTCCCGCCGGAAATTTTAGAGTTGCTTCCTTTTGAACAGGTTAAGTTCCACAAAGTCCTTCCTATCAATAAATCGGATAATACGCTTTCACTTGCCATGGTTGATCCTGATGATACAACGGCAATTCAGAATGTTGAGGCTGCTATCGGTGGAACAGTAAAACCACATGTTGTTCCCAATTATCAGATGGACAGAGCCATAAGCGCCTTTGAAGCGGAGGGCTACGGAAACATGACATTTGAAGGTGAGAAACTCAGGGAAGAAAAGATACTGATTGAAGAGAGAGTTCCAAATATATATACCATGCTTAAACTTGTTGTTGACTTTAAGGCCTCAGAACTTCACCTTGCAGCAGGCGCCTCACCAAGCATGAGAATCAATGATAAATTCAAAAGACTTTCGATGCCCAGGGTATCCTCTGCGTTAATGAGAGACTTTGTATCTGATCTGCTTACTCAGGACCAGGTTAATGAATTTGATGCAAAAAATGATCTGGACTTTGTTAAAATACTTTCTGACACAGGCCGGTTCAGAATTAATATTTTCAAGCAGCGCAATTCAATATCACTTTCAGCAAGACTTATGTTTGAGAACATCCCGTCAGTTACTGACCTTAACCTTCCTGTACTGGTAAATGACTTTGCATTTAAAACCCGTGGAATTATTTTGATTGCAGGTGCTGCAGGGCAGGGTAAGGCAACCACAATAGCTTCCATCGTTGATTTAATTAATTCCAGTAGAAGCTGTAACATTATTACCTTTGAAGACCCTCTTAAATATCTTCATAAGCATAAAAAGAGTAATGTAAACCAGCGGGAAATTGGTATAGACACAGAATCTATTGCATCAGGATTAAAGCATGTAATAAGACAGGGACAGGACGTTATAGTGATCGGAGATTTGAATGACACCGAAAGCATAACTGCTGCTCTGAATGCTGCAACATCTGGATGCCTGGTAATAGCTGCCATTAATGCCTCAAACTCTGTAGCTGCTTTAGACAGAATATTAAAAGTATTTCCTGATAACCAACAGCCAAAGATACGTATGCAACTGGCTGATACACTGCTCCTTCTTCTCTCCCAGAGACTTGTCCCTGCAAAGGAAGGCGACGATAAAATCTGTGCTTATGAAGTATTGATGAACTCATCAAGGATATCAAACCTGATAAAGGACGGTCTGACCACCAATATCAGGCAATTGATGCAGGCCACTTCAGAAGATATGTCTTCCATTGACCAGAGCATTGCCAAACTCTGTCTGGATGGTAAGATTGAATTTGACACAGGATTAAAGTTATCTGATAACCCTGTCTACTATCAGGAAATAATCAGAAGAGGTAAAGTTTAAGTATACGCTTTAGCCAAACCCCTGTTTGCTAGCAATCTGTCTATTGTTATTTAAATACTACTCCCCTTATTTATCCTAAATTTAATTTATGTATCAGCAGAAAAAATGGAGCCACCGAGCGGAATCGAACCGCTGACCTGATCATTACGAGTGAACTGCTCTACCATCTGAGCTACGGTGGCTCGTTGAGTTGCAGGATTTCAACTTAATTATAATACAATAATTGCGGTCTGCTCATCTATGTTACTGCTGATTTAAATTGAAACTGAAAAAAGGCCAATAAAAAACCCTGCAGGTTATGCAGGGTTTTGAAAATGTATTAGAGTAAAGGAAACTATCCTCCTTCAGCTATTCTCTCGTCTTCTTCCTGTCTTGTTTTGCAATCAATACAATAGGTAGTGACCGGTCTTGCTTCCAGTCTTTTAATTCCGATTTCGTTGCCACATTCTTCGCAGGTGCCATATTCTTCACTAGCATCTATACGGGCTATTGTTTCTTCAATCTTTTTAAGAAGCATACGCTCTCTGTCTCTCAGTCTAAGCATGAAGTTTCTGTCAGTCTCAGCAGTGGCCTGGTCTCCCATATCAGGAAAGTTTAGCTCAGAAGGTAATGCACTGAGAGTATCTTCAGCTTCTTTAAGAAGTGATTCTCGCTGGGCTATCAAATCCTGCTTGATCTGCAGGATCAGTTTTTCCCTGCGGGACATAGAAGTTTTCTTTTTTGCTGTTTTCTTTTTTGTAGCAGCAACTTTCTTGACTGCTGGTTTCTTTGTCTTTGCGGAGCTCTTTGAAACAGATTTTTTTACAGCGGTCTTTTTTGTATTTGACGCAGCCTTCTTCTTTTTTGCAACTGTCTTTTTTGCTGTTGTTTTCTTTGTCATAAATAGTACCTCTGTAGTAGTTGTCAAATTTAAATAATCTGTAAATTAACAAATTTACTTATTCTAAGTCAAATCGGTATTTGCTTGACAAAACAATGATACTTTCTTTAAGTTATCGCATAAAACATTGATGTATTAATATAGTGTTTTAATTGTACTATTTGGCTGTTATCAGGCATATCTTTATACTAAATAATTAAAGCACTTCAATAATATGAATGATTTCAATTTAAGTCTCGGAGGTATTTATGATACTTGGAGTTAATGTTGATCATGTTGCTACTGTGAGAGAGGCAAGAAAAGAGAATGAACCTGATCCTGTAATTGCGGCCAAAATGGCGATCAAAGGAGGAGCTGACGGTATTACAGTTCATTTGCGCGAAGACAGGAGACATATTAATGATAGAGACCTTAATCAGGTAAGACGTAATGTGAAGGACGTTGAACTCAACCTTGAAATGGCCGCCACAAACGAAATGGTTAATATTGCTCTTAAGGTCAAACCTGATATGGTAACGCTCGTACCTGAAAAAAGAGCTGAACTGACAACAGAAGGCGGGCTTGACCTGGTAAAGAGTAGTAGGAAAATTAAAAATGCGATTGATACAATTCAGGCCAGGGGAATACCTGTCAGCCTGTTTATTAATCCCGCAATTAGAGACATCAATATGTCAAAGAAGCTTGGAGCCACCATGGTAGAGATCCATACTGGTTTGTATGCAAATGCAAAGGGTACAAAACAGACTGTAGAACTTAACAGGGTAAAAAAAGCTGTCAAGAGAGGGACGAACATAGGACTCCAGGTAAATGCAGGACATGGACTTAAATTTACCAATGTAAAAAAAATCGCATCCATTAAAGGAATTCGCGGTTTATATATTGGACACAGCATTATTGCAAACTCGGTTTATATGGGGATAGAAAAAACTGTTAAAGAAATGAAAAGGCTGATCAGGGAATCACAAAAATAAGAACCCAGGGATTTGACGAGCAGAACACTTGAACCCTGGACCCTTTGAGCCCTAATTGAAATTATATGATTTATGGAATAGGTATTGACCTTGTTAAAATCGAGCGAATGAAGGAAGCCCATGAGAAGTGGGGCATGAAGTTTTTCGAGAAGGTTTTTACTGAAAATGAAATAGCATATTGCTTTCATAAGAAAGTTCCTTATCCTTCACTTGCTGTCAGGTTTGCTGCAAAAGAGGCCCTTATTAAGGCCATTGGTTCTGAAATTGCCGTTAACATGAAAGATATCGAGATTGTAAGTCAAGATAACGGCCGGCCGTTATTGGAAGTAAAGGGTAAGATCGAAAAATTCTTTAAGACAAAAGGGATAAAACATTGCCATATTTCGTTAAGCCATGAGAGAGAGTATGGTATTGGAAGTGTTGTATTGGAGATGTAGGCAGGTTTTGCTACGAATGAATTTCATCAAAATTGTTTTGCTTAATTTTTATTGAACTCTCCCCATTCTGAATTCAGGAACCAGTCTATAAAATCATCTGCAGGAACAGGGCGGCATATGTGGTATCCCTGTGCACCGTCGCAGCCAAGGTTTTTTAGCGACATTAAAATCTCTTCAGATTCAACACCCTCTGCAATAACTCTTAATCCCAGATTATGTGCCAGATCAATAGTTGAACGGACTATCACTGTGTCACTGTTGTCCATGATCATATTCATTACAAAGGATTTATCTATTTTAATTATGTCAACAGGCAGCTTTTTAAGGTATCCCAGAGATGTATAACCTGTTCCAAAGTCATCGATAGAAAGCTGCACCCCTAACGCATCAAGGGACATAAGAATTTTCATTGCATGTTCAGGGTCCTCCATAACAGCGCTCTCTGTTATCTCCATTTCAAGGTGGCCGGGTTCAATTTCCCATTGCCTCAGGAGTTCATCCACTTCTTCAGGAAACTGTAGATCCATGAGATTGCGTACAGACAGATTTACTGACATTCTTATATTTAGATCATGGGTTGAATTTTTCCATTCACTGCACTGCTTTAATGCTGTATTAATGACCCACATTGTCAGAGACTTGATCAATCCTGTATGCTCAGCAATTGGGATGAACTGGTCAGGCGGAATAAAACCATGCTCCGGATGGTTCCAGCGCATCAGGGCTTCAACTCCAATTAATCGCCTGGATGTGCAACAGATCTTTGGCTGATAATAAAGTGACAATTCCCCGCTCTCCAGTGCCTGACGTAAATCACTCATGAGTACAAGGTTTTTCAGGTTATGCTGATCATGTTCGGAATCATAGAAAGCCAGTCCGCTCTGGGTGCTTTTTGCCACATACATGGCAACATCAGCACGTTTCAAAAGGGTGCTGGCGTCTTCACCATGTTCGGGAAAACATACTATGCCGATGCTTGCCCCGACATAAAGACTATGGCCTTCTATCACAAAAGGGTCGTCAAGTATTTTCAGTAATTTTTTGGCCGTCTGCTTAGCATGCTCACCTTCAGTGGCAGGCAGGACTATTGCAAATTCATCTCCGCCAAGGCGGGCGATTGTATCGGACTTTCTCAGCACAGAGGGCAGGCGGGAGCCTGCTTCCTTTAACATTATGTCACCAATGTGATGACCCAGGGTATCGTTGACTTCCTTAAACCGGTCAAGATCCATCATAAGCAATGCAATCTGTTGATTGTCCCTTTGGCCAATGAATATGGCCTGTTGCAATCGGTCCTGAAGGAGTGCCCTGTTAGGCAGTCCTGTTAGTGAATCATGCATTGCAAGATGTTCCAGTGCTGCTGTCTGTTCCTTAACTTTTGTAATATCTCTTACGAGATAGATTTTCTGTTCATTGAAAATATCAGGATTGCTTATATGAAAAATATGCTTGTCCCCATGATCATCCAGCAATGTCCGCTCTTCATCTTCAGAATCTGATATATCGAAATTGTTTATTCCTTCGCAGACATGGGCGAACTGGTCCATCTGTTTATTAACAGATTCCAGTCCGTTACCGGTCTTTGTAAAGACTCCTATTCCAACAGCCTGTGTTACTGACTGCAGTAGTGAAAGCTGCTTTTCCTTTTGCTCTATTTCCATATTCTTCTTTTCAAGTAGCAAACTCTCTTCAGCTTCCCTCTTGATAACATCTCTTGCCATAAGGACTTCCTCCGTAAGAACATGAAAACGGTCCTCCAGGATAGAAAGCTGGTCGCCACGCGCGTATTTCTGTGATTTTGAACCTAAAGCATGTTTTGAAAAATCAGATATGCGATGGGTTAATCTCTGGACCCGTTGTGTTATCCAAAACATAATAATCCCGAAGGTAATAATAAACACCAGGGCTGTCATGGCAATGTGCTGGCGTCCTCTTGAAATCACCTCCTGTGTATGGGCCTCGATTTCGTCCATGGATATAAATGAAACAAACTTGATCGCCTGTTCTGCTGCACCATAATCAAAAAACTCCTGTCCGGTAACAAAGTAACTATCTAACAATTTATCAAGAGGGGTACCCGGAGTTATCTCCTCAAGGTTGCTGCTCATCAATATGAAGGGGTTCTCTTCTTCTGATGATAGTAATGCGATTATGTGTCCTGATGTCGACATGCCCAGGGAAGCTGTGAGAAATTCATCATCAATTGGAGAGGCCAGCATCAGGGTGGCCAGTAATTTACCCTTTTCATTAAAGGATTTTAATGAGGTCAAGTAGGGTTTACTATCAAGGTTGCTTATAAAATTTTGTCCGGCGCTTTTTGCGAGCAATAGCGGTGATGGCTTAAGCAGAGATGGAGGAGGGTCGTTTCGACTGCTCATATAAACCTCTCTGACTTTATTATTGGGATCCAGCAGAATAGCATAGCGGGGTTTGGCAAAAGTTCGTAGTACTGATAGTTTTGGAAACCAGTTGGGGGGTCTTCTATGATATTTGATAGAAATATCATGTTCAGTACCTGATAACCAATCCTGACTTTTAATGTATTCACTAAATTTCTGTTGAGATACAAATAATTTAACCGATTGAAGGTGGGTTTTTACATACCTGTCAAAGCTCATTCGGTCTTTCATTGACTGCTCATTCAGCCTGTCAGACAATTGGGCCTGAAAATATATTTTTAGCTTACGGGACTGTATATTATCTATAACTCCCCACACAACAATCCCCAGCAGAATTGAAACCATCACCATCTTAAAGGTTAGGGGTATATGTCTATGAAAGCGGACGATCAACGGACGGCGTGAAGCTTTTGACCGCTCTGGAAATGTGCGGTTATTACTCGTCCTGGTTTGCTGGTTATTAATATTTAAATGCATTGTTAAATATATTTGCTCTAAAATACAATTCTAGAGAAACTTCATTGACATACTAATACACTGAGTTAGTCCAACATTGTTCTATAGCATGTGTTAATCCGGTTCTCCAACCAGTTCGTTGCCATAAAATTTCCATCCTGCTTCCCTCAGACGGGATGCCGGGACAAATTTAAACTTGCTATCCATATGTTTCACCTGTTGAAATATATAGTCCACTATTTTTTTAGAAAGCGGATTTGAAGCATCAGCATCTTCCCATGTAGTAAGGTTGTAAACTCGGTAAAGAGGATAGTCTCCTGACAACAGATGAGAAGAATACGCAGGATCATATCCATTGATATTCAGTATTTTTACTTTCCCTTTATCCAGAAAATTATGGATCATCCATAAGCTTTCATAACCTATTGCGCGTTTATTAATGGATACCTGGGAAATCATATCCGGTATTGCTCCCACCTCCAGAAGGTTCGGGCTGAAGATGTCTTCATTATCAAGCAGCAACCGCCAGTGGCCTGCCCTTAGCTTACAATGGAGTCTACCAACAGGTTGGATTGGAAGATTTGGGCCTTTTCTTCCATTTGTAATGCGTATTTCAGACCAACGTGAGATTTCTCCCATAAAAATCTCACGTGCCTGATGAATTGTGAGATTATCAACAGGATTGTCCTGATGGACAATTAATGAAAGCGAAGCAATTCCAATTGTATGGAAACGCAGCCCTGGAAGCCTGTCTGTTAAACCAGGGGCACAACAATATCCGCCAATGTCAATAGTTTTACTAGCAAGCATTCCTGAAGATATGCCGCAGGTGCCGTTCTTAACAATAATTTTCAAATTATTGTTTTTTGCATATTCTTGGATTAACGGTAAAAAAGCCGGATACATCTGCTGATCAAGACTGATAACAAGGTCAGCGTCTGCTGATTTAGGACCATATTGTATTGTCTGTTTTTTCCAGGCGTCCGGCATGTCCATTATCTGAATCGGATCAGTAAAAGCAGGTCCATGCAAGGTCTCTAGAGGATTATGTTCAGCAAATGCCCAACAAGGAGAAAGTACAATAATAATCACTAGAACAATAGTTTTACACGGTAGTGATACAATTCTATTAATCAATATTTTCACTAATTTTTGCCTTAAATATAATATGTGCTTATATATTTATAAGTTATCGGTTAGAATGATTATAAACTTAAATATTATTAGTTAATGGCCCATTCCCAATTTATTGACAGGGAAAAGGCAATCGTTTAATCTATTAAAATGCTTGAATTTTCATTAAAAAAGATTCGTTATCTTAATATTGTCATCATAGCGTTCATAGTTGTTTCATCCCTTGTAATAATCAGGTTTATAGTTGATATTTCTTTTTCAAAAAAGGAACCTTATTCAGCGTCCATTGATGGCAGGCAGGCAAGGAAAGCTGTAAAAGGTATGAACATAATGCAGTTCTCGCCGGTACTTGAAAAGAATCCCTTTGGTAAGCCAATGAAGCTGCAGCCGATCGGGGTATCAAAAAAGACAGGTACAACAGTTGCTGGGCCAACTGAGATTTCAGACCTTTTACTTATTGGTACTGTCGTAGGGCCAAGATATATTAGTTATGCTGTTTTTCAGGAGAAGAATAAGGCCGGCAAACAGGATATTTTTAGCTATGGAGACCAGATATTTGATTATGGGATTTTGACCAAAATCGAGAGATCAGCGGTGGAGATACAAAAAGATGATTTGAGTTATTCCCTGCAAATTGATTATGAGAAACTAAGCGACAGACCTGGGAAAAAATCTGTAAGAAGCATGTCAAGAAAAAGAAGCACATCAAGGGGCGCTTTTGCAAAAAAGATTGGTGAGAGGGAATATCTTCTTGATCGTTCAAAGTTACAGAAATCCATTGAAAATCCAGAGAAAGTCCTTACAGACGCGAGACTTTTACCGAACATTATTAACGGAAGACAGGAGGGATTCAAGATCAGTGAAGTGGTCCCAAACGGACTGTATCACAGCCTTGGTTTAAGAAATGGAGATATCCTTTTAAACATAAACGGCCTTGAGATATCCAATCCTGAAGTAGCCATACAGGCCATGTCCGCTTTAAAAGGAATGAACAGGATCAACCTTGATATTATGAGAAGCGGTGAGAATATGTCTATGGATTACCAGATAAGGTAGCGATAAATTGACAATTAATAAATGATTAATGATAATGTTGGGAGCGAAAATCAGGAGCTGACGCTATAATACATGATAAAGGTATATATATGATAATTAGTAGATTTTTTGTTGCTTTCTGTTTGATCGTCTCCATCGTATGCTCATTTGCTGACTTGTCATCGGCCCGGAGTGATGGAAATGTGGAGTTATCTGCTGTGCCGATTGCAACAGAAGAACGGGCAAGGGACAGTTTCTATCAGGAACCTGAGATTGTATTTGATTTTGTTGATGTTGAAATTAAGACTGTTATCAAATTTATCAGTGAGATAACCGGAAATAACTTTGTTTTTGACGAAAGAATCAAGGGGAAAATCACTATTATAGCCCCTACCAAGCTCTCCATAAGTGAATCATTCCGTTTGTTTACATCTATCCTGACCCTAAAGGGTTACACCATTATCCCCTCCGGTAACAAGACATATAAAATAATTCCAGCATCTCTTGCAAAACAGGCAGGTCAAATTGCTGAAGATGACAAACGTCCTGTCAATGAAGGATATATAACAAAGATTTTGACCACTGAGCATATCAAAGCTACAGAGACGCTACAGTTTTTACGCCCAATTGTATCAAAAAACGGGCATATATCAGCCTTTGGCCCCAGTAACTTGCTGCTTATTGTTGACTCTGCAGTTAATATCGAGAAGATTATCTCAATTCTCAAACTGATTGATCAGCCAACAGTTAGTGAAGAGGAGGCAAAGATATATGTCTATTTCCTTGAGCATGCCGATGCAACAGAGCTTTCAAAGGTCCTTCAGGGAATTATCAGAAATCTCCAGACAGCGCGCAAGGCTGTGAGACGTAATGGAAAGAAAACCACTGCCAGAACTCCTCCCGTTCTTAATATAACTCCTGATCAGGCAACAAATTCGCTGGTAATTGTTGCTCCGCCTTCGGAATACGGAAACATAGAAGAGGTTATTAATACCCTTGACAAGAAGAGGAAGCAGGTATATGTAGAGGCAATGATTATGGAAGCCTCCACTGACAAGCTTCAAGAGCTTGGAACCAAATGGAGGGCAACTGTAACTCATGAGGGCGAGCCGATAGTGATTGGCGGGGTAGGGAATATTGATTCAGCAACTACCCTGGGCATCATTAATGGACTGTCCGGGTTTACAATGGGCGGCATGGGGAATTTCTTTGATGTCCCTGTTACATCAATAGGTTCGGACGGTTCAGTTTCTACGAATACCCTTACAGCGCCTGGCTTTGCGGCTCTTTTCAGCAGCAATGAATTCAAAGATGTTATTAATGTTCTTTCTACACCACAGATCCTTACTTCTGATAATGAAGAAGCAGAGATTCTTGTCGGTGAGAATGTTCCGTTCATATCCCAGAGAGAGCGTAATGCAACCACTACCAATACAGTGTTGAATACTATCGAAAGGACTGATGTAGGAATTAAACTTCGCATTAAGCCCCAGATAACTGAAGGCAATTATGTGAAGCTGGAAATTTTTCAGGAAATATCTTCTGTCAAGACTGCCTCTGATGATATTCTCACGACTGTCGGACCGACTACAACCAAAAGATCAACTAAAACATCGGTTATTGTAAAGGACGGAAAAACAGTTGTTATTGGCGGTCTGATGCAGGAGAAGGAAGAGGTAAGCATTAGTAAGGTCCCCATACTTGGGGGATATCCCTATTCTTGGGTGGCTTTTTAAATTCAGGAGCAAAGCAAAAAACAAGACAAATCTCCTGGTCTTTTTGACACCTCATATTATTAAAGAGGAAGACCAGTTGACAACCATAACCGACCGGAAACGCCGCCGTTTTGTTAAGGAAGAAAAGTTCTATAAACATGGAGAGTTGTTTGTTAAGTTTAATGAGGGCGTTTCTGAAGAAAAGGCGTTGGAGATAATTAAAAAAAGCAAGGCGTCGGTTATTAAACATTTTGAAAGCAGTGGTGTATATCACATTAAGTTCAAATATACTATGGAAGTTGAAGAGGCGATTGATAAGTTTATTGCCTATGCAGAGGTGATGTATGCAGAGCCGAATTATAAAGTCAGTATCAAGAATGATCGGTTGGATATCAGCAATCAGGGTGAATCAGAAAAGCCTGCCTGCCCTGAAGATAATACAGGCAATAAAGTGCAGCAGGAATCAACAATGAAGGAACAAGAAGGGGATAAAAAAAAACTACCTCCAGCTGACCCTGATGCTGATGAACTAAAAATTGCTGCACAGGACAAACCCGTTACAGAAGTCCAACATCCTGATACAGAAATTCCTGAAAACAGTTTATCGAAAGAGGTTGAACAATCTGTTGATAATGAGAAGTCCGGTGGGTCTGAAAAGATTGAAACAACAATAAAGGAAGTAGTTGAAATAAAGAGTATGCCTTCTGAGACCTCAGAGGATAAGATTAAAAAAACAAATAATAAGATCATTCGTGATGAAACAGCAGAAAAGCCTCATAATGGGAAGTTTTATATTCAGGTAGGGGCCTGGAGAAAAAGTAAACATGCAGTAGACACTATTGCTAAATTAAAATCCCGCTACCCGGAAACGTATATAATTAAAGAGAATGATTATAGCAAGGTAAGAATAGCCGGTATCATGACTAAGCGTGCAGGCAATCTCATGATAATGGAACTGGAAGATGATTATCACCTTCTCCCATTTCTTGCCAATAATCATTAACTTATTTGAGAAAATATTGTCATGGAAACTGTAGATAATATTAAAGATGATGATATAGACCATTCTCTTCTGAAGAACATTCCTCTCTCCTTTGTTAAAGGAAATGTATTTCTTCCCTTGCGAAGTCAGGAAAGTGAACTGCTTGGAGCGGTTGCTGACAATAGGGGTATCTTTGCCCTCAGAGACCTTGCAAGAAAAATGGACCTCAAGCCCCATCCTGTAGAAGCAAAGGAAGATGTTATTATTGATGCCATAAACCGGATATACAGCCAGACCAGCAAGGTGGATGAGGTTATGGGGGATATTCAGGGTGAAGATCTGTCCATGATTGCTACGGAATTTGAGTCTCCCAAGGACCTGTTGGAGCTTACTGAAGAGGCACCCATAATCAGGCTGCTTAATGCCATGTTAATGGAGGCTGTTAAAGAGAAGGCCAGTGATATACATATCGAGCCTTATGAAAAAGGAGTGGATGTCAGGTTCAGGGTTGATGGAATTCTGAACAAAGTATTAAGTCCTCCCAAAATTATTCATGATGCTCTTATATCAAGAATAAAAATAATTGCAGATCTTGATATTGCCGAAAAGAGACTTCCCCAGGACGGAAGAATAAAACTGCTTGTAGGGGGGAAAAACATAGACATCAGGGTATCAATCATACCTACTGCATTGGGAGAAAGGGCTGTACTGAGATTGCTGGACAGGCAGGCCGGGGTATTGAGCCTTGAAATGCTCGGGTTAACTGACTCAATTCTTTATTCAATGAAGAGGGCACTTTCCAGGCAGAACGGGATCATACTGGTGACAGGTCCTACCGGTTCAGGTAAAACAACAACCCTTTATGGGTCTCTTCTTAAACTGAATACTGAGGACAGGAACATAATCACTGTTGAAGATCCGGTTGAATACCAGTTAAACGGAATAGGGCAGATGCAGGTGAATCCCAAGATAGGCTTGACCTTTGCTGCAGGCCTTAGGTCAATTCTGAGGCAGGACCCGGATATAATGATGATCGGTGAGATCAGGGACCTTGAAACTGCCGAGATCGCTGTCCATGCTTCATTAACAGGTCATCTTGTATTGAGCACGCTCCATACAAATGATGCGCCGAGCGCTGTGGCGAGATTGGTTGATATGGGAATTGAACCATTCCTTGTTTCTTCTTCTCTTGTCTGTATACTAGCCCAGAGGCTTGTCAGAGAGATCTGTCCTTATTGCAAGGAACCCTATACTCCTTCACAACAGGAGATAGATTACCTGGGACTTGACAGTCCACCGGCGCAGTTATATCGTGGCAAGGGCTGCGATAAGTGTCTTGAAAAGGGTTATCTTGGCAGGACAGGTATATATGAACTTCTGGAAGTTGGTCCTGAAATACGAAGTCTGATAGGCGAGCGACAAGATGCCCAGGTTATCGGAAAAGCTGCAGCTGATCTGGGATTCAGGCCAATGAATAAAGACGGGATAGATAAGATCATTAGAGGAGTTACAACTGTTGATGAAGTTTTAAGAGTGACCCATAGTTTTAAAATTACCAAATCACAGTGAGAAAAATAGAGAATTGAAATGCATTTTTCGGGTTAATTGTAACTACTCAGGTCTCCCCCTTTGAAAAAGGGGGAATAAGGGGGATTTTATGATTATAAGCTTTTCAAATCCCCCCTAACCCCCCTTTTCTAAAGTGGGGAATATATTGCTGAATAGTTACAGTTATTTATAAATTATGCCTATATTCAAGTATAAAGGATACGATCATGCGGGCGCTGAAACAGAAGGCGTTATTGAGGCTGATGGTCAAAAGGATGCAGCCTTTAAGATCAAAACAAAAGGCGTCTTCCCCAAGGAAATATCAGAAGCTGTCACTTCAGAGAAAAAAATCCTGTTTAAGAAATTTTCACCTCTTGTGCTGGCAGGTCTCACAAGAAGGCTGTCAACTCTTTTATCCTCCGGTGTCCCTCTGATTGATGCTATTGGATCATTATCAGTTGAACAGAAAAGTGAATGGAAGAATTTATTGATAGGTCTGAAAGAAAAACTGGCAGGAGGTTCAACTCTTGCGCGTGCAATGGAATCATACCCGGATGTATTCCCTGATTTTTATACAGGTCTTATTGCTGCCGGTGAGAGCAGTGGCAAACTGACAGACGTCCTGATGAAACTATCTGACTTTCTTGAGAATGATATTAATATAAAGAACAAGGTCAAGACCGCGTTGATATATCCGATATTTATGTCTGTAGTTAGTGTGACAATCGTATTGTTCCTCTTTACATTTGTGATCCCGAAAATTACCAAAATATTTGAAGACACAGCAACTACACTGCCGGTGATGACAGTTATACTGATCTGGATAAGTGCGACATTAAAAAAATTCTGGTGGCTTTTAATTGCTCTTTCAGCCGGGGCAGTACTACTTGTCAAAAAAATCAAGGAAACCAGAAAAGATTTAATAGATGCAATATTAATAAAAGATCCTACAGGGATTCTTATGGGCCTGTATATGCTGAGGTTTACCATGACCATGGGTTTTCTGCTTTCAGGAGGGCTGCCTATTCTTCAGGCCATGAAATTGACAGGCAAGGCGACAGGTAATGTTGTTCTTGAGAATAGAATAATTGATGCGGAAAACCTTGTGTCACAGGGGGCCAGACTTTCGACCAGTCTTGAAGGGTTTCCACCCACATTACTGCAGATTATTTCTACCGGAGAAGATACAGGAAAACTGCCCGAGGTTTTACAGAAGACATCAGAGTCATATGAGGCTGAATTTGACAGGAACCTTAACCGAATGATTAGTCTTCTTGAACCATCACTTATATTGATAATGGGTCTGGTGGTGGGATTTATTGTAGTATCAGTGCTCATGCCAATTTTTGAACTCAATGAAATGATGAAATGATTTTTATGAAAGAGAAAGCAAGACGGCCAGAAGGATTTACCCTGATTGAACTTATGGTAGTGATGATCATCATAGGTATACTGGCGGCATTAGTGGCGCCACGTTTAATGGGTAAGGCAGACAAGGCAAAAGTAACAGAAGCCAAAATTCAGATAAAAAACTTTGAGACTGCTTTGAGGCTCTTTAAAATGGACAATGGTTTTTATCCCTCTACTGAGCAGGGGTTGGAAGCGCTGATTACTTTGCCGACAGCAGGGCAGATTCCGGAGAACTATAAGGAGAGCGGATACCTTGAGAAGAGAGTGCTTGCTTTAGATCCCTGGGGCAATGAATATGTTTATATATCTCCCGGCGAGCTTGGAGACTATGATATTGTCTCCTATGGAGCTGACGGACTTCCTGAAGGTGAGAAGCTTAATGCCGATCTTGTTAACTGGAATTTTTAGGCAGGGATGATTGAAACCGGCGATAGGACTCCAGGGAACGTATTAAAACCTCTTCAACATTGTTCTCCAACCAATTCATTAAGTTCAATTTCCAGAGGCTTCACGCTTGTCGAACTGATTATAGTAATTTTTATTATTTCCATGACTGCCGCGTTAATAATGCCTTCTTTATGGGACAGGGGAGAAAGGGCGCTAAAGCAAGAATCCAGGCATATCAGTAATACATTGAGGTATTTATATGATGAAGCACTTGGCAAAAAACAGACGTACAACTTAAAGATCAATCTTGATAAAAATGTGTGGAGTTATAAAAGTAAAAATGAGTCCCGCAGTTTTGAATTAAAGGACGGCGTCATGTTTAAGGACATTATTATTCCATCAATTGGGGACGTTTCTTTTGGTGAAGTAATAATGGCATTTGGACCATTGGGGCCGGAGGAGCCCATAATAGTTCATCTTATGAAGAAAGAAATGGAATACACAATTATATTTAATCATATTAGCGGCAGGACAAAAGTTTATGAGGGGTACAGGAAATAAATGAAACGCCATGACCTATCATTCAGAAATGTGCTTACTGGTCGTACAGGTTTTACCCTTCTTGAGATAATGATTGCCCTTGCGATCATTGGTATTACTCTTGTAGTTGTAATTCACACGGTTAATTATCATGCAAATGTGCTGTATGAAAACACTCTGACTACAGAGATGTATCAGGCTGCCAAAGAGAAGATGTATGAGTTGGAAATGAACCCGGTGAAATCAAAGGGCAAGATAGATGAAACAGGTCTGAAATATGAAAGCACTGTTAGAAATGTGGAAGAGATGGGTCTTATTGAACTGAAGACTGTTATTTATGGCAAAGGCAAAGAGGTTGTTCTTAGTGAACTGGTTTTCAGGTAGCGGCATTAAAGTTATGAATAGATATTTGCAGATACTTGGTACAAGAAAAGATGGATTCACTCTTATTGAAGTGCTTGTGAGTTTGACCTTACTGACAATTGTGCTCGGTGCTGTTTACAGCTCCTTTTTTTCTGTTCAGCGGGCAGTCGAAAGGTTTGATAATGTATCGCTCCGGTATCATGAAGCCCGGACAACATTAGATATAATAAGGCGCGAGATTGAGGCAGCTATATTGAAAAACCCGAAGCAGAAGGATTTAATTGACAGGGCAACATTTGAGGTGAAAGACAGGGATGTTTATGGGAAAACCGTTTCCTCAATGGATCTGACAGCTTATTCTTTCAGAGGGATTGGGATGAGCACTGTATCATATTTTGTGGAGGAAAATAATAAGGTGCTTACGCTTATGAAAAATGAGAAGCCGCCTATTATTAAATCTGAAGGATATACAGTAGATCTTATTGAAGGCATAGAGAGCTTTACAGTGGAGGTACTGTTCAATAATAAGTGGGTCAAGACATGGAATGCTTCTGACACAAGGAAACTGCCTGTAGCTGTGAAGGTTACTATTGAGTTTGATGACAATGGCCGTATCATCAAGCTGTCAGAATATGCAAGGCCAAAGGTGGCGTTTAGATAATAATGTCAGTAACTAATTTTAAAGAAATAAGCCCCGGATCAGATAAGGGGCGATCAACTGTTTTCAATGACAGGGGATCAGCGCTTATTATTACACTTCTTCTGATTTCGATTTTAGTAGGTCTTGTTGTGAACTTTGTATATGAGGTCTATATAGACTCCTCTGCCGTGTCCAACTGGAGTAATGCCCAGAGGGCGTCTTATATAGCAAAATCAGGGCAGAACATTGCTGCCAGTTTTATAAAGCAAATTAACCTGTATCCGCATTCAAATATACGTGAAATAGCTTTGCCTGTGGTCAGAGATTTCGGCCAGGGCGCAACGTTAGTAGTGACAGTGGAGGATGAAAATTCTAAATTTAATATTAATATTATTGCTAATCCAGATAATATTCCTCGGTTGCAAAAGCTCTTTGAATACCTTAAGATTAATCCTGATATTGCACTAATTATTGCTGATTGGATAGATCCTGACAGTGATCCAAGAACGTCTGATTCAGAAGATGTTGCAAAGAATGGATTGCTATGGTCAATAGATGAACTAAAGTTGATTAAGGCTATAGATAATGAAGTGTTTGATAAAATTAGCCCCTATGTAACGGCAACAACTAACTGGTTAAACTGGAAAATAAATATTAATACGGCAGAATTGCCAGTATTGGTCAGTTTAGATAAAAACATGACTGAATCACTTGCAGAAAGAATTATTGATTTTAGAAAGGACTCTCCTTTTGAAACAGTGGATCAAGTTCAGAATATTTCAGGATTGAAAACTATAGGAATAAATATTATTGGTAAATCCGATGTCAGGAGTAAAAATTTCAGAGTAATGACCAGAGCTACAGTGAATGATATTCCAAGAATAATCGAGACTGTTATTGACACTAATTCCAAGATTTATTTCTGGAGAGAAACATGACGGATATTGTATTCATAGACTGGATGGTGAAGGACTTGAATGTCTATGAATTTACTAAAACTGGGACTGATTATGAGCTTGCTGACTCCAAGTCTGTTCCGATAGAAGATGATCTGACATCGTCACTGCTCGATTCATTGTTTGAAGAGAAACCTGACAATTTGTATTTAAGCCTTCCCCTTGACCTGCTCACCTTAAGGGAACAGGCATTCCCCTTTTCTGATAAGCAAAAAATTAAGGACACCATAGCATATGAGCTGGAGGGTGTATTGCTGGAGAGCATTGAGTCATACTCAATTGACCATGTTGTTACTGAATCATTTGATGACAGTAGTAAAGTGATGGCTGTCTGTCTGGAAAAAACAAAGCTGCAGGAAATAATAGGGACTTTTTCTGCTGCCGGTCTTGATCCAAAAGTAATCACCTCAATTGATCTCTGGTTATATGGTGGAAAAGGTGAGGACTTCCTTGGAAAGCCGATGTCTGATAAGAGTGTAAGAGCTGAAACTGCCAGGAAAGAACTTGATAGTCCTTCTATTAACCTGAGGCAGGATGAACTGGCATACACAGGTGATCTTGAGAAGTTAAAAAAAGGGCTTAGAGTGACAGCGGGTCTTCTGCTAGTACTGCTTGTATTAATAGGAACTTTCACAACAATGAATTTAATGGCTGCAAAAAAAGAAAGTGTAAATTTATCCGGACAGATGCAGGCGTTATACCGGGAAGTATTTCCAAAAGAGAAAAAAGTAATAGATGTTGGAAGACAGTTTAAAGGGAAATATAATACCTTAAAGAAAAAGAAGGAAGCATTGGCCGGTATATCGATGTTGGACAACCTTCTGGAAGTGGCTCTCAATAATAACAGGGCTGCAACAATCCATGAACTCAGTGCTGACGGCAAGAATATAATCATAAAAGGGACAGCAGGGTCTTTTGAGGATGTTGAATCTATTAAGAATAAATTTGCCAAATCATTTAGCAAGGTAAAAGTCACTGAATCCAGTTCCGGTTCTGATAAGAAGGTGGCTTTCACGATGCAGATGCTGGAGAAGAAACTATGAATGATCTGGCAAGAAAAATATTGTTCTTTGATAAAACTATTTCAATATTGACTGTTCTGTCATTAATCACAATTGTAATTATCATGATAACTTCCATATATTCAAATGAAGCAAAAACTGATAATGAATCACTTCGTCGCCAGTTAAAGGAAATAAACTCTCTTGCAAGCGGTGTTATAAACATAAAAGGTTTTGTAGAGTCCAAGGAGAAAAAAATAGGTCTTCGCAAAACAAAGGGTGTTGTATCAACCATGCAGCAGACCCTTAAATCGCTGGGCATGAAGGCCAAGACGATTAAACCGCTTGATAAAAAGAGGGTACTTGAATATTTAGAGGAAAATGCTGAACTTGAAATAGAGGATGCAGATCTTAATCATATAGTAAACCTGCTTTATAAAATCGAGACCTCTCCCATACCGATCAAAATCAAGAGCACTTCAATGAAAACTTCCTTTGAAGATCCTGATAAATTCACTCTTAAGATTATGCTTGCGCTTATCACAAAAGGCTAGACGCGATATTATCTATGAACAAACTCCTTAATATTCTGTATGTATTAGCAGGATTAATCGTTTTTCTGTTACTAGTATGGTTTTTTGCCATTCCTGTAAGCCTCATACAGTCTAATATCGAAGATGTTGTTGCGCAGTCGGGTAACAACAATATGAAACTGTCCATTGAAGGGCTGAGAAAGGGACTTTTATTAAACCTTTATGCAGATAAACTTACTCTTGAGATTGATAGCAAGCCTGCATTGATTATTACTGAATTTGCAGGTAATTTTGCTCCAGCCTATTTGCTGGATGGGAAGCTTGCACTCAGGATCAAAGGTAATATAGCAGACGGTGATCTGAATGGTGTTTTTCAATTTCCTGTAAATGGAGAAATAAAAATAGAGAGGGCAGCGCTTGATAAAATACCCTACCTGTCACGTTTCGGGATAGACATCAAAGGATCAGTATCTTCAGACATTACTTTGGATATTGAGGCAGTAAATATAGTGTTCAAGGTCCCTGATCTTAGCATTGATGAATCTACATCAGTAATACCTCTATTGAATACATTTCATGCTCTTCAGGGTTCTGTCTCAATAATTCAGAACAAGGTTCAGGTGGAATCTATAAGTCTGGAGGGGGACAAAGGGTATGCAAGATTAAAAGGCAGTATTCTCAATAACAGGATGGATCTGGCTATTGAATTGATGCCTGACAGGGACAAACTTAATGCTCTTGAATCAATGATGATAGGTAAGTATATTGTTTCTCCGGGATACTATGTTGTCCCTATCAAGGGGATGATGCCTTTATAAGACATAT
>PVMK01130733.1_pt1 | contig 27496 bp, 28 predicted proteins | sample 1853481 | NCBI WGS metagenome assembly PVMK01 (sample SAMN08533507, study PRJNA380276) | Marine sediment metagenome, whole genome shotgun sequencing project. | reverse complement strand
GTAAAAGTAGTGGGAAGCAAAGGATGAAATTTGAATTGATAATATGAAACCTCGGGCTGGGGAATTGACCACTAAAATGGTTAGTTATTTTTCGTTTGCAAATAGTTTGCAAAAAATACAGTTACGAAAACTACATTGTAACTGCTTGATTATCACTGTGGGCCCTGCTGGGCCTGTTATTGAAGTGTATAACAACTTAGATAATCTTAAAAACATATCAGGCTGCATTTCTAAGTGCAATTTCTATTACTTAAGCACTATCCATAACCGTTAACGTTTGAAAATTGTATGGCCGAAAGCAGAGGAATGTTTGAATAGAAGATAAAATCCAGAACTGGTAGTGGAGTTTTTTTCCGAAAATGGTTCATTGACTGTAAATGATGACCCACCTGCAATTGGAAGAGAAGCAATTACCAAGGTTGCGGAAGGGTTTATGAGTGCTTTTCCTGATATGATAGTAGGAATGGACAGTTTGGTTGCCAAACCAAACGGGACGAAATACCATTGGACATTGACTGGTACAAATAACGGACCGGGCGGCACTGGCAATAAAGTATTCATATGTCGGTGGACTTTTATAAAAAGGTCGGGTTCAATCCTCCTTGGATTGGATATTAGTTAAATCGGTTTTGGCGGACAAGTAAATAGTTTCAAACCAAACCCTTGCTTTCTGAGAAGTTGTTATCTTGAGTTCCCCCAAGCTTTAAACGATGCTCTGATCCACGGATTCCTCAATGGCCATACTCATATCGGTACGATCTAAAACTATTTACTGTGAAGATGATGGAAAATAAACTGATCCCTAAAACCCCGGTCAGCATGATGCCGGTAGTAACCAACTGCTGGGTACTGGTGCCAGCCATGATTTCACCATAGGCCAATATTGACAAGTAGGATCCCAAAAAAACAAATATAAAAGTAGAGGTGGTTGCGATTATTCTTTCTGATATCTTTTTCATGATCTGTGCGTTCGGTTATTTTATTAATTGTATACTGGTTTGAACGCATCCTGCCTTCGACGGTCTGGAAAAAATGGGTCTAAGAGGTCTCACTTTTTTTGTTGAGACCTTTTAAGTGGTAACTATCTGTTAATAAACCTCTTGCATTGGGACTTAAATCGTCTCTTTTCAGGATATTGAGACCTTAATCGATGAAATTGATCTTTGTTATGCGTAAGTTTGGCCCCGTATTAATTCCTCCAAGGCAGGTAGAGTATGGTGACGATTCTGGCGATTGGTGCAATCCAATCTTTATTTTTTTCGATGATACTGCTCACAAAGGAGCACCACTCTTTGTCGGATAAAATCCTGCGGTACTGGCTGCTGGTGTTATTTCTTCACATTGCGGCAAATCTCATAGAGTTGATGGGATATTACGAAATATATCCACACCTCATTGGCTCTTCCTCCTCACTGGTCTTTCTATATGGTCCGTTACTCTATTTTTATGCCAAGACTTATGTGTCGGATTCGTTTGAGTTCCGCAAAGTTTATCTGCTGCATTTGGTTCCTTTTCTCATTTACAACCTGGCGTTTATCCCTTTCTATATTCAAAGTGCTTCTTACAAACTGCACTATTATCAAGAGGTGTTAACCAATGACTCTCCATTAGTGGCGGTGGTGGCCTTAATCGCTAAGACCCTGTCCATTCCGGTCTACCTGATATGGACATCGATATTGTTAAGAAAACACCAGAAAAACATCGCCCAGTATTTCTCCAATTTAGAAAAAATAGATCTCAGATGGTTGAAATATTTGGTCTGGAGCATGGGAGCAGTGACGGCGGTCATCCTGTTGTCAGCGGTTGTAAAAGTCCAGACAAATTTTGCCAACGCCTTTCACACCGAGCAATACATCTTCTCAGCCGCCACCCTATGGGTTTTCGGTTTAGGGTACTACGGGCTGAGGCAAACTCCTATCTTTACCAATGCCGCTCAACTTGACCGATTAAAAAGAGTGACCGCTACAACCCCAAAAAAAAGCAAACTAAAACCCACGGACGCTGAGCGGTATAAGCAATCCCTGTTTCAGTACATGAACCAACATCAGCCTTATCTTCGCAGCAAACTCACCCTCAACCAACTGGCTGATGTGGTACAAATACCTACCCTGGTGCTGTCCCAACTGCTCAACGAAGCACTAAATCAAAATTTCTTCTATTTCATTAATGGCTACAGGGTAGAGGAGGTGAAGAATAGATTGCAAAACCCAAAATACAAGAACTTGACCATCCTGGGCATCGCCCTTGAATGCGGATTCAGCTCCAAAGCAGCCTTCAATCGGATCTTTAAGATGCACACCGGAGTCACGCCGTCATCGTACTTAAAAAGCCAGAAGGCATAGGCGTAAAACTGGATACTGCTTTTAAATTGCTTGAAAAAGCCTACCAAGGTAAAGAATGTTGGATGTTTGGGTTAAAGACAGAGCCGTTTTTCAAGCCCCTTCACCACGATCCACGATGGCAGAAAATGCTAGATAAAGTGGGGTTTCCAGAGTGAGCCTGAATGGCCGTTATTGGCCGAAAGCAGCCATTCACCGTTATGCTTTATTTGCCTCTAGTTTTTGCGACTTTAATACCTCAAATCTTACTTATTTGTCAGAACCCAAAGCTCTACTTCTTCGGAAGAACGCCAGTGCTGATCTCGCTTTGTTTTTTCAGAAGCAGCTTTAACGGGTTTTTTAAAGCATTTTTCCAATTGAAATCTCCCACCTTTGGCTAGTTCCTTCTCTATCGGATGCTCTTTTGTCACATTTGTTATTTGAGCTAAATTCGAGAATATGAGCACAAGCTTTCCTTCATGTAAAAGCCTTTGTTTTGCTCCTGCAAAAAAATCAGGGAATAGCTTTTCATTGTAGTAAATAGCTTCATCAATACTATCCGGATTATGTAGTTCCGGCAACCAAGGAGGGTTAAAAACAATCAGTTCGGTCTGTTTTTTCCACCTACCAAAAAGATGCCCAAAGTCTAATTCTATCTTTCGAGATAACTTTGTATCTCCCATAAACTCTGCTAATCCAATAATCGCATTGGGATTTGTATCTGTCCCAAAAACCTTTTGAAATCCATACTTTATCATTTGTAAAGAAAGTACTCCACTCCCAATCCCAACGTCTATTGCTGACTTTTTAGGCCCTTTGTAACGTTTCAACCAATTGTCAAAAAGCACCAAATGTTCAAAACGTGTAGGAAAGTAAGTACCATAATATGGATGTAATTTATTTCGAAGTACAGGAATAGAAATCCCATTTAGGTACCACTGCCAAGCACTATTTAGACCTTGTACTTGAGGAAAGGATAACAAGAAATCACTTGTCTCTGGATAAAGCTTTTCCAACCAGCCGATCGAAGGAGATTTCTTTACTGCCAATTTATGATCTACAATTTCTATTAAAATAAGATTTGAGAGCTTACCATATTCTGACCGATACACACGTTGCTCCTGAAAAGACGTATCCGGAAATTTTCTATTCAGATGCGCATGTAACTCCTGAAGAAGTGACAATCCATTATTATAAAACTCTGTTATTAATATAGGGTTCCCGGCTTCCAATACTTCAATCGCATACTGAACATCTGTTCCACGTTTAAACAACTCTGTTTTTTTTCCAGACGCAATAGGTTCTGGTTTGTTTACCTCTATATCTGTAATCATTGATTGGTTTTCCTTTAGCACAAAGGTAAGTAATCCTTTCTGGCGATTCCTGTGACTTATGTTTGGTTGATAAAAATAATGAAATCATTTATGCTTCAATAAATCCTAATTCGATGGAAAGAACAGAAATGAAAGAGTATCTTGACAAGCTCAAAATAAACGTTGGAGTAAAAGAAATTCTGAGTTAGAATATCAAATCAGTAATATGAACACATAGCTATTAAAAATAAGGCTCTTTAGTTCTATCTATTACTCAGTAATTTCATTTATCATATCGCATAGTTTCATGGTTATACCAGTAGGATTCTAATCTCAATCCTGAGTTGGTTTCCTTTATTAGATATTTTTCTTTCTTCATAAAGTCATTCATTAACTCGTTTTCTGAAATGGGAAATAGTTGAAATGTCAAAAAGCCCTTTAATCCTCTTAGCAGGCAATGATCTTCGAATTTTTGATTCCTGTATTGATCATAGATCGTTTTTAACAATAAATATTCCATGTTGCTACTCAGTAATTCCTGACCGACATTCCCTTTAGGGATTATCGTTTTGTTTTAAGATTTTCCGTTTAATACTGACCACTTCATCATCTGTAAAGTCAATATTTTCTTTGTTTCTTTTGAACAGGTTGTCAATCAGGCTTGATTGATGTTTGTACAAACGGCAGGCCTTACAAAACAAAGTGTGACCTAGCAATTTTAATCTTTCGACCAAAGACAATCTTTCTATATTTTCCTTTTCAAGCAATTCACCTGCCTTTTTACAGGAAATCATTAATCTTTTCATACGTTGTAGTTCAAAACTTTAAAGCTTACATACATACTGCTAATATTGTCTTTTGCTAATTGACCTAATTGATATTTCATAATTCTTATCTGTTAAACCAATGTTTTTCAAGGCAACCTCTTAATTGAAGTTTCGCCCGGTGCAACAGTTGCCAATAGTTGGACGATGAAATGTTCAAATCCTGACAGATTACCCTACTTTCTATACCGTTGATAAATTTTAACCTAATACAAGCAGATTGTAACTCAGGTAACTCATAGATACAGAGCTGCCAAACCTTTATAAATTCCTGGTTATCTAGTAAATGTCCTTCGTCTTCATCTGGCCATACTTGGGGCTTCCTTCCTTCCTTCCAGTTACCTGCCTCATTAAAAAAAGGATTATTTATTGAATCGACCTGCGGGCGTGTGGAGAGTTTCCGGTAGTGCTCGGCTATCTTGTTATTCAATATGGCAAACAACCAAGATTTAGCTGTGCTAGCCTCTTTGAAAGAGGCATACTTTTCAGAGGCAATCAGGAAAATTTGCTGCACCAAATCTTCAGCCAACATTTTATCAGAGGTTTTATGAAAAGCCCAAGAAAGCAGGTCTTTGGTATATAGTTCGACCCAGCCTGCAATCTTGTCCGTTTTCCTTTTTGAAGAATCGATAACTGTGCTACCCATTTGAGATTAAACCATTTATAAACTACGCCATAGCCACAGGCTAAGCTTCTGACTTTTCCAATGTTCTAGTCTTATAAAGAACTTCATAACTTACTATTTAATTCAACCTGTATCTATTTAAGAATATGTTTTTTCTATTTGATCTACGGAGGATGTTCCTGCTGCAGTCAACAACCCAGTGAAGGCATGAATCGGTTTTCTAGTGATAATTCATACAGGAAGCTATCTATTGCCAAGATCATAGCAGGGCCTGGAAGGCCATTTATTGGGGAATCAAACAATATAAAGAAAAATAGCAGCAGTAAATAAAATTTATCAACTGCTGCTATCAATCAAAATGGTTTATGAATTTACTTTTGAATTTACTTCCATTATGATCTCGATATCGATATCACCACCAACTACCATCGTAGCCGCCCAATCTCCGGTACCCACTCCATAATGGTTGCGATCGATGGTGGTTTCGGCCTTAATGCTCATTACTTTGGTTCCTTTCATCATAGGGTGATCAGTAGTGCCAAGCACTGTAAAAGGCAGGGCAATGTCTTTGGTTACGTCCCGTATGGTCAACTTGCCATGCGCCAGGTATTTATTTTACCTTTTTTCACAAATTTTGTGGAGACAAAACGGATATCTGGGAAACTCTCAGCGTTAAAAAAATCCGCGGATTGCAGGTGCTTATCCCGCTTTGCATTCTGGGTATTTACACTTGCTACCTGAATTGTAAAATCAGCTTTACTTTCAGTAAGGTTGTTGGCATCAAATAAGAATGTTCCTTTATAATTTTCGAACCTACCGTTCACGGGGGTAAAAAAATGAGTAATGGAAAAATTGATCCCACTATGGGCTTTGTCCACTTCCCATTTCTGGGATGGTATCGACGAAAAAGCAAATACGGTCAATACAGCAACTGCGAGGAATGATAAATGAATTACGTTTTTCATGATTTATTTATTTAAAGATTTAATTTTTTGTTTTTCACCGGATATGTTGCATGAACTTCTAATTCCTGACACTGGATTAAAAAAAAATAAAATTATTTTCGAACCGATAATTACCATGAGCTTCAACGATGGGAAATATCCCTTTAAAAAAGGAGGAAGAGACTACTGCTGACATCCAGAGTATTTTTGCCAATATCTGAACGGCCGCTATTGGCCCAGGCTGTGTAAAAACGCCACAGCAGTTTAAAAAAAGGTGATAGTTGATGTCAAGATCAAATGTAGACCATCCGGCATTTGTGAGGCTTCCGAACCGATAACTTCCTTCCAGTAGAGACCAACTTCATCCGAAATCCAGTCGAGCTTAGAGGGGACTACATGAGGCCGCTTTTTAGTTTTCACACAGCCTGAGCCGAAAGTAGCCGTTGACGAAAGGCTGGAACCAACCCAAAGCAGCCGGTCGAATATTTCAATTTACTTCCTAAATTGGTTGTAAAAACGAGTAAAATTATGCGCATATGACAAGCTAGCGTTTATTGAATTCGATTTAAATTAACCCAGTATAGTCTTAGGTAATGATAGATTGGACGAATTTTTTCAATTAATAAAGTCATTATAAAAATGAAAGTAGTAGTTATAGGAGGTACAGGACATATCGGAACTTATTTGATTCCAAAGTTAGTCGACGCAAATTATGATGTTATATGTGTGAGTCGTCAAAAAAGAAGTCCTTATGTCTCTCATAGGGCCTGGAAGGCTATAACGCACGTCACAATTGATCGAGTAGTAGCAGAAAAGCAAGGCAGTTTTGCGACTCAAATCATAGATCTTAAAGGTGATATCATAATAGACTTAATCTGTTTCACACTTGAAAGTGCCGTTATTCTTGCCGAGGCCCTAATAGGCAATGTCCAACACTTTCTTCATTGCGGAACGATGTGGGTCCATGGTCATAGCGAAAAAGTACCTACTACTGAGGAGCAAAAAAGAAAACCTTTTGGATCATATGGAATCAATAAAGCAAAAATAGAGACCTATTTTCACTCGATTCATCAAAAAGACGGATTCCCTGCAACCATACTGCATCCAGGACACATTACTGGACCTGGATGGTTGCCAATCAATCCTATTGGAAATCTGAGTCCAGAAATATTTTTACGATTAGCTAAAGGAGAAGTGGTAATATTGCCTAATCTTGGAATGGAAACAGTTCATCATGTCCATGCAGATGATGTATCACAGGCCTTTATGAAAGCGATTGAAAATCGCCAAAACTCAATTGGAGAAAGCTTTCATGTGGTTTCAGAACAGGCTCTTACTCTACGAGGTTATGCAGAGGCGATGGCCGAATGGTTCGGTCAGAATGCAAATCTTGATTTCTTGGCATGGGGCGAATGGAGAAAAAGAGTGAATCAGGGAGATGCCGAATTGACTTGGGATCATATAGCCCATAGTCCTAATGGTAGTATCCTAAAAGCTAAGAGACTATTAAATTACCAGCCGAAATACAGCTCTCTCCAGGCGGTTCAGGAATCAATCGAGCATTACTTCGAAAAGGAAGGAATAAAAAGCAACCGCTAAAAATGTATATGATGTTCATAGCTGCCAAACGCAGCAACGACACATACATTGGACCGTTGGTGCAAGCGGGAAAGAAACATCGAGATTAAATGGAACAGCAGTTTATAGAAGAAAAAACATTTGAAAGAAAAGACTTCTCAGAAAACGGACTTGAAAAAGGCGACTACGAATTATGTACTTTTTCAAATTGTAATTTCTCGAATTCAGACTTGTCGAAAATCCGATTTATCGAGTGTGAATTTCACGACTGTTATTTAAGTATGGCTAATCTTAACCAAACAGGATTCCAAGATGTAATACAGAGTTATATTAAATGCTGCCTGCTTTCTTTTGCTCTGAACAAATAGATAAAAAATGAAGAACAAAGTTTTAGGAAAAAGAGAAGAAGAATTAGGGAATCGAAAAGAAATGTTCCTACGTGCACTTGGTCTTGCTAAAACACCGGTATTGATTGCCCTGTTTGTCACGCCAATTCGCTTTTTACTTGAACTGGCTGGGCTACCTGAAAATGTTATTTTCATTATTGGATTACTCTGGTTAACCTTGGTGGTCGCCGTCTACTGGGGAATCAAATTATTCGACGAAGAGCATCCATACCAACTACTCCTATTGAGTTTGGTCATCTTTTCACCAATTTCCAGGATTCCGGTCTTTGTGCTCTGGTGGATTACTAAGAGGTGGGAATTGGGAACTCATTATGACATATTCGACAACTGGGGGCAGGCACTCGTCGGACAGCTCCTGTATGGATCCCTTGTTCAAATCTTCCCTGGTTTTTTACTGGGTTCACTGACACTCGCCATCATGCGACACCGCAAGTCTGTAACGAAGTAAACTAGTCAGGTTGCTTGACCTCTTTTATAGTCTAATCAATTAATTCATCAGGATTAACACCCAAATCATAAGATAGTCCTTTAAGAGTATCTCCTGTTGGTTCAGTTTCTCCGTTTAGTAAATGTAACTGAACGGCCGCTTTTGGCCGAAAGCAGTCAGTCACCCACCTCTGATTATCAGCAGGTAGGTACACTTTCCTAGTATTTTTCGTAATTTGTTTTCATGCCTACCCAATCTCGTCAACTAGCTGCTATCACGTTTACCGACATTGTGGGCTACTACCGCCTTAATGAGTGAGGACGAGCAGAAAGAATTTGAAGTGTTGAAAAAAAATTGTAGTGTACAATGAGTAGGATCAGTAGATAAATAGCCTAATATTATATTTTAATCCTATGAAAAATCAAACAAACAAATCTGACTTTAGTGAGAAGAAGAATAATCTCAAAAACATTGATAAAAACCAACCAAAGCGCCGTTCTTTCATGAAACAATGTCTGGCTGCTACCGCCGGAGTTGTTGCCGCATCTACGGGAGCTATGGCTACACCTAGACTGATCTCTCCGTCTTTTGAGGAAGTAGTAAAATCCGGTATCAAAATAACAGATCTGAAATGCGCCATAATGGGGGGCAGTGCTGTCATTCGTATCGTAACCGATGCAGGAATTGACGGATTTGGTCAGGCTGAATCATATAAACCTTATCTGAAGCCTTATGTCTTATTTTATAAAGATTATATACTTGGCGAAGATCCAACCGATGTTGCACGCATATTATTGAAAATTCGACGCATGGGAAGTTTCAAGCCATGGGGAGCAGCAGTTAGCGCTATTGAGTTTGCGTTGTGGGATCTCGCAGGAAAAGCCGCCGGAGTACCTGTTTATAAACTATTAGGAGGGAAAATTCGTGACCATGTCCGCTGTTACAATGGGGCTATCCGGGTACAGAGAAATGGGACAGAACCAAAGGATTATATCGAATGGGGGCAAAATTTTAGAAAACTTGAGCAAGGATTTACAATTGTAAAGCAGGCAGTCGGATTCCATGGCCATTATGACAGCAGTGTCCCAAATTTCACCTATAATAATACAACTCCCTCTGCCAGTCCAAAAGGTAGAGGTCGTCGAGGGCCATTGACTGAACAAGGATTGAACGTTATTGTTGAACGAGTAGCAGCTATGAAGGAGGGATTAGGTGATGGAATCGGTCTGGCTCTTGATTGCGGCCCCGGCATGTTGTTGTCTGATGCGATAAGGCTTGCCAATGTACTGGAGCCATTTAATCTGATGTGGTGTGAAGATATGCTTACTGGTGATTATACGCCTTATGTGATGGCTGACGATTACGTTGAACTTACACGGAGTACAACCACCCCGATACATACCGGAGAACAGCTCTACCTGCGGGAAAATTGCCGAGAGCTCATAGAAAAACATGCAGTAAGGATACTTGGTCCCGACCCGGCAGATGTTGGGGGTATTGCTGAGTTGAAATGGATTGCTGAATATGCTGATCTCCATAGTATTCAGATTGCACCTCATGGAATTTTCAACGGATTGATCGGTCTAGCAGCTCAGGTTCAGGTGGGTGCTGCTATGCCTGAAAATTATATCGCATTTGAATACCCGGCTCCTACTCAGAAATGGTGGTATGAAATCATCGAAGGACTTCCTGATCCTATTGTTAAAGGTGGTCTTGTTGCAGTTTCGGACAATCCAGGCCTCGGCGTTGAATTTATTGTGGAAGAAGCAAAACAATATCTGGCAGAAGAAGACAAGAATTTCTTTGATTGAGAAAATGACCCCCGTTGAGGTCATTTTCATTGCCTATAACGTAAACGTGGGATGCTCTTTACCCGTATGTTACCCATCATAATGAAGAACCTACTTTCCATACTAATATTTATATCAATCTTAACTTTTAACGAAATTGCCCTTATAGCCTAACCAACTACTTTTAACGGATGGACCCAAGTCTGATTTCTCTTCTCTCTTTTCTTATCACCTTCCAGCTTCTATTTATTGGCATCTTTCTGATCACACATAATAAAGGAAACCGACGCAACAACATTCTTCTTGGTACTATATTTATCCTGATCGCCTGGAATATGGGAGACCTCACACTACAAATGAATGGTGTCGTTTTCAAATGGGAATTCCTACAACTTATCGATAACGGCTTTTTTTTTCTCTATGGTCCAATTTTTTACTTATACGCTCAGGGCGTCATTTTTAGAGATTTCAAATTATCCAGTGGGAACCTACTGCATCTGATACCCTACCTGCTGCTTACTATTTTACTCCTGTCCTTCAAAAACCTTACGCCTGTCAGATCGGATGAAATCATTATGAACGATTTGCCCTGGATATTCTACCTGATAAGTGCTTTAATGTATGCCCACGTCTTTGTTTATCTCGGACTGACCTACAAATCCCTTTTGAAGTATCGTAAAATCATTAAGAACAAATATTCTCAAATAGATCAAATCAATCTGGATTGGCTTAGTTTCTCTATTAACACCTTTGGCCTACTCACTTTTCTATCACTGATTCAAAATTTCATAGCCTTGGCGGAAAATAGATCTGTGTTTATGGTCACCTTAGTTCTTCTGCTCATTTTTGTCTTTTACTTCGTGAATAAGGTCATCCTTAAAGCACTCCGACAACCAGAAATTTTTGCGGGCATTACTCAAAATGAAACAACCAAATACCTGGGATCGAATTTGACACCAAGTCAAATTGAAGAATACAAGAAGCAATTATTGGTTTTGCTCAGGACTGAAAAACCCTTCTTGAACCCTCAGGTGAGTCTCACCGATTTGTCTGAAAAACTATCAGTACCTACTAAGCACCTGTCTCAGGTAATCAATCAAACGTTTAACAAAAGCTTTTTCGATTTCATTAATACCTACAGAATTCAGGAAGTTCAACAAACCCTGAAAGAATCTATGGATGATAAACTGACCGTTCTCGAGGCAATGTATCAGGCGGGATTCAATTCTAAATCTTCTTTCAATACAGCCTTTAAAAAAGAAACAGGACAAACACCCACCGAATTCCGGAAAATGATTAAATAAATGCGTTCGACATCCTGATATCGGTCGATTGTGGTTAAAATAGTTGAGATACTTGCTGTATCATTTAAAGAAACTTGAAAATTATGCAGCAACTAAAAAATTCAAATTACCCTTCAAATGCTTTCGGACGATTTTGGATGAAAGTTCCCTTGGTCGTTCGCTCAGTACTAACTGGTTTTGGTGTCAGCTCTATAGGTGTTGGTATTTGGGTTCTCATGGTTACAAATGTTCCTCTTCCCTGGTCTATTGTAGCTATGGGCACGGTCCTCATTATTTTCTGGATGTATTTCAGTGGTAAGTGGAATCCTTCCAGCACACAGGGTTTCCGCCGGTTTTGTATGCGACAAATCAACCCGAAAAGACTCGTGTGGATCTGGGGGATGGTAGCTGCTTTTTTATTATTCCTATTTCTCAATTCCGGCTTGATATTGACGTTTCGCATTGTTGAATTTCAACCCGAAATATTTAAAACCTTCAGCTACATAAATGATTTCCCAGCTTGGAAGGCTTGGTCATTTATCCTTGGGGTATCATTGGTAGCAGGAATATGCGAGGAAATCGGTTTTCGGGGTTATATGCAAGCACCACTGGAACAAAAATATGGCCCTGTAGCAGGCATTTCTATTACCTCACTGGTTTTCGTTGTTGTTCATCTACATCAAGCATGGGCGGGTGGCATATTGGTGCAAATTTTCGTCATCTCCTTTATGATAGGGTATTTGGCCTATTCAACCAATTCGCTTCTCCCTGGCATTATTGCTCATGTCACTTTTGATATTATCAATGTATCATATTGGTGGTCCGATGTTATCGGTACATTTGAACGCAAGCCCATCAGCATGACAGGTGTAGACAATCACTTTATCATTACCGTCATGGTGGTTCTTCTGTCAACCATATTATTCATTGTTGCCATCAGGAAATTATTGAAACTGAAAATGAAAGATTCAGCAGATGTTGGATAAGGTGGGTTTTCCAGAGTGAGTCTCCGAACGGCCGCTATTGGCCCAGGCTGCCGTTCAATTCCATACCTCATGCACTTAATTCCCAGATTCTACTTGCGAGATGAGTGCTTTTCCTACTTATTACTGCGACTTACCTCTGCCTGCCACCGGCCAAATGTCTTGAACCTCTTGGCCATCATAAACAAAATAGTTATCGTAGAGGTTAATGGTAGGATCACAATGAGATGTTAACAGTAATACTTTTTCTCCTACTTTAACTTCCCTGGACGGGTTTTTAAAGGTAAGTATCCCATGTTCATCTCCGGCAAAACTATATTCTATGCCGCTAATGTCTTTTAATTGAGGCATCTTGTCTTTTGAAAAAGATTTTGAACCAGCGTCAATGGTAATGCTTCCAGGCATAGGCTGACTTATTGCCGTGGACAAAACAAATAAAGACGGCTCGAAGTCGGTGTAAAGGTTATTTCCTTTACCCCCAATGATACGATAGTCTACGTCCATGAACAGGTAACTCCCCGCTTGAATATCAGTAACACCTTCAAGATTGGCGTCTACAGAGTACGTTCCGGTACCACCTACGCTTAACACTTTTACTTGGTAACCTGCCTGCAGCATTTCCAATTTCATTTGTTGGGCCGGAGCCAGCACAAGCTCCGATTCTTGCTTCCTGTTCTCATATCCCTTAATGTGCTGAACACGCCCAGCATATGCTTGAATGCCATAGAACTGCAAATTAGAACTTTGGTCAATGACTTTTAATAAGTCCCAGGCAGGTTTGCCGTGTTCAATACCCGTTCGAATCCCTCCCATCCGTAACTCGATCAAAACACTCAGTTTGATACCGGCAGCTTTTGCTGCTTCATTGAGATTCGCAACATTGTCCTCCCGATCAACCACCAAACTAATGTGTTCACTTTGACTCGCCAATGCCATCACCCTCTTTATTTTATCATCGGTAACCACAGGAGATGTGATCAGAATATCTTTGAGGCCACCCTTAAACATTACCTCTGCCTCACTCACTTTGGCAGCGCAGACACCAACCGCCCCATGTTTCATTTGCATTTTTGCAATAATTGGGGATTTGTGGGTTTTAGTATGTGGCCGCAGCCCCGCCTTGGTACCAGCCAGGAATGATTGCATCTTTTGTGAATTGCTTTCCATTCTGGGTCTGTCAATCAGCAGTGCTGGCGTGGGTATGTCCCAAATACTTTCTGGGATGAATGAAGACTTAATGTTTGGTTTTGATTTACCCAGAACGGTTTGAGCCGGGCCGAGCAGGCTAACCCCTGCAGTGCTGCACAGTAGGGTATTTATAAAGTTGCGTCGTGAGGGTTTCATGGGAGTTAATTTAAGTTCTGTGGGGTGCTATCATAAGTTAGTGAGTTTTGGTGCCAATAAAAAGGAGTTCAACCCTTAACCTACTGTATACCTGCCTGCCGGTTTACCTGTCTTTGGCATGGCAGGCAGGCTCTTACTCAAACTCTTTTATGTTGGGCAAAGGTCGTGGCGCCTGGCGCTGGATCTGAACGACCGCTTTTGGCCCACAGCTGTGTGAAAACACAAAAACGGCCTCATGTGGTCCCCTTTAAACTTGACTGGATTTCTGGTGAAGAAAATAATACTGAATATGATCCTCAAAAAAATATACAATCCCGTTTGGTTTTGGCCACGGTATGACATTGAGCAATAGCCCATATACCCTTAATTATTATTTATCCACCAGGTTGACCGTTAGTAGTTATATGTGTTGTTTACATATATATTTGGACTTCTATTACAAATCTATAACTCTCTGAAAAACGGATAATGAAGAAACTTGTTTTTGCACTATTATTGATGCAGTTCCTGACTTCCGGAAGAAGTATTCTGTTTGCACAGGACACCCGACCTAATATTGTTATCATTCTGTGCGATGACCTGGGCTATGGAGATTTGGCTTCTTATGGCCATCCGCATATTAGTACTCCCAATCTGGATAAAATGGCAGCGGAAGGTATTCGCTTTACCAATTTTTATTCCACTGCTCCGGTATGTTCTCCGTCTCGTGTGGGTTTACTAACAGGGCGAAGCCCAAACCGGGCAGGTATTTATGACTGGATTCCTTCAGCCAAAGAGCCCAAACCCGATGCACGAGAGCAAGTGCACATGCGTAAGGAAGAAACGACCATTCCCAAACTCCTTAAACAAGCAGGCTATGCGACCGCCATGGTAGGTAAATGGCATTGCAACTCCAATTTTAATTCTATAGAACAGCCTCAACCAATAGACGCGGGCTTTGACCACTGGATGGCGACGCAAAATAATGCTGCTCCTTCCCACGAAAACCCAAAGAACTTTGTTCGAAACGGAGAGGAGGTAGGAGAATTAGAAGGCTATAGTTGCCATATTGTGGTGGATGAAGGGATCCAGTGGCTCGAAAATCACACTCAACAAAATCCTACGCAACCATTTTTCTTGTATTTGGCTTTTCACGAGCCTCATGAGCCGGTCGCTTCACCCCCCTGATTTGGTGGCAGGTTATCTGGATGTTGCCAAAACCCGAAAAGAAGCCACCTATTTTGCCAATGTTGAAAATATTGATAAAGCGGTTGGGAAATTCCTCAGTGCGCTTGAGAGTTTTTCGCTTGACAGCAACACCCTTGTGGTATTCACTGCTGACAACGGACCGGAAACGCTCAACCGATACCCGGGAGCGAGTTATTCCTATGGAACAGTCGGACCCTTAAGAGGTATGAAACTATGGACCACCGATGCGGGTTTTCGTGTAGCAGGAATCATGCGCTGGCCCAAACAGATACAGGCCGGACAAACCATTGATCAGCCAGTCTCTGCACTGGATTTTTTACCTACTTTTTGCCGGTTAGCCAAAAAAGATCTACCTGAGAATCATAAACTCGATGGAGCCAATTTTCTACCAGCATTGTCTGGCAAAAGAATAAAACGAACTAAGCCACTTATTTGGGCGTACTACAATGCACTTAATAAGCACCGGGTTGCTATGCGGGACGGCAAATGGAAAGTGCTGGCGCAGCTGGATCTTGAAAAGAAATATCAAAATCTCAATGACCGGAATATTGAAGAGGTTAATACGGCTAAATTTGTGAATTTTGAGGTGTATAAGATTACAAAGGATCTGCATGAGAGCCACAATTTACTGGAAGGAAAGAGTGGTAAAAAGGCCAAACTCAGAAAGAAGTTAGAGGAGCATTATCGGGAATTGTTGGAGGATTCTTTTATATGGAATGTAAAGCCTTGAAATAGTTCCTAGAGATGTTGCGGTACCTACGAGTATTGTACTGTTGCTTATAGAACCAACAAGACGACTTTATGTTGAATCTGAACGGCTGCTTTTTGGCCGAAAGCAGCCGCTCAGTTAAATTTAGCATTCGACCCAAAGATCACATTAGGAATTACTAATTCTTAGGTACATTTATTCGACTATAATTTATAAATAATGAGCATAACACTTTTTATTAGACACAACACCAAAAATATTTTCAGAGCCATGAAACCGTATTTCTTTTTATTTATCCTTTTGTTATCATTAACCTCATTTAGCAGTCAAATTATTGCTCAAGTAACAGATTCAGCACTAAAAGAGATATTTAGAAAAAGATCCATTGAGAATGAGAATAAAGGCTTGGCAGAGCCGTTTAAAGGAATCACAATTGATGGAAATTTCCAGGAAGGTCTTTTCGAACTCAACTCTACTGGTGTCTCTACTGAACCCGTCCGTAATGCAGCAATCGCCTTTCTGGAATCCTTGAATGATAACCAACAGAATAAAGCGAAATTTTCCATAGACGACGATGAATGGCGAAAATGGATGAACCAGCACTTCTATGTTCGACAGGGTGTCGGTTTCGTTGAAATGTCAGAGAAACAGCGTAGAGCTGCTTTTGATCTAATGAGTGCTTCCCTCAGCGCAAAAGGATTAAAATTAAGCAAGGACATCATGAAGTTGAATCACACGCTGGGAGAGATCAATAATAACTTTCAGGAATATGGTGAATGGCTTTATTGGATAACTATTATGGGTGAGCCTTCAAAAACTGAACCATGGGGTTGGCAAATGGATGGTCACCATCTTATAATCAACTATTTTGTTTTAGGAGACCAGGTTGTAATGACCCCATTGTTTGTTGGATCAGAACCCGTAATTGCTGAAACCGGGAAGTACAAAGGAATTGAGATTTTGCAGGATGAGCAGGATTCTGGATTAAAAATGCTTCGGTCTTTAAATGATAAGCAAAGGAGGGAGGCTGTAATCAAGCTATCAAAAGAAGGAAATAATAACCTGACTGAAGCTTTCAAAGATAATGTTGTGTTGGACTATACCGGTACAAAAGCATCATCATTTGCAAAGAAACAGAAGAGTCAATTACTCTCGCTGATAAAACTTTATGTAGACAATATGGACAATGGTCATGCGAAAGTCAAAATGGACGAGGTAGAGAAATACATTGATGACACATGGTTTACTTGGATCGGAGGAAGCGAAGACAATTCTGTCTATTACTACCGGATTCATAGTCCTGTCATATTAATTGAATTTGACCATCAGAAACCAGTTGGCACCAAAAAATTATATGGAAGTGATGTTCATCGGCAACATATCCATGCGGTTGTACGCACACCAAACGGTAATGATTATGGTAAAGACCTACTCAAGCAGCATTACAAGCAGCACCTACATAAATAAACCGGAAAAACCTTGTATGAAATCGGTTTAACAGTGTCTAAAGAGGTATTAAGGGTATTAAATGTCCCTTTATACTATCAGTTGATAACGCGAACGGCCGCTATTGGCCGAAAGCGGCCGTTGAGAAGTTCGTTTATGACACCAAGAGGACATTGTGCGAGTTTTGCAATTTCAAGTCCATTATTTATATATTGGTGTGGCACCCTTTACACGCTTGCTAGGTTGCATATTAATCAACAAATTACTTCAATATGAATAGATATGGTAACATCATAGTAATAGCCATAATCACGTTATTTAGTTTTTTTTCCTATTCGTGTAATTCAGAGACAAAAGACATAAATCAGACATCCTCAAATTTAAGAATCATAACCCACAATGTCTGGTACGGATTCTCCAGAGTACCTGAAAGAAAAGATATTTGGATAGCATGGATGAATGACCAACAGCCTGATATTGTATCACTTCAGGAGCTTAATGAATATACCCCTAAAAAATTAGCTGAAGATGCCAAAATGTACGGCCATATATACAGTGCATTATTGAAAGAAGAAGGATTTCCAACTGGTATAACTTCACGATACCCTATAGAAGATATAAAAAGAATCAAGGAAGGCTTTCATCATGGATTAATGAGGGTCAGGATACAGCAAATTTATTTTTACGTAATTCATTTACATCCATCCAACTGGGAAACCAGAAAGACTGAGATCAATCAGATCTTACAGGATATTGAAGAACTTCCACCTGATTCGAAAGTAATCCTGGCTGGCGACTTCAATACTTTTTCTCCACTTGATTCAGTTTATTATTCACATGGCAGACTTGAACCTTTTTTCAATGAACGTGATTTTCAGTACGAGGAAAAAAACCTGAACCATGGCAAGCTGGATTATACAGTAATCCAGGAAGTAATGGACTTTGGATTAATTGATCTTGAGGCCAGTTTGCGAATCTCCTCCTATGATTTTCCCGGTAGCTTTCCAACATTGGTAGAAAAAGAAGGCGAACATGGCGATCAAAGACGACTGGATTATGTTTTTGCATCCAAAAACTTGGCAAATAAAGTCACTCAAGCTAAAATCGTTACCTCTGATACCGCTCTTATCTTGTCAGATCATTTGCCTGTAATGGTAGATTTGGCGCACTCGACAGATAGAAGCAGAAGGTAAGTACTAGTGTTATTTTGAACCTCTGTACTACTGTCCTTGCTAACAGGATTCCGGTTTCAGGAGTGAGGGTCGGGTTCATCTACAGACTAATTATAGAGGTCACATTGACTTTTGGATTGAAATTGAAAACCGTTTGGTGCGATTCATGCCACTGGTATTTCGATACTTAAGAGTAAAATATTTATAAACCTAAATCAGTAAAAAATGGAACTAAATTTTGAAGAACAACTAGAAAAGATCACTGAATTTATAAGGTCAGAGGCTAATACTAAAACGGTAGTAGGTGAACAATTTAAGCTAGGTGAATTCACCTGTGTTCCGGTCATAAGGGTTGGATTGGGTTTTGGCAGTGGTGGTGGTACAGGTGACAGCCCGAAAACCGGGAAAGGCGTAGGCGGTGGCGTCGGGGCTGGTATGGGTATTGAACCCATTGGGTTTCTGGTAACCAGGGAGGACCAGATCTCCTTTGTTAAAACCTCAAAAAGCGGAGGCTGGCAGCGGCGTTTGAAAAGGTCCCGGACTTGATAGATAAAATAATGAACAAGACAAAGGCTGAAAAAGCCGATGCATAGTTAAGGTTCCGGCAAATGGTCTTTCTATGATCTTGTTTTTTCGTGCCTGTGCGGTCAAATTCTTTCATTATCAACTAAAAGTCAAATTTATTGGATTCCAATTTTCTTCTCAGCCATAAGTAATTTTAGCTCATCCAAAACAGCAGGATCCTCAATGGTGGATGGAGGATTGAATGATTTGCCATCAGCTATGGCCCGCATGGTAGCACGCAGTATCTTGCCGGATCGGGTCTTTGGCAACCGCTTAGTGATTACTGATTGTCTAAAACTAGCTACCGGTCCGACTTTCTTTCGAACCATCCTGATCAGTTGGGATTCAAGGTCTTTCTCATTGATATCGACATCACCTTTCAGTATCACAAAACCAACAGGCACCTGACCTTTCAACTCATCGGCGACTCCTATTACAGCACATTCGGCCACCACAGCATGGGCTGCGACCACCTCTTCAATATCTGATGTGGACAATCTGTGACCTGCCACATTAATCACATCGTCAATTCTACCTGTTATAAAAATGTAGCCATCATCATCCTTATACCCGCCATCGCCAGCCAGGTAATATCCCTGATAACGTGAAAGATATGATTCTTTGAAACGGACATCATTATTCCATAGCGTAGGCAAGCAACCAGGTGGAAGCGGTAACTTTATTGCGACCGACCCTTCAACATTGCTTGGTTGTTCAAAACCATTTTCGTCCAGAATCCGGACATCATATCCGCAAACCGGTACAGTAGCCGATCCGGGTTTTACCGGCAAGACACCATAACCCAAAGAATTGCTGATCATAGGCCAGCCCGATTCACTTTGCCACCAATGATCGATAACTTCAATGCTTAACAGTTCCTTCAACCAACCGTAGGTTGCCACATCGCATCGCTCTCCGGCCAGGAAAACATTGCGCAAGCAGGACGTGTCATATCGTTGATGTTTTAAGCCTTTTGGGTCTTCTTTTTTTATAGCCCTGATAGCAGTAGGAGCGGTAAACAATATTCGCACCTGATAGTCCTGAATAATACGCCAAAAAATACCGGGGTCCGGTGTTTTCACAGGCTTGCCTTCATATAGTACGGTACTACAACCATGAATCAGTGGTGCATAAACAATATAGGAATGCCCCACGACCCACCCTACGTCGGAAGCTGCCCAATAGACTTCACCGGGCTCTACATCATAGACGTACTTCATGCTATACATTAAGGCTACCGCATGACCACCGTTATCACGAATTATTCCTTTTGGTTTTCCGGTAGTCCCCGAAGTATATAAAATATACAACGGTTCTGTGGCGTCAAGCGGCACACACTCACAAGGCGCGGCTGTTTTTAACAAAGTCGCCCAATCATAGTCCCTTCCTTCTTTCAGCCCGGCGGTTACGAATGGCCTTTGCCACACAATCACTTTTTCTATTTTATGGCTGGCAAGTTCAATGGCCTCATCAACCAAGGGCTTGTACTGAATCACCCGGGTGTTCTCAATTCCAGCACTTGCTGTAAGCAGCAATTTGGGGGATGCATCATCAATCCGTAAGGCCAGTTCCCGGGCAGCAAAGCCTCCAAAAACCACAGAATGAATAGCACCAAGACGGGCACAGGCCAGCATGGCAAAGATGACCTGCGGGATCATGGGCATATAAATAATCACGGTATCACCCTTTTCAATTCCCTGATCCTTCAAAAGCCCAGCCAGTAATGCCGTTTCCGACAATAACTCCCTATAAGTATAAGTTTGTTGCTGAAAAGATACTGGCGACTCATATATCAGGGCAATTTGATCAGCTCTTCCATTTTTTACATGGTAGTCAAGAGCGAGGTACGAGGTATTGAGCTTACCACCCTTAAACCATCTATGTAGTCCATTCTCATCTTTTGTAATCCCTTGTTCAGGCGGAACAAACCACTCAATGGCTTTGGATTGCTCCATCCAAAAGTCTTCAGGATTTACCATGCTTTCTCGGTAATGGGATTTATAATCTTGCATTGTATATCAATTTAATCACCCATTTCAACTACAACCCGTCCTATTAATGTGCCTTTTAATATTTGATCGATATAGAGATCCAATTCCTCTAGCGTGCTCATTGTAGTCACACTGTCTAAGCCTGATAGTTTCCACACCCCCGCTAATCTATTCCAGAGCTGTTGTCTTTCCTTCATTGGAAAATTAGCAGAATCGAGTCCAAGCAGATTGATGCCATTGATTATAAATGGGAATACCGTGGTAGAGAGAATAGGAGAACCAACTAATCCACATGATGCAACTGATCCCCCGGGCTGGCATCCCTTTAACAAGGTGGCCAATGTATTCCCTCCGACTGTATCAATACCGCCGGCCCATTTGGGTTTCATCAACGGACGACTGGAGTCATCATTAGCAAACTCCCTGTCTACGACCTCAGAAGCACCTATATTTTTTAAAAATTCTTCGACATTCTCTTTTCCCGTGGACGCGATAACCTGGTATCCGGCTTTTGACAGTATCCCTACTGCCATGCTTCCTACGCCTCCTGATGCACCGCTAACTATAATAGGCCCTTGTTCAGGATTTTGTCCCATCATTTCTAATTTATAGAGCCCTATCGCTGCTGTTAAACCTGCAGTTCCAATAATCATACACTCTTTTAAGGTGAGGCCTTTTGGCAAAGGAACCACCCATCCTTCCGGTACTCGGATATATTCTGCAAAAGCGCCATCAGTGTTCATCCCCAAATCATAGCTTGTGACAATTACCTTATCTCCACCTTCAAACAAGGGTGTCTTACTCTCTACAACTGTGCCAGCAGCATCAATCCCGGGAGTATGCGGGTAATTTCTGGTGACCCCCTTGTTACCCACTGAGGACAGTGCATCCTTATAATTAAGAGCTGTAAAATGCACTTTAATAAGTACATCATTATCTGGCAAGTCATCAAATTTTCTTTCAATGATGCTTCTAGTAAATTTTCCTGTTTCTTCCTCATTTACCCTGAGTGCTCTAAAAGTTTTGATGCCCATATTGTTAATTGCTTGCTAAGTACATTTGCACCATAAGTATTGTGTCCATATACGCATGAGCGAAAATTAGAATCCAAAGCCTTTTTTTCATGAAGATATAACATAAGCCTAATGCTAATCCCATAAAGCCTGTTTGCACAATGCCCATCGGACCCCAGCTATAATGGGCAAAACCAAAAACAACAGCACTCAGAATTACTGCAGCAATTCTTCCTCTCTTATTATTTAGGCCTAACTCTGAAATACGATTAATTAAAAAGGCCCTATAAATCACTTCTTCGCCGAATGAAGAAACAATATAAACACCACCAAGTGATAAAAGGAGCATCCATATATTATCTTTCAAATAAGCATAACCACTCATATCTGCTCCTTCTGGAATACCGGTTATATTGGCCATGATTATCGAACCGATAACAAAACCAGCCACACCTAAAGCAAATACAAGTAAGGACAATAAGAAAACTTTCAAGGCACCTTTCAAGCTTATCTTCTTAAAACTTAACCCGAAATCCTGCCAATTTTCACCTCTAACTCTGAGGCCAATCCAAACCATTGTTAGCATAATAATATTAGCTATCCAAATGACACCTTGATTATAAAGGAGATTATCACCTTCCGTTTGCACGAAAATTTTGATGATGATAAATGCTACCAAAAAAATGGAAATTAACTCAATAATTTTAGCGAATTTATTTGTACGTAACTGATCTCTAAGAGTATCCACTAATTGTTGTTTTAAGAAATTAATTTTTAAGTCAGAATATTTGAGCCTAACATCAGCTGGTTTTAAAACCTACGCCACATATAGCAAATTAGATAAATTTTCAGTATTTAGAGTTTTTTGGTGAGATTTTGATTGACTCCAAGAATTGATGTTCAATATCGGTTTACGGATCCAGAGGAGTGAATATGACAGCTGACGAACCATTTTATCAAGAAAATTTGGCACAATGGGCTTCATGTAATCCCTGAGTTGCTTGATTCCGATGGAGTTGGTGTTGATATGACCAATAGCCCGAATGTATTTTTTGCCACGGATTACACTGGTGGGGATTAATTAAAGCTGAATCTTACGATGCTAATTAAGGCTTTATCATAGATACAATGTTTACTAGTTCTACTTGCATTGTACCAACAAGTTAGCCAAAACCTGAACGGCCGTTTTTGGCCGAAAGCAGCCGTTCACCATTTTCAAATTAATACGTCTTAACGGTATTTTTTGGAATTTGAAAAGATCAAGGGAAATATTTATATGTAACGTAAGCTAAGTAGGATTCCCTTACCCAACTTTCTCAAACTGTTGAGGATTTAAATCCAGACTGGGGCCATCATCCAATTTGATCCTGTATAAGTGGGCAGAAATTACATTCAGTATTGTTCCTTCATCACCTACCTCAATATCTTTGCTGTCAGGAGATACTTGAATTACTCTTACTCGGTCACCTATTTTGTAGTAGCCCATTCTTGTTATTTTTTTGGTCAATATACAGAATCATTCTGCATCCATTTCCAAAACCACCTCATCCCTTACCCATCCATACTTATCACCTACCCAAATCATATATAAAGGCCCTGTAAATCCGTCGAATCATGGATTAGAATAGCTAATACCAACTATGATGATTATTTGTTTAAGAGCAGATTAAGGCATTCGGTCCATTTATCGAAAAGATTCCTATGAAGAAACTCTGTTGAGTGGTATTATAAACTCACGAAAAGTTGAATTTCCATATTCTCAAATAACCGAATTGGAAATCTGGGGAAGTTATGGTGGAGGCATTGCGTTTTCAGGAGTAATGTTTATTACTGCAATAACCTTAGCTGTCGGTTTATCAGTATTTAATTTTAAGTGAACGTCCGATAAAAGTTGTTTTGTACCAAAAAATATTATGTAACTTATTTTAGTAATGAATTTGTTTTTACATATTGTCTAACTAAAAATTAGGTTGTGTCTGGATAACAATAATACCAAGTGTTTAGACGAAGACTCCTTCTAAATCAGATATTTAATTCAAGCGTATTTTGTCAACAATACGGAAAACGGACGGTGGTGTACTAAGGAAATTCATTGCCGAGTATCCTCTTGTTTCCTATTTCGTGCTTACTTATGCGATTACCTGGACCTTCCTTATTCCCTTCGTTTACCTCTGGCGGGTTGTTCTCGATCGATCATTCGAGCCGTGGCTTTTGGTTTTTTTACCTGGTGCCTATGGGCCATCTATAGCGGCAATCATAATGACTTATTTGCGCAAAGGAAGAAGCGGCATTAGAGATCTACTTGCAAAGATGTTGATATGGCGCGTCCGTTGGAAATGGTATTTCTTTGTGATTCTAATCCCTATAACCTTACTCATCCTGGCCATTGGCTTATCGGAATTTCGAGAAACGGCATTAGCATCATTCAACCCCGTTAATTTGCTTGCCGCAATCCCGCTATACCTGCTTATCGCGCTCCCCTTCGGTCCATTAGCGGAAGAACTGGGGTGGCGAGGATTTGCCTTGCCTGGGCTCCAGGCACGCTTTACTCCCTTAGTAAGCAGCCTGATACTGGGTGTGATCTGGACATTCTGGCATACACCGATGTTCTGGTTTCCAGGAGCTGCCATCCCTTCGTTTTTGGAACTTTCAGCGTTTTCCGTTTCGTTGTATCTTGTTCAGACTATAGCTGAAGCCATCTTGTTCACCACTGTATTCAATTATACGCAAGGTAGTGTGCTTATAGCCATCGTATTTCACACCACCATCAATGCTTCGGAAAATATTCTTTTTTCAGCTTTGCCGGAGCCCTCTTCTACACAACAGATGGGGATCCATATTTTTATGATAACCCTTATGTGCATACTTGCTTTTGTATGCAGCTTTTTCTTATCAAAAAGGCCGGTTGTTTCTAAGTGAAGCAGTTGCAATTGGATTACTGAAAAAGAGCTGGGAAAATAGAAAGGCATCATCTGATTGTACTGGACGATTTTGGCCTGCAGTTATTGGTTAGTCAAAACCGAATAGCTTTATTGGGGATTATTGAGGACGGCCATAATAAAGGTTCAATCATCATTACATCCCAATTACCGGTGAAAAGCTAGTATGAAATCATTGGTGAGAAGACCATTGCCAATGCGATCCTGGACCGGCTGATACATCAGTCCCATCACATAGAATTAGGTGGTGAATCTATGAGACATAAACGAATATTAGTAAACCAGAAAATTGTACAAATTTGTTATTTACAGACGATAAGAAAATGTCTCTTTTTAGTGCCAATAAGGAGTGGTCACTTTGTCCGGTCTCTGCACTAAAAATCAATCGTTACAAGGCACCCCTATACAGCTTAAATATGTATTATGTGGGGGGTGGGTTTTATCGCTATCATCTGACGGCCTCCGAAACCCCGCCCCTGAACTTATTTGTCTGTCAGTTGCGAGATTTTTTAAGGTGTAAAGAATGTCCGCCATCGGCCAAAAGCGGCCGTTCAGTTTAAATTTCTAACGGTAAGTATAAAGGGCGTTTTTAATGCCCTTTATACAATGTTTTATGCAGTTTTTATTTATTCGCGCCCTCATTCATGGCATCTAGTACATTATCCAAGTTAAAACTTCCTATTGGTTGACGTTGAGGGTAGTCTTTGAATGTTGCTAGGAACTGACCAACAATACCTTGTGCTGGTACCATAAGGAACATGTGTTCAGCAAGCCACCGATCATAATCAGATGATTCCCTATGGGCTCTCTCAAAAGGGTCTCCTAATAAATCGGTAATTGTAGGTAACCTCATTGGTGTATATGAATGTGTCCAAGTTTCCATTCCATGATGCTCATGTATCTTAAAATTAATTTTCCATCTACCGTATCTCAATGCATTCAGACCACCATCATCATCAAAATAGAAAATTTCTTTCCTTGGGCCTTTATCACTTTGGCCTGTTAAGTATGGCAAAAAATTGTACCCGTCAAGATGAACTTTGAAGCTCTTACCGGTAGCTTTATGCCCTTTCAATAGTTTTTCTTTCACATCAGACTCACCTGCAGCAGCAAGAAAAGTTGGAAGCCAATCCTCACCGGAAATAATCTCATTGCTTATTTGCCCCGGCTTAATTTTTGCCGGCCATTTTACAAGGCACGGAGCTCTCATTCCACCTTCCCAAGTTGAGGCTTTTTCCCCATGAAATGGTGTCATTCCACCATCAGGCCAAAACACTAGTTCAGCTCCATTATCGGTTGAAAATATTACAATTGTATTTTCTTCAATGCCTAAATCAGTTAGGGTTTGAGTCAATTCTCCCACAATATCATCCAATTCTATCATTCCATCTGCATAGATTCCTAATCCGGTTTTTTCCTTGTATTTTTCACTTAATCTAGTCCAAACATGCATTCTGGTTGAGTTGTACCAAACAAAAAATGGTTTCTCTTCTTTCACCGACTTTTTCATGAATGAAATGGCCGCATCTTTTGTTTCTTGGTCAACAGTCTCCATTCTCTTTTTTGTCAATGGACCAGTATCTGTTATTTTTCCATCAGCATAAGAATGAATGACTCCTCTTGGACTATATTTTTTCTTAAATTCAGCACCTTTAGGATAATCAGGATGTTCTGGTTCATCCTCTGCGTGAGGTGGTAAAGATTTCCGAAAAAACTCATCAAACCATGATTGGAGGGTAGGTGCTCATCTAAATCCCCCAAGTGATTTTTCCCAAATTGCCGGTAGCATAACCATGATTTTTCAATAGTTCAGCAATCGTTGGATCCAATTCGCTGATTCCTTGTTTCGCACCGGGCATCCCTACCTTGGTCAAGCCGGTTCTATATGGTGATTGGCCGGTAATAAATGAAGAACGGCCGGCAGTACAACTTTGTTGTGAATAGTAATCTGTAAACATTACTCCATCGCGGCCGATTTTATCGATGTTGGGTGTCCTATAACCCATCATTCCCATATTATAGATACTTGGGTTAGACCAGCCAATGTCATCTCCCCAGATTACTAGTATGTTAGGTTTTTCGTTTTTTTGTGCTTGTAGATTGGATGGCATAACAGCACATAAGAATGCCAAAAGCAGAATAAATAAATTTAAATTTGTCTTCATAATCTTCTTATTTTAATTAAACATATAATATTGATTGTTTCATGATTTTTGTTTTCATAGGTTTTGATATGTTCGTATTTTCCCTGCCGAAGCCGGAGCAATAATTGCAAATCGAGTTAGTTTGATGGCAGCTAGTTGGCGGGATTGAGACATAGTATTTCAACTTACAAAAAATACCACTAAAGTGCATTATATGGGAAATAGCGGACGTTGACAACTCCGTCAATGAACCAACTAGACATAGCGTAGTCGCCCGGTGGTAAGATACAAAGATGAGAGGCCGATTGGGATTTGGTTTTAGTATGTATTGATAGTAGTTCTGCGCAACATTTCACTCCCGAGGAATAAGCCCAAGCTGTTGTAAAAACTCATGATTATCAAAGAAGTCTTGTTCTTCCGCAACTTTGCCATTTGCCATACGTACAAGTGTAACACCTTCAAAGTTTACATCATTTCCTGTGGCAGGAATACCA
>PVMK01189410.1_pt2 | contig 27502 bp, 21 predicted proteins | sample 1853481 | NCBI WGS metagenome assembly PVMK01 (sample SAMN08533507, study PRJNA380276) | Marine sediment metagenome, whole genome shotgun sequencing project. | reverse complement strand
CCAGGTGTTCCATGGTATGCGTCGCCATGTAGGACGTTCGCATCATGGACCGGCCTTTGGGGACTGCCGGAGAAACCACCGGGTTCGCAAATACGCCCCGCTCTTGAAGCTTCAGCGTCATCGCGAACGCGTCGGCGTCTTCTCCGATCACCAGCGGGATCACGGGAGACTCGGACGCTCCGGTATCGAAGCCGAGCGACTGGAACTCGCGCTTCATGAATCGAGCGTTCTCCCAGAGGTTCTTTCTGCGCTCGGGCTCCTGCTCGATGATATCCAACGCCTTGATCGCCGCGGCGACTGATGGCGGCGGCGCCGCCGCCGAGAAGATTGCGGATCGCGCTTCGTGGCGGATGAAATCGATGACATCTGCGCGTCCGGCGATGAAACCACCCACCGTCGCGAGGGACTTCGAGAACGTACCCATGATGAGATCGACTTCATCCTCGACCCCGAAATGCTCCGGAGTGCCGCGCCCCAGCTCACCGAATACGCCGACACCGTGGGCGTCATCCACCATCAACCGAGCGCTGTGGCGCTTCTTGATTTCGACGATTTCTGGAAGCTTCGCGACGTCTCCCTCCATCGAAAAGACGCCGTCGACGACGATGAGCTTACCTTTGTCGTCGGGGACATTGGCCAGCTTCTTCTCGAGATCTGCCATGTCGTTGTGCAGGTATTTGTGGGTCTTGCCGAAGGCCAGCCGGCAGCCGTCGATCAGGCTCGCGTGGTTGAGGCCGTCGGCCAGCGCGACGTCCGAGCGCTGCAGCAAGCACGAGAGAACGCCGAGATTGACCTGGAAACCCGTCGAGAACGTGAGCACGTCCTCGCATCCCAGAAACTTTGCGAGCCGTTCTTCGAGTTCGAGGTGGATGTCGAGCGTGCCGTTGAGCAACCGCGAGCCCGCGCAGCCGGTTCCGAACATGGCGAGGGCCACCGCAGCGGCTTCCTTCACCTCGGGGTTGTTGGTGAGTCCGAGGTAGTTGTTCGAGCCCAGCATGACGAGTTCTTTGCCGAGGTGCGTGACGACCGGATCCTGCCCTGAAGAAATGGCGCGGTAATAGGGATAGATCCCAGCGTCTCGAACCTGCGCGTAATACTTCGCGGCATCAGCGCACTTCTGGAAAATGTCCACTCGATTACCTCCGTGGAGCCGGGCGAGCGGGGAAGACGATCATCGGGTCGCCACCCACATATTGCCTGCCGCGACCGGTCTCATTGATGGTGCTGCGCTCCAAAAAACACCGGGTCACGAGCACGCGTTGCACCCAGGACACCAAACCACCTTGTATCCGTTCGCTTGCTGGGAGGAGCGGGTCTTCTTCGGGGGGTGACTGTGGCACAGCAACCATTGCGAAGACTCCCGACGGGCCGAAGCTTACCCACTCGCGCTTCGGCTGTCAGCACAATTGATTTCCCGCGGGGAACGCAAGCTGTTTTTGCGTTGGGGATCCGCGGGAGACTGGCCTCGATTCGACGCGCTCTCTAGACTCCGGCCCCGGCATCCTTACGAATTTCGCAGGCCCAAGCGCCTTATTTGTAACCAGAAGCGCGAAGGCATGCCCCAACCCTGAACCCGAAGATTTGCCCCAGACCTGGAGGGGAGATGACCAAACCCTTCCAGCTTCGATTCGCGGCACTTGGGCTGGGGATCGCTCTGCTCGTCGGGTTGTCCGCGTGCGCCAAATCGCCGTCCGCCCCAGAAGCGAGTGTCGTTCCGGCTGGAGAGGAGTTCCCGTCGGACACCGCGGACGATGAGAGTGTCGTTCCGGCTGGAGAGGAGTTCTCGTCGGATACCGCGGACGATGATTCTGAGTACGACGATCTCTTCGATGACGAGTTCGATTTTGGTGAAGAGACCGCGACGTACGATCCCTTCGAGCGTACGAATCGGTCAATGCTCAACTTCAACCGCGGGTTGAACCGGTACGTCCTCGATCCACTGATTCGCGGATACCGGTTCGCGGTTCCCAAGCCCGGCCGGCAGGCCGTTCACCGCGTTTTCCTCAACTTGGCGACACCCCCGACGTTGGTCAACGATCTACTGCAACTCCGCTTCAAGGATGCCGCGACGACCGTTGGGCGGTTCGTTCTGAACTCGACGATCGGATTCGGGGGGATCTTCGATGTTGCAATCGAAGCAGATTGGGAGCATCACAAGTCTGACTTCGGGCAGACGCTCGGGCGTTACGGTGTCGGTCCCGGACCCTACTTGGTGTTGCCGCTTCTCGGGCCCAGTACGATTCGCGATGGAGTCGGCGGCGCCGTTGACATGTGGCTTCATCCGCTGTTCTACCTGTTCCCCCTTACCCCGAACCTCTTGATCGGCGCCGGCAGCGGATTATCGACCCTGGATGCCCACAATCCCGCGCTAAAAGCACTCGAGGAATCGTCCGTCGATTTCTACGCAGCATTGCGCAGCGCCTTTCTACAGAGCCGCGCTGCCCATATCCTTGAGTACCGGGAGTGATCTCGCGGGGGCGCGCTCCTAGCGGGCGAATCCTGCGGATTCGCTTCGCGTCGTCGCGGGATCCCGTTCCGGGATAGTGCTCCTAGCTGGCGTGATCGGAGACCTTGCCGCCGGCGAGGTTGTCGATGCGTTCGTTGAGCGCTGTCATCAACGCCGCAAAACCTTCGCGCTGGATCAGTGAGGAATACTCCGAGCGCCTCAGTGCGAGTTCGCTGACAGTTCCGTTCAACAGGACGTCGATGATCTTCCAGCCGTCATTCCCATCCGGTCGCAGCCGGTAGTTGAGCTGTATCGTCTCGCCATCCCCTTTGTCTAAGCGGCTGAAGACCATGACGGTTCCATGCCTGGACGCTTCTTCCTTGAAGGTTTCGAAGGACTGCCCGGAGTAATCGTTGAAGCGGCCGGCGTAGTTGGCAACCGTGAACTGTCCGAATTTGGTGAGCAGGCGGCTTCGGTCCTCCTCGTCAACGCTCTTCCAGTAGCGTCCGACCGATTTTGCGGCCATGAACGGGATGTCGAAGAGTTCGCTGATTACGGGTTCGAGCTGTTCGAAGCGGCCATCGTAACCGAGCGTTTTCGAATCCTTCATCACGCTGATCAAATTGTCGTGAAGCGTGTCGACGACCTTCGAGGGTGCACCGGAGCCCGCCGCGGGGGGGCTGGATTCTGTTGTGGGCTCACCGGCTTCTGGTGTTCCCGAGGTGTCGGACAGCGCGAACTCCGGGCTCGCGAGCGAAAGCAAAACAACAAATCCGATGGCGGCCTTCAATCCGGGCCCTGCCAAGCTGGGCCGAGTCAATCGCAAATTCACCTGATTTCTCCCTCAACTGACCGGGAGCGTCGGCATCGGCCGGCGGCTCCCGCGCGTCGAGTCTAGCGAAGTGTTTGGCTAGACTCCGATCGCCTTCCCACCACCACCTGGCAGCCCCAGTACCGCCTCTAGCGGGAGAATGAGCGATCGTGAACTCGATCGAACAGGTAATCGGCCAACGGCTCACACAGTGGGTAGATGCGGTGCAGAAAAACGCCGTTCTGACTGTGGTCGTCATGGCGCTCGCGACCGTCGCCATCATCTACTACGTCGTCGGCCACCTCGGAATTCACGGCGATACTGAGTCGCTCTTCTCGCAAGATCTTCCCTTCAAGCAGGTCGAACGCCGTTACCAAGAGGCGTTTCCGATGCTCTACGAAAACATGTTCGTGGTGGTGGATGCGCCCACGCCCGAGCGAGCCGGCGAAGCGGCGGCGTTGTTGGCTGCGCGCCTGGAGGCAGAGCCTCGGTATTTTCACCGCGCCTATCTTCCTGGCGGCGGTGAGTTCTTCGAGAATCACGCCTTCCTGTACCTGGAAACCGAAGAGCTGGAGGATCTCGCCGACAAGCTCGCAATCGCCCAGCCCTACCTGGCCGAGCTGTCCCGCGATGGGACACTGCGGGGGCTGACTTCGATGATGGCCCGCGGCGGGCGAGCCGTGCGCGAGGGCGACGTATCGGGAGACCAGTTGCACGCGCTCTTCGACCGCTTTCTCGAGGCGCTCAGCGCGCGCATCGAAGGTCGACCCTATCACCTCTCCTGGGCCGAAGTTCTGGCCGAGGGCGATATCGATCTCGATGCGCGCCGGCGCTTCCTGCTCGTGCAACCGGTGCTGGAATTCGACGAACTCCAGCCCGCGAAGGGTTCGATCCTCGCCGTGCGTAGGATTGTGAACGAACTCGGCTTCACGCCGGACTCGGGTGTCAGGGTGAGGATTACCGGAGACGTCGCGCTCTCTTACGAAGAGATGGAGGTGCTTCGTACCCAGGCGGTAGCGGCCGGGATCGCTTCACTCGTACTCGTCGCGATCATTCTGGCCCTCGGTCTCCGTTCGTTTCGAATGGTGCTCTCGACGCTCGCAACCCTGATCGTGGGTCTGATCTGGACGGCCGGCTTCACGGCCGTGGCGATCGGACACCTCAATCTGATCTCGGTCTGTTTCGCTGTGCTCTTCATCGGGCTCGGCGTCGACTTCGGGATCCACCTATGCATCCGCTATCGCGAGCTTCTGGCCAGCGGGCTCGAACACTCGGTCGCGCTCAACGAGACCGCACGGGATGTGGGCAGTTCCATCTTCCTCTGCGCGACGACGACCGCGATCGGCTTCTTCGCCTTCGTGCCGACGGATTTCGTCGGGGTTGCCGAACTTGGGCTGATCTCGGGCACCGGCATGTTCATCAGCCTGTTTTGCACGCTGACGCTGCTTCCCGCGCTGCTCAGCCTGCGACCGATACCCACGGGCCGTAAGTACTCGGGAGGGGTGTCGTGGTCGAACGCGAGCCTCGCGCAGCTTCCTCTGCGCCATCCGCGGGCCATCCGCGGCACGGCTCTGGTCATGGGGATCGCTGCGATCTTCCTATTGCCGCAGGCGCGTTTCGACAACAATCCGCTCAACGTGCGCGACCCCTCGAGCGAGTCCGTTCGGACTTTCAACGAGCTGCTGGAGAAGGGCATTTCGTCGCCGTGGTCGCTCAACGCGGTCGCGCCGAGCCTCGACTCTGCGCACTTGCTCGCCGAGCGGATCGAAGCGCTCGACGTCGTCGAGCGGGTGGTCACCGTGTCGGACTACGTGCCCACCGATCAGGCGAACAAGCTCGAGATCATCGAAGACGTTGCGATGTTCGTAGCGCCGCCGCCCGGACCCGACGGCCTTGTTCCGCCCCCATCGGTTGCAGAGCAGTTGGAGGCGCTCGTCGATCTCTCTCGCGAACTCGGTCGCTTGCAGGCTTCCGGCGAGCAGTCGGAGTTGGTGGCGAGTGCGAGCCGGCTTCACCCGGTTCTCGATCGCTATCTCCGAAGACTCGAGGATTCCCCGGATCCGACGCGGGAAATCGAAGCGCTCCAGAGCAGCATGCTCGGCAGCCTGCCGGAGCAGCTGAGGGTGTTGGACGCCGCGCTGTCCGCCGGTCACGTGGCGTTGGAGAAGTTGCCCGACGCGATTCTGGAGCGGATGATCACCGCCGACGGGCGCGTGCGGCTCCAGATCTTTCCGCGCGATGACCTGAACGATCACGCCGCACTGGCGGCCTTCGTGGACGAAGTCAAGACCATCACGCCCGAGGTCGCGGGCAGCGCGTCGGAGATTCTCGAATCCGGCCGGGCGGTCGTTCGCGCCCTGACCCAGGCCATGCTCTCGGCATTCGTCGTGATTACGTTGTTCCTGCTGATCCTCTGGCGGCGGATCGATGACACCGCGCTCGTGTTGATTCCGCTCCTGCTCGCTTCTGCTCTGACGGTTGCGACGGCAGTACTCGCGGACATCCCCTTCAACTTCGCCGACGTGATCGTACTTCCGCTGTTGCTGGGGATCGGTGTGGACAGCGGGATCCATCTGGTTCATCGCGCGCGGTCCGCCGCGGCAGATGAGGTGAACCTGTTGGCGACGAGCACGGCGCGGGCGGTTGCCTACAGCGCCCTGACGACGATCGCGAGCTTCGGAAGCCTCGGTCTGGCGACCCATCTAGGCCTCGCGACATTGGGAAGGTTGCTGACGATCGGCGTCACCTTCACGCTGATCTGCAACCTGATCGTGCTGCCGGCTCTGATTCGGCTGCGCCCCGACCGCCGCGAATCCGACCGCGCCGCGTAGCGACCGCGTTTTTACCGCCGATCTCGTGCTACCCTGCGCGGCCGTGCCGGCACCCCAAGAAATCATCGACTCCATCGACAATCACTTCGACGCGACGATCGAAGATCTGATCGACCTCGCGCGGATCCCGAGTGTCTCGGCAGCGGGCTTCGATCCCGCCCAGGTCGATCTCTCCGCCGAGAAGGTTGCGGAACTGTTCAGCGATGCCGGCTTACACGCTGTGGAGATCTTGCGGATCGATGACGCCCATCCCTACGTGACCGCGGAGTGGCTCGATGCGGGCCCCGACGTGCCAACGGCTTTGATCTACGCGCATCATGATGTACAGCCGCCGGGCCGACCCGAGTACTGGCAGACGCCGGCCTTCGAACCCGCTCGGCGGGCGGACGGCCGTTTGTACGGGCGCGGTGTCGTCGACGACAAGGCTGGCATCCTGTTGCACGTGGCGGCAATTCGCGCCTGGCTCGGAACCAGGGGTTCTCTTCCGATCAACGTCAAACTGATCGTCGAAGGCGAGGAAGAAACCGGGTCCGAACATCTCGCCGAGCTTCTGGCCGGCCACCGCGAACGCTTCGATGCGGACGTGCTGATTCTCTCCGACACCGCCAATCTCGACACCGGCATTCCCTCGCTGACGACGAGCCTGCGCGGAATGGCGTCGGCCGATGTGACGCTGCGCGCGATCGATCATCCTATCCACAGCGGCATGTGGGGAGGGCCGGTTCCCGACGCCGCCACCGCGCTTTCGGTTCTGCTGGCGCGGCTGGTGGATGATTCGGGAGAGATCGCGATCCCCGGTCTGCTCGACGATATTCCCGTACTTTCGTCCGCCCAGCGGGCTGCACTCGAGGCGCTTCCCTTCGATGAGACCGCCTTCCGTCGAGACGCCGGAATGCTGGCCGGCTCTCGCTTCGCGGGAGACGAACGCTACTCGGTGTATGAAAAGATCTGGCACCGCCCCTCGCTGGCGGTCACCGCACTCGAGGCCATGCCACTCGCGACAGCTGCCAATCAGCTCATCGCCGAGGCGAAGGCGAGGATTGGTGTTCGCCTCGCGCCGGGTCAGGACGCCGATCGGGCCACGCGGTTGCTGGTTGAATTCCTGGCCTCAGACCCGCCTCATGGCGTGACGGTGGAAGTCGAGGCGGACACCGCCGTGACCGGCTGGCGGACCACGCCCGAAGGCTCCGCGTTCGATGCGGCGCGCCGCGCACTCGCGGCCGGATTCGGCCGGGAATCCGTAGAGATCGGTTGTGGCGGTTGTATCCCGTTCGTCGGCCCGTTCAGCGACGTACTGGGCGGAATTCCCGCGCTGCTGCTCGGGCTGGAAGACCCGCCCTGCAATGCCCACGGCGAAAACGAGAGCCTCAACCTCGACGATTTTCGCAAGGCTTCCCGATCCTCTGCACATCTGCTCGCGGAATTGGACTGCTAATCTCACCGGGCCTTTTTTCAGCAGGAGGAGCCATGCCCCCGATCGATACGACCGCCGCACTCGTTCGCGGTGTCTACGACCGGCTCGAGCGCAATCTCGAAATCGTGCGTCGCCGTCTGGACCGCCCGCTCACCTACGCGGAAAAAGTGTTCCTCGGGCACCTCGTCGACCCCGAGACGGAAGAGTTGGCGCCCGGTACGAGTTATGTCGCCACGCGCCCGGATCGCGTGGCGATGCAGGATGCAACCGCTCAGATGGCGCTCTTGCAATTCATGCTGGCCGGCAAGGATACGACGGCAGTTCCGACCACCGTACACTGCGATCACCTGATTCAAGCGCACGTCGGTGCGGCGGGCGATCTCGCGCTTGCGAACGACGTCAATCGCGAAGTCTACGATTTTCTCCGCAGCAGCTCGGCGCGTTATGGAATCGGCTTCTGGGGGCCCGGCGCGGGCATCATCCACCAGGTGGTGCTCGAGAACTACGCGTTCCCGGGCGGAATGATGATCGGCACGGATTCTCATACGCCCAATGCGGGCGGGTTGGGGATGTTCGCGTGCGGGGTCGGCGGAGCGGATGCCGTCGACGTGATGGCCGGTTTTCCCTGGGAGGTCCTCTATCCGAACCTCGTCGGTGTTCACCTCACGGGACAACTCTCCGGCTGGTCGTCTCCCAAGGACGTGATCCTCAAGGTCTGCGAAACGCTGACGGTGAAGGGTGGGACCAACCGGGTGATCGAATACTTCGGACCGGGGACCGCATCGATCAGCTGCACGGGCAAGGGGACGATTACGAACATGGGCGCCGAACTCGGCGCGACGACTTCGATCTTTCCCTACGACGAGCGAATGGCGACGTACTTCAAGGCGACCGGTCGCGAGGAGTTGGCCGACCTGGCCAATGAACGCGCAGAGCTGTTGCGTGCGGACCCCGAAGTCGCGAAGGACCCCACTTCTTTCTTCGACGAGATCGTCGAGATCGATCTCTCGACCCTCGAGCCGCACATCGTGGGGCCCCACACGCCCGACCTCGCCAGGCCCGTCTCCCGGATGGCGGCGGATGTGGCCGAGCACGGCTATCCGGAAAAGCTTTCCTCTGCGCTGATCGGAAGCTGCACGAATTCATCTTATGAAGATCTCGAGCGCGCGGCCGATCTTGCGCGCCAGGCCGCGCGACACGGTGCGCGCTCGAAGTCGGCGCTCTGGGTGACGCCGGGTTCCGAGCAGGTGCATCTGACGATCGAGCGGGATGGTCAGCTCGCGGATCTCGAGGCCATCGGTGGAACCGTGCTCGCCAACGCGTGCGGCCCGTGTATCGGGCAGTGGAAGCGCGACGATGTTCCGGAAGGCGAAGCGAATTCGATCATCAGCTCCTACAACCGCAACTTTCGGCGGCGCAACGACGGTCGAGCGGAGACGCTCTCGTTTATCGCGAGCCCCGAGATCGTGATCGCGTACGCGCTGGCTGGCCGGCTGTCGTTCAATCCGGCCACCGATGAAATCGAGGCCGACGACGGGACGCGCTTCGTTCTCGATCCGCCGTCGCCCGCACCGGAAGTGCCGAGCCAGGGATTCGTGGCCAGCCGAGCCGGTTATGTGGAGCCGCCCGACGAGAGGTCGAGTGCCGGGGTGACGGTCTCGCAGGAGAGCGAGCGCTTGCAGATCCTGGAGCCATTCTCGGCCTGGGATGGTCGAGACTGCGAAAACCTTCCCCTGCTGATCAAAGCCGCGGGGAAATGCACCACGGATCACATCTCTCCGGCGGGTGTCTGGCTGCGATTCCGCGGCCATCTCGACAACATCAGCGACAACATGTTCATCGGTGCCGTAAACGCATTTACCGAGGAAACCGGCAAGGGGCTCGATCTGCTCTCGGGAGAGCGCGGTGTGGGATTTGCGGCAGTCGCGCGGCACTACAAGGCCGAGGGGTTGCGCTGGGTTGCAGTCGGTGACGAGAACTACGGCGAGGGTTCGAGCCGGGAACACGCGGCGATGTCGCCGCGCCTGTTGGGTTGTGCGGCGGTGATCGTCAGAAGTTTTGCGCGCATCCACGAGTCCAATCTCAAGAAGCAGGGTGTCCTCCCGCTCCACTTCGAAAACCGCGAGGACTACAAGAAGGTGCGTGAAACCGATCGCGTGAGCATTCTGGGCCTCGCCGACCTGGCGCCGGGAAGCACCGTGCGGGCAGTATTTCACCACGAGGATGGATCGGAGGACGTCGCTTCGACCCGTCACACCATGAACGAAGATCAAATCGCCTGGTTCAAGGCGGGCTCGGCGTTGAACCTCTTGCGCCAGGGCGCATGAAGAAGATCGCCTAATCTCTGCGCATGGCTGTGCGCACGCTCGCAATCGTAAATCCGGAGAGCCGAAATCGCGCAACGGCGCGGCGGTTGAAATCACTCGAAGCGAAGCTTCGACGCGCGTTGGGTCCGCTCGACATCGAGTGCACCCGCGCTCCTCGCGATGCCGAGCGCATCGCTCGGGAGGGTGTGCGCTCTGGAGTCGAGCGGGTCATCGTCGCGGGAGGCGACGGCACGCTGAGCGAAGTCGTCACGGGTTTGCTGTCCGCGGGCCTGGGTGATTACGCGACGGTCGGACTGCTCCCCGTCGGCACGGCCGGGGATTTTGCGCGTGGGCTCGGTGCCCCCCACGACCTCGACGCTGCGATCGATCGAATCGCGGGCGGGAAAACCCTCCGGGTCGATGCAGGCCGAGCCACCTACCATTGCGACGGCCGAGAAGCGGTCACGAGTTATTTCGCGAATGTCGCGAGCATCGGGCTCGGTGGCGATGTCGCCGAGTTGGTCAATCGAACTGGTAAGGTGTTCGGTGGGCGGCTGTCCTATCTGCTCGGTGCGCTTCGGGGGGTCGCTCGCTACCGGGGTGAGCCCGTGTCGATTTCCGTGGATGGCAAGTGCGTCTTCGAAGGTGCGCTCGCCATCGCCGCGATCGCCAACGGGCCGTGCTTCGGAGGCGGAATGCAGATTGCCCCGAATGCGTGCGTCGACGACGGAGATTTCGACTGGGTGATCGTTCCCGCGATGTCCCGGCTCTCGCTGCTTCGGAAGATCCCGCTTCTCTACAGCGGTTCTCATCTTGGCGATCCGCGAATCCTGCATGGGCGAGGGAAGGTGGTCGAGGCTCGCGCGATGGATGGGCCGGTGCGGATCGACGTCGACGGTGAGGCGCTGGGCGCGCTTCCTGCGCGCTTCGAAATCCTTCCGGGTGCGATTGAGTTGTTGGGCTTCGAAAGATGAGCGCCGAAATCTTTGAAGAGATTCGGCGTGGGGCGGTACGCGTCGTGGAGCGCGCGCACTCGGTCTCGATCGACGCCGATGCGCTCGAGAAACTCGCGCGGTCCGAGGATTTCGTTTCGGTTCCCATGCCACTCGATCCGGTTGATTACTACGTAGGCACGCCCGAGGATACCGCCGCGTACATCCTCACATTGGATGCGATCAATTTTGGTTCGGGTTACTTCCCGTATCTAACCAAACGCCCCGGCTACTCGGGTTACTTCACGATCGCGATTTCTCTCCGGGAAAATTGGGAAAGCGAAGGTCCCTGGGATGCCGGCCGGCTAGTGGCAATGTCCGCTGGTGATTGTGCGCGGGTGATGGGTCAAGACCCAGCTGTTCCCGAAGTCGCCGAACTGATGTCGCTGTTTTCGCGGGCGCTGAACGAGCTCGGAAAATTTCTGCAGAAGCGCTTCGATGGAGAACCGACGGGTCCGATCACCGCCGCCGACCGCTCTGCGGCGCGTCTCGCGGAATTCCTGATCGAGATGCCCTTGTATCGAGATGTTTCACGCTATGCGGACTTCGAGGTCCCCTTCTACAAGCGCGCCCAGTTGACGTCGGCCGACCTCGCCGCGGTATTCGACGGAGAGGGCTATGGGGCATTCGATGACCTCGATCAGCTCACGATCTTTGCCGACAACCTGGTCCCCCACGTGCTCCGCCGCGAAGGAGTGTTGGTCTACACCCCCGCGCTCGCAGCCCGCATCGACGCCGGGGCGCTGCTGGAGGCGGGCTCGCCGGAAGAGGTGGAGATCCGGGCCGCCGCCGTTCACGCGGTCGAGTGCTGCCTCTCGTTGATGCGCAAGTCCGGAGTCAAGCTGACGGCTCGGCAACTCGATATGGCCCTCTGGACGCGGGGGCAGCTTCCCGCAATGAAGGCCCATCCCCGGCATCGGGCGCGAACGACGAACTACTGACTGACGAATCCTACGGATTCGATTTGCGGCGATGAGGCCTATTCGGCCTCGTCTGGCGATCCAGCTGCAAATCTGGGTTATGGTTCGGCCCGGCCACAGCCGCAATCTCGAGCCCAGTCGCGAAGGAGCACAAATCTATGCAGGGAAATTCATCCGGAGGCGCGCTGGTTGCAGCGGCATTGTTCCTGGGAGCTTCGATCCTGGGAAGCGCCTATTGGGTCGCGGCGGCGATCGACCGCGGGGCCTCTGAAGTCGCCAGCCTCAACCAAGCACTGAAGACCGCAGCGGTAGCGCCTGCGCCCGCAGCTCGGCCTTCTGCTCCGGGGCGACCGGATCCAGGGAAGGTCTACGACATCAAGGTTGGCGATGGTCCGATCCGCGGCTCCAAGTCCGCGAAGATCACCGTCGTCGAATGGGCCGACTTTCAGTGTCCGTTCTGCGTTCGCGTCAACCCGACGCTCGAAAAGGTTGCCAAGGAATACGGCGACAAGGTCCGCTTCAGTTTCAAGCACCTCCCACTCTCGATGCACTCCAAAGCCCGAGCGGCTCACCAGGCCGCAGAGGCCGCGCATCGGCAGGGTAAGTTCTGGGAGATGCACGATCGGATCTTCGCGAAACCGAAGGATCTGAGCGAGGAGACCTACCTGCGCTACGCGAATGAGATCGGATTGGACATCGATCAATACAAGAAGGATTTCTCGTCTTCGTCGGTCCGGAAGAAGGTCGATGCCGATCTGGCGGAGGCGCGTGAATTGGGCGTATCTGGAACACCGAGCTTCTTCATCAACGGCCGGTTTCTATCCGGTGCACAGCCCTATGGGGCCTTTGCGCGCGTGATCGACGAGGAGTTGGCGAAGAATTAGCTTTCCGCAGCCGGCGGTTTGGTGAGTTCGCTGATCGCCTCGGCGATCGCGAGCATCGCCGAGGCGGAAACCTCGGCGCTTCGGAGTTCGCGCTGCGCGGCTTCGATGACTTGTGCGCGGTCCAGGTCGGCGGGAAGCGCGATCAGAAGTTGAGCGATGCGCTCTCCAATCCTGAGCAAGGCCGGTCGTAGCTCAGCCCGCAGATTCGGCAGGATCTCTAGGGAAGTAAAATACGGATCGATGAGTGCGGCGATTTGCACTTCCTTGCCGGCTTCCATCAGAGCCACGAACAGCTTTCGGACGGCGTCTTCCGGTGGAGGCGTGACGCCTTGGCGCTTGGCCGCGGCCCGAACGCTTTTGGCCGCTGCATCGAGCACGAGAGCTTCGCGCGTCGGTATCACGATCGGTAACGAAGCCCTTCGTTTGGCGGTTGCGACGAATGGCATCAGCGCAAGGCGTTCGTCGATTGCCGCCAACAGCGCTCGAAGCGGATACGCGAGCTTCGGAGAATCCGGTATTTTGAAGTGCTGCTCGCGGAGTCTCGCGAGCGTGCCGTCTGCCTCACTTTCGAGCAGCCAGCTGTTCAGATCGGCGGCGAGTTCAGCGTGCTCCGCGCGCACGAGAATCGCCTTGCGGTCCACTGTAAACGGTCCGAAGAGAGCCAGATCCTTTTGGTCGATCATCCAGCCGGGTGCTTCGAGGTCGTCGGTAACCGCTGCGTGGATCGCACCACCCATCAGAGCGGCGAGGACCAACGCGTTGTCGGGAATCGCCACCAGAGTTGCGGCCGGGAAGTGTGCATAGGCGACGTGTTCGAGGTGGCCTCCCGCGTTCACGCCGATCCTCACCTGCTGATGATTCAAATCTTCGACTTTTTGGAAGAGGTCCTTGGGTCGGGCGACAATGACCGCGCCCGTTTCGACGACGGCGACGCTGAATCTCCCGATCGCGCTGCGCTCCGGGCGGACCGTTACGCCGGACATCGCGAGATCGAAGCGATCCGTGAGTAGGGCTCTATTCAAATCGGGCCAGTGGAACGTGACGAATTCAATTCTGCGCCCGCGCGCCTTCGCGTAAGCTCGTGCCAGCGCGATGTCAAATCCCTCGAGGTCGGGGCGGCTCGGATCGGCCTTGAGGCTGAACGGCGCGTAGTCGCCGCTCGTCCCGACGCGCAGCGGGGCGGCATATGCGCCCGCGGCCGCAAATCCGCACGCGAGCAAGGCGCTCAGCAGCAATGCGCGCGCGCGTCGCGATTTCACGCTGGGGCTCTCCGGACTGTTGTTAGATCGCGCCCCACCGTTTCCTCCAAGCACCAAAGATAGCCGAGACAGCGCCTCCCGAGTCGAGTTTGACCCTGGGAAAAAAATCGCCTAACCTCCCGCCTCCGTTGGGTTTCTGATGGCTCCACCCAAAGTGCGAGCAGCGACCCGACGCCCGCTAACAGCTTCGTCCGGGCCGAACCGGGTCACTCCCGAACCGGCCCGCTTCGATTGTGCGCCCGCGGCAAGGGGGTCCTGCCATGTTGTCATTAGAGGAAGTCGAACCGGGATCTCTGGTTACCCATCGTAATACGGGGCTCCGTTACACGATGGTCGAGGCGGGTGACGAAGAGGTGCTCCTAAGTCCCGAGTCCTCCGAGATGCAGGACCTCGTGGTTCCAGTGAAGCTCTTCCGTGAAGAGTTCGTTTCGAGCGATCGCTTCAATATGGGACGCGGCCGATCCAAAAAGGGAGGCCGCGGTCGTCGTGCCAGCGCGCAAAGTGCGGCGCCGACCGGCCCGAAGGTCAAGGGGAAGATCAAGAAACTGGTGCGCGAACGCGGTTTCGGCTTCGTTCGAGGTGATGACGGACGCGAGGTCTTCTTTCATCGCTCCGGCCTCGGTCCGAGTGATTACGATTCACTCGGCGAGGGTGATGTCGTGGAGTACGTCGTCCAGGAAGGTCCCCGCGGAGCCCGCGCCGAGAACGTCCGCGCGATTTCCGGATCCGAATAGAGCAAGGCGCTCGTCACCACCCGCATCTTCCGGGCCAAGGTCGACGGGCTGCGCGAATTCCTTCAGACGCGATAGCGGTGAACGATGGGCAAGCGGCGCCCGGAGCCGAAGGCCTTTGGTGACGTTCGCAGAACCAACGGCGACTGGCGGCGTTTGTACTCGTTGCGATTCAGTCGGTCGACGACGTCGCGAACCGTCTGCGGGGTCGCGCCCGTGGGCGGAGTGATTCCTTCGGCGCTGAGCCCACCTTCGATTGCGCGCTCGAGAATGGCGTCGAGTACGTCGTAGGGCGGGAGGTCGTCGCTGTCGAGTTGATCGGGAGCCAACTCGGCGGAAGGGGGCTTCTCGATCGTACGCAGCGGGATTCGCTCGCCGGTTGCGTTTGCGTTCTGCGCGAGCGCGTAGACATCGCGCTTGTAGACATCGCCCAGCACTGCGAGACCTCCTACGGTGTCGCCGTAGAGCGTGCAGTAGCCGATGCTCAGCTCGCTCTTGTTTCCCGTTGCGAGAACGAGCCGCCCCTCCGCGTTCGAGATGGCCATCAGCAGGGCGCCGCGGATTCTCGATTGGATGTTCTGGCCCGCGACTCCGTAGCTATCTCGCTCCCCGATGAGAGGCCGGAAGCTGCTGATGTAAGCGTCGTAGATGGGCGTGATGTCCACGCGCCGAACCTCGATGCCGAGTGTGCGACCGAGTTCTTCGGCATCCTCGAGGCTGTGATCCGATGAGAAGGGTCCCGGCATCGCGATGCCGACCACGCGATCCGGCCCGAGTGCTTCGACGGCCAGGTGTGCGGTCACCGCGGAGTCGACTCCGCCCGACACTCCGACCACCGCGCCGGGCGGAAGCCCCTGCTTGCGAAAGTAGTCACGAATTCCGAGAACCAGCCCCGCTTCGAGTTGCGCAACCGCGTCCGGATCGCCGAGGGCTGCCTCTTCCGGCGGCGCCGATTCGCCGTCCAGGTCGACTACTTCGAAGGCGGGCTCGAAGAGTGCGAGTTTCTTCTGTACGCGCCCGAGTGCGTCTACGATGAACGAGCCCCCGTCGAAGATCAGCTCGTCGTCTCCGCCGATCTGATTGACGAAGCAGATCGGCACGCCGTTCTTTCGCGCCAGGTCTCCGATCACCTGCCTGCGTTCGGCCGGTTTCGATACGTGCCAGGGTGAAGCAGACAGATTCACGATTGCTGTACAACCCGCACCCGCGAGCTCTGCGACGGGATCCGTCCGGTAACCCATCCGGTCGACCCAGGCGTCCTCGCAAACCGTCAGCCCGATCAGTGGGCCGCCATCCCGCAGTGTCACGGGCTCGCGCCGGGTTGCGGGTGCGAAGTGGCGGCGCTCGTCGAATACGTCGTAGGTGGGAAGCAGCGATTTCGCACGCACCGCGCGGCGCTCTCCGCCGGCGAGCAACACGGCCGCGTTGTGAAGCTTCGCGCGTCCACTTTCCTGGTGGGGAACGACCGCTCCGAGCACGATCGAAATGTTCCGAGACATTGGCAGGAGCGCGTCGAGTTCGCCGAGCTGGTCGCGAACGAATCCATCTCGCTCGAGCAGGTCCATCGGCGGGTAGCCGGTCAGTACCATCTCGGGAAGAGCCACTAGATCTGCGCGCTCGCTGATCGCCTTGGCGGCGGCTTCTTCGACGAGCCGGCGGTTGCCGGCCAGATCGCCGACTGTGGGATTTACCTGAGCAATGGCCAGCCGCATGACCGCAGGATCGGCGGCGCGTTCGTCGTCGTCAAGGCGTCGACTGCTGAGTTCGGTGAGCGGGCGAATCCTACGGTGATGCGACTAAGGAAAGTAGACGTAGATGACGTCGCCGTGGCAGGCTGGCTTTTCTGAGCCTTCGACCTCGAACCGGATCGAGATGGTGGCCCGGATGCCGCCGCGCGGCACTTTGCGCGTATCCTTGATGCTCGCCGACATGCGGATTCTCGATCCCGAGAGCACCGGAGTCGAGAGCCGCAACTTTTCGATACCCGTGTTGATGACCGTCTCACAATTATTGATGAGCAACAGCTTTGGGAGCAAGACGGGTGTGAGTGCAACGGTGAGGTAGCCGTGGGCGATGGTCGACTTGAAAGGGGATTCCCGCTGGGCTCGCTCGACGTCGCAATGAATCCATTGGCGATCCCCTGTCGCTTCCGCGAACGCGTCGATTTGTTCCTGGGAGACCTCGATCCAATCGGTCTTACCGAGTTCGCGGCCGACCAGATCTGCAAGTGCCGCCACGTTCGGAATTTCGATGGGGTTCGCCAAGTCAGTCGCCGTGAATTGCGTTCACGAAGGCGTCGTGTAGAGCGGTTCGGATCTGCTCACGCGTGGCACTCCCATATACCTCGCGGAACGCCTTCACGGGGATGATTCCCTTGGCCATCGAGCGGTGTCCGCCGCCGACCCCGAGCCCCTCGACGACGGCGCGCACGACGTCTCCCGCGGCGCGCACGTAACCCACGTTGCGAACCGAGAACACGAGATCAGATCCGACGATCCCCGCCGCGATCGCCCACTCGGCGCCCTCCGCCTGGAGCCCCAGATCTGCGACCTGGGGGATCACCTCTTCGCCGACGCGTCCGAGCACGAGCAGGTGAATGCCCTCTTCGACCTCGGTGTTCGAAAGCGCCCGGCCGAGCGCGCGCAAGCCGCTGGTTGGAAGCGCGGGGCGCTCGATGCGTCGCAGGAGGGCGGGGCTATGGCTTGCGTGGAGGTAGGCAAACGCCGTCATGTCGTGTTGGCTCGTCTCTCGACCGAGCAGTTGTGTGTCGCTCTTGATGCCGTAGACGAGCGCGGTCGCGAGTCTGGGAAAGAGATCGAGGCTCACGGCGCGGATGTACTCGGTCAGGATCGTCGCGGTGGCGCCGTAGTTGGGGCGGATGTCCCGGAATACCGCATCGTAGCCCGGGCGTTCTGGGTGATGATCGATCACCACATCCACCGAGCGCACCCGTGCGGGCATGTTCTCGCCGAATACCGTGGGTTGGACGTCCAGCAGCGCCAGCCCGTCGAACTCGTCGAGTTCATCCGGGGTGACGGTCCGGACGTCGATCCCGAGCGCATCGATCATCGCGATGTTTTCAGGGCGTTTGACCTCGCCGAAGGAAATCAGCGGAGCGGTCGGACGCTTGCGACCGAGCAGCGCGCGCAACGCATAGCCGCAGGCGATGCCATCTGGATCGGGGTCGGGCTGCAGCAGGATCCCGAGTTTTTCCCTCGGCTCGACGAGTTCCCGCAACTCCACCACCCGATGCAGGTTGGCGAGGTGGGCGAACTCTTCGTCGATGTCATCTCGAATCAGCGAGCGCAATCCCGTTCGCAGCAGGCACGGGTGGTCGGGCAGGTCTTCGGAATCGACCTTGTCTGAGAGCAGCAGCAGCGGAGCTTCGGGTTGGACTTCCGAGATCGCAGCAACCGCGGCCCGAACGAACGGGAGGTCCTCGCTCACGAGCGCGAACTCGTCTCCGACCTTCGGGTTGAGCTTCTCGATCCCCTCGACGGTAAGTCCGCCCTGCAGGGAGTGGAATCCGGGTGGGCGCGCACGCGGTTCGTCCTCGCGCGGAACCCAGGTGAGGACCTCGATCTCGCCGGTGCCGATGCGGCTCCACAAGCGGGCTAATTCAGCTCCATCGCAAAGGATGATACGGCGCGACACGGATCTCCCATCATCTGAGTTCTGCGGATCACGCGGATCCACGTGCGCTTGGGCGAGGCGGCCAACGGTCCACTCTCGCGGCTGATTCGCTCGCTACATCACCTGAGGAATCCGCCGCGGGCAGCGATTTCCCCCCAGATTTCCCGAAGCCGCCAGCTGGCTCCGAGCGGACGCGAGTGTAGCGAGATCGGCTGGAGCGCGCGGTCCCGCGGGGCAGCTCCCGCGCTCCAAGCTGCCGGATTCCGAGGGGAAAAAATCGTGCAAACTATCTGAAAATTCGATTGATCGATCTCGATTCTAGGAGTAGGGTGGAGTCGTACGCTATGGGCCGCGGCCCGAGGAGACCCGAGGTCTCGCTTCCGCTGACCGCACCACACGCTGCGTGACCTGCGTACGAGACGGGTGTCGGCGGGGGGGGGCGAAAGATTCGCGCAGCCGGCGCAATTTCGTCCGACTTCGCGGATATGGCGCGGGAGGTCTTCCCGGACCCGGGAGCTTCCAAAATGCGCTCGGAGCATGAGAGGAGTTCTCTCAGTAGCAGCCAAATGTGTGGCCTCATCCGTTCAGGATGTGAACCGGTACACAGCGGCTGACTCCGGTTCTCCTCGAAGGCGCTCAGTCGGACACGCGAGCCACTCGCGGTCAGCAATTTCGCGTAGAGGCTCGGGGGATTTCCGCAGCGCCGCTTCGGCCACCAATCAGGCCTGCCCCGTCGGAGGCCCGGGGGACACCCGCCGCCTCGGTGACCTGGAACTGGAACTCGGAGTCCACACTCCAGCTGGCGCAAATTTCCGCTCCACCAGGCCGTGATCCCGCCCAACCCGCAATGCTGCGCCCCCGGACGTCTCTTTTTCTCTGGTATTCTCCCTCGGCTCGACAAGGAGCCGCCGCGTCGTGGAGAATCAGGTTTTCGCGGGCGGGGAGATCGGAGTTTCCTCGCCAGACGAGACCGGAACGGTCTCATCGCCGCAAAGCGAATCCAAAGGGTTTACCAGCCTACACAATTTCGGGGCAAGAGCCATGCGCGATGTTCGGATGAAGGGCTTCGCCGAACGGGCGGATGTTGAAGAGGTTCAAGATTTCCTTCGCGGACAGATCCGTTCACTTGCGTCCGAGGCGGTGAATCTTCTCTCGTGTGTCGGTCGGGTATTGGCCGAAGATGTGCGTGCGGAAGTCGACGTGCCGGGTTTCGCACGTTCTGCGATGGACGGCTACGCGGTGCGTGGTGAAGACACCTTCGGGGCGGGCGCGTATGACACCATCGCGCTCGGCGTTCTCGGAGAGGCTTTGCCCGGCAAACCCTTCGCGGGTCGAGTGGAGCGCGGGTCGGCGATCCGGGTGATGACGGGTGCCCCGATTCCAGCGGGCGCGGATGCCGTGGTGATGGCCGAAGTCTGCGAAGAGAGTGAAGGCGTGGTCGAAATCAGCGAAGCGGTGGCTCCGCACAAGAACATCGGAGCGATTGGCGAAGACATTCGCGTCGGCGATCTCGTTTTGCGAACCGGTCGCCGCTTGCGGCCGCAGGACGCGGGCCTGCTCGCTTCGATCGGCGTTCGCACCTCGGCATGTGTTCGGCGCCCGCGGGTGCAGCTGGTCATCACGGGAGACGAGTTGCTGCCGGCAGGTAGCCAACCCGAAGGGCCGCGCATCGTCGATAGCAACTCGGTGGTCGTGCGCTCGCTGGTAGCCCGCGACGGGGGAGAGCTGCTGCCCTTCGAGATTCTGCCCGATCGCCCGGAGATCATCAGCGAGGCGCTTCGCGGTGCAGATGCCGATGTGGTGATCGTCACGGGCGGCAGCTCGGTGGGGACCGAGGACCACGCGCCGCGATTGGTTGCGGAACTCGGGAGCCTCGACTTTCACGGCATCTCGATGCGCCCCTCGAGCCCGACCGGAGTGGGCCGGATCGACGACCGACTGGTTTTTCTGCTGCCGGGTAATCCGGTGAGTTGCATGTGCGCCTACGAGTTCTTCGCGGGGCCGAGCCTGCGCGCATTGGGGGGGCGCTCGCGCGAGTGGCCCCACCGAAGGGTGCGGCTCCCGCTCGCTCGCAAAATCAGCTCCGCGGTGGGACGGACCGATTATGTGCGCGTCGCGGTGGAGAGCGAGAAGGTCATCCCGATCGCCACGTCCGGCGCTTCGATCCTGTCCTCGACCGTAAGAGCCGACGGCTGCGTGATCGTACCGCGCGAGTTGGAGGGCATGGGGGAGGGCGCCGAGGTCGAAGTCCTGCTCTACGACGACGAAATGCCCGCAGAGGTGACGCCGTGAAGCAGCAGCAGTTTCTCGAAGTGATCGAGCGCGATGAAGCCGAGCGCCGCTGGCGCGCAACCCTCGACATCGCCGCAGTACCCGCGGAAACGGTGGCGCTCGAGGACGCTTTGGGCCGGGTGCTGGCCGAGGACGTTCGGGCCGAGGTCGACGTGCCCGGCTTCGACCGATCCAACATGGACGGCTTTGCGGTCCGCGCGGAGGACACCTACGGAGCCACCGAGATCGAGCCCGTCCTGCTTCAGCTCAACTCCGAAACGATCCCTACGGGTGTCGTGCCGAGTCAGGAAGTGTTGTCCGGAACGGCGACGTCGATCGCAACCGGTGGGATGTTGCCCCGCGGAGCGGATGCCGTGCTGCCTGTCGAGTTCACCGACATTCAGGGAGATTCGGTCGTCGCCAGGCGCGAGCGGGTTCCGGGTGCCGCGGTGTCATTTGCGGGCACTGACATCGGCTGGGGGGAAACCGTCGTCTTCAGCGGCGCGCAGCTGACCTCCCGGGAGACCGGTGTGCTGGCGGCCATTGGACGCAGCGAAGTGTCGGTGGTGGGGCGACCACGGATTGCGATCCTTTCCACCGGAGACGAGATCGTTCAACCCGGTGAGAAGATGCGGCCCGGCCTCGTGTTCGACAGCAATGGCCGGATCCTCGCGGACGCCGTGCGCGAGTTGGGCGCGGAGCCGATCTTCCACGGTGCCTTTCGAGATGATGAAGCGGGGCTTCGGGCGGCGCTGGGCCGAGCGCTGAAGGGTGCCGATCTGGTAGTCCTCTCGGGCGGAACCTCGAAGGGGGAGGGCGACCTCAACGCTCGTGTGGTTGCGGAACTCGACCCCGGAATCACCGTACACGGCGTTGCCCTCAAGCCCGGCAAGCCGATCTGCCTGGCAGCGAGCGGTCGCATTCCGGTCGTCGTACTGCCGGGTTTCCCGACCTCGGCGGTATTCACCTTTCACGAATTCGTCGTCCCGGTGATTCGCGAACTCGCCGGACTCCCACCGGGTGATCGAGAACACCGGCTCGCCCGTCTGGCGACCAAGACTTCGTCCGAGCGCGGGCGCCTCGAATACCTGCTGGTGGGCCTGGTGCGGCGCCCCGATGGCGAACTGGCCGCGTATCCCATGGGCAAGGGCAGCGGTTCCGTCACCTCGTTCAGTCGAGCGGATGGTTTCGTGCGCATCCCGCGCAACACCGAGATCGTCGACTCCGATGCAGAGGTGGAAGTCACACTGCTCTCGCGCGAACTCGAAGTCGCGGACTTCGTCGCGATCGGCAGCCATTGCGTGGGGCTCGATGTCATCGCGGGCGCGCTCGCCCGCGAAGGCTTTCGCGTCAAGCTGCTCGCCGTCGGAAGCCAGGGAGGTCTGACCGCGGCACTGCGCGGAGAGTGCGACGCCGCGCCGATTCATCTGCTCGACCCCGCCAGCGGCGAATACAACCGGCCCTTCCTCGAGGCTTCGCTGCGCCTGTTGCCGGGCTACGCGCGCCAACAGGGCGTCGTCACCCGAGCCGACGAAACCCGGGACATCGAATCGCTGCTCGCGGATCCGGAGCTGCGGATGGTCAACCGCAACCGGGGTAGCGGCACGCGCATCTTGATCGACCAGTTGCTTGGAGAGCGCCGGCCGCCCGGCTACCCCTACGAACCCCGCTCCCATTTTGCGGTTGCCGCAGCGGTATCGCAGGGGCGCGCAGATTGGGGGGTGACGATTGAAACCGTTGCCCGCCAGGCCGGATTGCGCTTTCAAAGCCTCCAGGCCGAGTACTATGATTTTGCAATTCCCGCAGATCGCTGGGATCGCCCGGCCGTCCGGGCGTTACGTGAGCTACTCGCGGACGGCACGAGTGTGCGTGCCGAGTTGGCCGAAATGGGTTTCGGAAGTCGGGAGAACGGTTGATTGGCCAGCCAGTTGCGGCGTGGTTCTCGGGTGGGAAAGTACCGGCTCGATCGGAAGGTCGGCCGAGGTGCGTTCGCCGAGGTCTGGAAGGCGCGCGATACGGTTGAAAATCGCGCGGTAGCACTCAAGCTCGCCTACCCCGACGCGGTTGCAGAGTGGGGCCGCAAGAAGATCGAGCACGAGGCGCGCATTGCGAGCCGGCTCGAACACCCCGGTGTCGTCTCGATACGCAACGCCGACTGGATCGACGGGCGTTTTGCAATCGTCACAGACCTCGCGGTTTCCAACCTCGCCAACTACAGCCGCGCGAGACGCTCCGCAGGCACGGCGCTCGAGATCATCCGCGAAGTCGCTTCCGGGCTCGCCTATGCCCACGAGCGGCGCATCTTTCACCGCGACGTCAAACCGGAAAACATTCTGATCTTCGCGGATGGCCGTGCGGCGCTGACCGATTTCGGCTCTTCGCGCTTTTCGAAGGGAGTCGAGCGCACCGTGACGGATGCCGGAACGTTGGGGTACATGGCGCCCGAGCAAGCCTACGGGCGGGGCCGCTTGACGTCCGACGTGTTTTCTCTCGGATTGATCGCCTATGAGATCTTGACTGGGGTGCTGCCGACGTGGCCCTTCGCCTGGCCGCCCGAGGGGCATGAGCGGTTTTGTGCCAAGGTCCCCGAGGCGATGCAACCGGTATTGCGCAAAGCCGCGCGCTTCGATCCACGACGCCGCTACGTGGACGCTGGCGAGCTCTACACCGCGCTCGAGCGCGCGTTCAGTCAGGCGTCGCGCCCCACGCCTGTGAAGAAGGTGCGGCGTAAACGCAAAGCACCGCCGTCTCCGCTCGCCGTGCAGGCCAATGCCTTTCGCCGCATCCACGGCAAGGGTCTCGGAATGCGCTTTTCCTGTCGACGCTGCGACAGTCCAATCGCCGAAGAGATGCAGTACTGCCCCTGGTGCGGAACTTCCGATAACTCCTACCGAGACGTCACCCGTTTTCCGTTGGTCTGCGGGGATTGCGAACGCGGCGTGCGTCCCGAATGGGATGCTTGCCCCTTGGTGCTATCCGGGGACGCTTCGAGGGCAACGGCAAGGCGCCACCCGAAGACGCCAAGGCCACTCGAACCTGTGCGGGTCGGGGTTGCGAGGGGCAGCTGCGGCCCTTCATGCGCTACTGCCCTCTGTGTAAGCGCAAGGTCAAGCGCGTCTGGTCGCACTCCTCTTTGCCCGATCGCTGCCCGCGCTGCCGCTGGCCGACCTCGTGTGCGTTCATGCGTTTTTGCCCCTGGTGTGGCCGTCGGGAGCCCCGCGCGGGTTCATTCATGCGGTCCCGCTGAGGGGCGAATCCTGCGGATTCGCTTTCCGGCACCGAGACCTATTCGGTCTCGTCTGGGGGGCGAACTCTGCGGATTCGCTTTGCGGCGACGCGATAAGGGAGTGAATCGATAGCCCGCCGAAAACGAGATTCGAGTCGTCGCCCAGGCGAGAAGATCGCCTTCGGTATCGGACTCGGAGTCGCTGATCGAACTTGAAATCGAAGAGCTCGCTGCGGGCGGTGACGGTGTCGGTCACGCGCCCGACGGCCGGGTGATCTTCGTCCCCTTTACCGCGCCAGGGGATCGCGTTCGCGTGCGGATCACGGATCGCCGATCCAGCTACTCGCGCGGCGTCGTCGAGGCACTGCTCGATTCTGGCCCTCAACGTGTGGATCCGGTATGCGCCGTTTTTGGATCTTGTGGTGGCTGTGCGTGGCAGCACGTCGACTACGCGGCTCAACTCGACGCAAAGCGGATGATTGCGTTTGCGGCACTGCAGCGCATCGGTGGCTTCGCACTACCCGATCACATCGCGTTGCCCATCACGCCATCGCGATCCCCCTACCGCTACCGCACCCGCAGCCGGGTCGTGGTCTCGGGAGGGGGAAGGTGGGGTATCGCCGTCGGCGCTCGCATGCCATCGCCGCAACTCGTCGCTGCCCGATCCTGGCCGAGGATCTCGAAGTACACCTTTCGGAGTTGGCCGACGATCCGCCCGGAACCGACGGCGAATGGGAGTTGGTCGCAGGCCGCAGCGCCGACCTCGACGCGCCCTGTTACGCGAGCGTTGCCACTGCCCGCGACGGGTGGCTCGCGCTTGTGGCTGCCCGTCGGCGAAGATCGCATCGGTGTGTCTCCGGGCGTCTTCGTTCAGTCGAATGCGGGGCTTCTCGACGCGCTCTCGTCAGCCGTTGCAAGAGCCGCCGGCACGGGCCGGAGAGTGTTCGATCTCTTTTGCGGAGCGGGCTTCTTCACACTTGGCCTGGCTCGGAACTTCGAAGACGTCCTGGCCGTCGAATCCAATCCGGTCGCGGCCGGCGATCTGGAAGTCAATCTTCGGGAAGCGGGTATCGACAACGTTCGCGTACTGGCGAGTTCGGTCGAGGCTGCGCTGGACGATCTGGAGATTGCGCGTCTCCATCCCGACCGGGTGGTGGTCGATCCGCCGCGCACCGGTCTCGGCGAAGCGGTCGCCGAACAGATCGCCAAGGCGGAACCCGAGCGAATCATCTATCTCTCGTGTGATCCAGCCACACTCGCACGGGACCTTTCGGTATTCGATCACCACGGATATCAGCTGATCGACGCGCAGTGTTTCGATCTCTTTCCCCAGACCCCACACGTCGAGATGCTGGCGGTCATGCGTCGGGAGTAGTCGGAGACGGGATCTGTCGGTCTTGCCTGAGTCTGGCGGATCAGGCTTCGATCAGGCCGTGGCGCACCGCATAGCGCACGAGTTCGGTCGCCTTTCGGACGCCGAGTTTGCGCATCAGGCTGGTGCGGTGTGCTTCGACGGTCTTGGTGCTGATGCCGAGCTGTACCGCGATCTCCTTGGCGGCGAGGCCTTCGGCGATCAGGTGCAGGACTTCCCGCTCCCGGGCGGATAGAATCGAGAACGGCTGCTCGGTGACGGGCTGCGGGTCGCGAATCTGCGCCACGATTTCGCGGGCAACGGTCGGGCTGAAGTAGCTCCCACCCCGAACGACGGCGCGAATCGCAGAAATGATTTCGCTTCTTCGCGCGTTCTTGAGCACGTAACCGTCCACACCCAAAGCGACCGCACTCTGGATCATCGGAGGATCTGCGTGCACGGAGAGCAGGATGGTCTTGGTGCCCGGATGTTTCTTTCGGATGCGCTCGAGGGTCTCCAGGCCGCTCATTCGGGGCATGGAGATGTCGAGGATCACGAGATCGGGTTTGTTCTTCTCGATCTGCTCGAGGACCTCGCGACCGTCCGAAGCCTCGGCGCAGATGTTGATGTCGCCTTCCGTTTCGATCAGGTGGCGGACGCCCTCTCGCACTACGCTGTGGTCGTCGGCGATCAGAACGGTGATCATGGACTCAACGTACACCTCTAAATGCCACCTGTGCAAAAAATTTGTCCAAAATGAGGTGTTTATTGGCCTGAATCGGAGGGGCCGGATGTGGTCTAATAGGAGCGAGTCCGAATTTTGTCCCCCGGGGAGCCCCGGTGCCGCGAATCAACCCCATCATCAAGCCGTCTCGCCGCTCTCCCCACCGCCTGATCCTCTATATGGAGGGCCCTCAGGACCGAGCGATCTTGAGGGCCTGGGCGTATCGGTTGCTGCCATCGATGGGCCGCCAGCTCTTCGGCGCATCCGTGATTCTCGGCGGCCGCCGCCCCGCTCGGGCCGCCGAGCATTTTCACAGCGCCGGGGGCCTGGACGCGGGCCTGGCTGGCCTGTGCGTATTGGATCGAGATGACGGCAACCAGCCGCCGCATCCCGATTCGGGCGTGCCGGGTCTCGAGTTCTTCACCTGGGGACGCCGTCACATCGAAAGCTACCTGCTCGTCCCCGCGGCGATTCAGCGCACTCTGAAGGCTCCCAACGGCGATCAGCGGATTCGCCGGGCGATCGACGCGGCGCTGCCGGGTTCGGTCGACGAAGCCGCCTACGGCCAGATCGACGCGAAACGGCTGCTCGCGCTCAATGGCGCGCTGCCGCGGGTGGTGGGCCAGCCGATATCCGTACAACGCGTGGCGCGCGCGACGCGTGAGGAAGAACTGCACCCCGATGTGCACCGACTCTTCGACCGAATGCGCGAAGGGTTGGGGGTTTCGGGCCCACGAGCCTGAAGCCGTGGTCGAGCTGAATCTCGATCCGGCAGTCCGCCGCTCGCTCGCGGATGCGGTGACGCGTGCGCTGGAGGAGGCGGTCGCGGATTCTTCCGCCGGGCTTCGCGGTTCGCTCGCGCGTGGGACGAGCGATCCCTACAGCGACATCGACGTCTTCTGGGAACTGCCCGACGCGCAGTTTCACGACGCCATCGACGATCTTTCCGAGATCCTGGGCTCGGTCGGGCCAATCGAATCGATCCGCGCGGATCCCCTGCTGCAAAATTCCGACAAGCGCCAGCTCATCTTCGTCCAATTCGCCGACCTGCCGCTCTACTGGCGCGTGGATATCGAGGTGTTCGCAGCGTCGATCGAAAGAGACGACGACTACGACCTCGATAACATCGACGCCCGGGGCGATCACTGGTCGCTCACCCACAGCGCGCTCGCGAATGGCGTCGCCGCGCTGAAATCGCTGCTGCGCGGCGATCCAGAAAGGGCGCACGAGTCGCTCTGCAGCGCCTACGCGCGAATCGATCAGCCGATCCCCGAAGGCTCTGCGCTGGATCAGATCACCGAGCTCGCCGAAATCGTCGGCGGGATCGATCTCGAACAGGCCGAACTCGTGAGGCGCCTGCAACTTCATTGCGAAGCGGCGCGGGTGTCCCTCGAAAGCGAGCCCGCATAGTGAATCCGAAGGATTCACCCGCTAGGCTCGCCCCGCCTTGCTTCGCTTGCTCGCACTCGACTTTGACGGAGTCATCTCGGACAGCGCTCCCGAGTCATTTGCGGTCGCGCTCCTGACCTACACACAAATGAAAAATGGCTCGCGATTCGGCAGTCGCGGCGCAGCGCTCGAGAGCGGACCTCTGCCCGCTTCGGCCCCGCCGGCCGAAGATCCGCTCTACGCTTCCTTCATCGAGCTAATGCCGCTCGGCAATCGCGCGGAAGACTTCGCGATCAGCTTCTGCGCACTCGAAG
>PVMK01115852.1_pt1 | contig 27510 bp, 25 predicted proteins | sample 1853481 | NCBI WGS metagenome assembly PVMK01 (sample SAMN08533507, study PRJNA380276) | Marine sediment metagenome, whole genome shotgun sequencing project. | reverse complement strand
TCCAAAAGTGATGGGTGTCCTGACTTTTTACTCTCACCCTCGGTCGGGCATAAAAAAAAGCCACCCGAGGGTGGCTTTTTCTATGATTGGCTGGGGGTGAGGGATTCGAACCCCCGCTGGCGGAGTCAGAGTCCGCAGTCCTACCACTAGACGAACCCCCAGGAAACCTGGGTACAGTTTAGCGTTTGGAGTACTGGGTTGCCTTGCGTGCTTTGTGCAGGCCGACTTTCTTGCGTTCGACTTCACGTGCATCACGGGTAACAAAGCCCGCTTTACGTAATGTGGGGCGCAGTTCGCCGTCGTATTCCATCAGTGCCCGGGTAATGCCGAGGCGAATCGCGCCGGCCTGGCCGGAAATGCCGCCGCCGGCAACTGTGGCGCGGACATCAAACGTGTCGGGCATTTCCACTTTTTCAAGTGGCTGGCGGACGATCATGCAGGCAGTTTCGCGTCCAAAGAATTCATCAATGGGGCGGTTGTTGATGGTGATCGTGCCATTACCCTTGGTCAGGTAAACCCGTGCTTTGGAAGACTTGCGCCGTCCAGTACCGTAAAACTGTTCAGTAGCCATTAATCTTTATCCGTGTGTAAAACTTCGACCTACAGCTCAAGCTGGGTCGGTTGCTGGGCGGCGTGCGGGTGTTCCGGGCCTGCATAGACATGCAGTTTACGGAACATGGCACGACCCAATGGGTTTTTAGGCAACATGCCTTTAACTGCATATTGGATGGCGCGTTCAGGGTGCTTATCCATCAGTTTACCCAGGCTGATTGACTTCAGGTTGCCGATGTAACCGGTGTGATGATGATACATCTTGTCTTCCAGTTTCTTGCCGGTCACCTTGATCTTTTCGGCATTGATCACAACCATGTGATCACCCGTATCCATATTGGGGGTGAATTCAGGTTTATGCTTGCCACGCAGACGGTGGGCCAGTTGGGAGGCCAGTCTGCCGAGAGTTTTGTCAGTCGCATCGACTACACACCACTCGCGTTTAATCGTTGCAGGTGTCGCTGTAAAAGTCTTCATTATTACCATTCTCTGTCAATAACCCGGATCACCGGGTGAAGGGCGGGAATTTTACTGGCTTAGCGCCTTATTTTCAACCACCTGAGTGCTTATTTTACAGGTTTTTTATGAGCTGATTTTAAGACGTTCAACCGGTATGCCATTTACGATGTGGCTATCGATGATTTCATCCACATCTACTTCGTCAATATAGGTGTACCAGACCCCCTCGGGGTAAACCACGCAGACCGGTCCCTGTTCGCACCGGTCAAGGCATCCCGAGGTATTGATACGAACCTTTCCTTCTCCGCTCAGACCCATTTCCTTGACCCGGGCCTTTGCATATTCCCGTAATGCGGCAGAACCACACTGATTGCAGGACGGGCGCTCAGCGTCCATTCCGCGATCATTGGTGCAAAAAAACAGGTGTCTTTTGTAGTATCCGGTCATCAGGATTTCAGAAGTTATACACTATATTTGCAGAGGTAATCGTGTCTGTACTCTCAGAGTCACCTGGCGGGACGGTGGTATTGTTACGAACCTCGAAACCCAGTTTCACCGCCAATCGATCGGTCATGGAAACCGCCAGGCCGGTGTTGAACTGGGTGAAGGTGTTGCTGGAACCGGATTCAATCAACAGGCGGTTGGTCCATACGGTTGTCTTGAAAACCTGCCACGTATCATCCAACAGGAACCTTGCGATAGCTTCGCTGCTTGAAACACCGGTCTCACGCTCTTCCAAATTACGGTAACCCGCACCGATTTCACCTTTAAGCTCGTGCTTTTCGCTTTTCATGAGTTCGCGGCCATAACCAGTGGTTAACGACTGTTGCGGATCGTAGGAGCCAAATTTGTCCGCATCCCAGCGAAAGGAACCGAACAACCAGCTTTTTTCACTCAATTTGCGGTCACTCTGCACTTCCATAGTGTAACGTTCATTATCTGTGGTTCCATCCTCAGACGTTAGCAGTGCTGTACCACTGAAACGGTGACGCCATTTCTTTCCGGTTCTGACGAAATTCAGCTTGGCATTCATTGCCACGGAATCTGTGTTACCGGTGGTGTTAACAAAACCGAACTCACCCGTACCTTCCCAGGGGTCAACCGTTTCTTCTTCCGCATCCTGTGCGAGTACACTGGCAGCGGAAAAAAACAAGCTGCCTGCAACTATCATTTTCCCTAAATTACGCATCCTCTTCCCTCCGAAGGTATTAAAAAGTTTGCGGATTATATAGGTTTGCAGAAAGAAAACCGACTTATCTTCTAAGTTATAATAGGGGCCCTGTTTCCTATTGAATTCAGGATGATACTCATGTCACGCAGCTATACACCCATCGATCGTTTGATTATCGGGATTGACAGCGCTCTGCGCATGGCGACGGGGCAAACCGCCGAAGCCACACGGGATAATCCTGCGGATTCAGTTCCCGAAATCGTCATGGAAGAAGACCAGCGTCGGCACGCGGCAGGGCTGATGCGTATCAACCACGCGGGTGAAATTTGCGCCCAGGCCTTATATGCAGGCCAGGCGGCAACGGCGCGCAGCGCGGATGTCCAGGCGGATATGCAACAGGCCGCCAATGAAGAAATCGACCATTTGAGCTGGTGCCGGGAACGCCTCGATGAGCTGGATAGCAAACCCAGCCTGCTGGATCCTCTCTGGTATGCAGGATCATTTGCCATCGGTGCCGCAGCGGGTCTGGCAGGCGATGGCTGGAGCCTGGGTTTTCTCAAGGAAACCGAGAACCAGGTCGAAGCACACCTCGAAGGCCATATTGAAAAACTGCCACCGGAAGACGCGCGCAGCCGTGCGATTTTGGACCAGATGAAGATCGATGAAGCCAAGCACGCAAAAATGGCCGAAGATTCCGGTGCTTATGATTTGCCGCAACCGGTGCGCAGGCTGATGAAAATTACTGCCGGTGTGATGAAGGCGATTGCTTACCGGGTTTAGGGTTCTTTTGCCTGTAGCCGTAATTCTTTCAGCGTCAGACCTTCGGGAACGGCTTCTGATTCACGATCGTCCTTTGAAATCCACTGGATTCTCCAGCCTTCGAGGTTGGTGGATTCTGGATACGGGAATCCCTGTTTGCGAAAATCGAGGTCGCCGCTAAAGGTAATTGAACTGGTTTCATCAGGGTTCCCGGGACTGGGATTGCTGAACTGGAATGCCAGTTCAAAACGGCGGTGACCGGATTCAGCCTTCCAACCGGAACCCTTGATTTCCCATGGCGCTGCAAAAATACCTGTTGCCAGGCCGGTGTTCAGCTTGAAATCCCGGCTCTTCTCCTTCTCATCCCATGCCTGCTTTTCATCGACAGCATTCGGACCTTGCGGCTGACTGCGGTTCAGCAGTTCGTAAATCAACTGCAACATCAATGAAGGCGCCTGGATCAGCGGTTCGATATCCGCACCCTGCTGCTCGAAACCATGCGACAGCAGGACCTGCCCGTCAACCATCAGTAATTCACCCGTCAGCATGCCATCAGGGGCAATCTGCTCTACCTGAATCTGCAAATCCCCGCAGTGGCAGCGGTGAAACCGCCAGCGCGCATGAAAACCGGTACCGCCAAAATCCACATCCAGTTCGGTAATGACTGCATCCCGCCAAAGCGTGCCCTTTTCTACCTGCGCTACTGCGGTTTGCAGGCCTGTGAGCAACAAAATAAAAGTGGATAACAGGACTATGGAAAGTGAAAAAAGCGGTCTTTTCATATCAAAAAAACATCCTCTTCAGTGCCTGCCCGGGGTCCGTTTCATGCATGAATGCCTCACCCACCAGGAAAGTATTGATCCCGGAGCCCTGCATGCGTTTCACATCATCTGCAGTCTTGATACCGCTTTCGGTAACCAGTAACTGCTTGCCCGGCAACATTTTCTGCAGACGCTCACTTGTTGCCAGCGATATCTCAAAGGTATTCAGATTCCGATTATTGACGCCAATCAGATCATGATCAAGACGCAGCGCCCGTTCCAACTCGGCCTCATCGTGCACTTCCACCAGCACATCCATACCGGATTCATTTGCCAGGTCTAACAACTCCTGTAATACCGATTGCTCGAGTGCAGCCACGATCAACAGGATGCAATCTGCACCCATGACCCGGGATTCCAGGATTTGCCAGGGGTCGATGATGAAATCCTTGCGCAGTACGGGTAAGGAACAGGCAGCACGGGCCTGTTGCAAATATTTGGCTTCGCCCTGGAAAAAATCCCTGTCCGTCAGAACGGATAAACAGGCGGCACCCGCTGCTTTATAAGACCGGGCGATTGCGTGGGGTCTGAAATTCTCGCGAATCACGCCCGCGCTGGGTGATGCCTTCTTGATTTCCGCAATCACCGCCGGCCCCCTTTTCAGGGCCAGCCTGAGACTGCTTTCAAACCCGCGTGTGGCCGGACACTCTCTTGCCTGCGCTGTGAGATCTGCGATTGAGAATACCGACTTGCCGGCAGCAATCTCCTCGGTCTTGCGCTGCAGTATTTGCTGCAATATTGAAGGAACCGCCATCAGAAACCCTGGGTCATGGCTGTCAGTTGTCGCAGTTTCTCCAGTCCGGCGCCACTGGACAGCACATCATTTGCCAGGCCCACACCTTCTTTGATCGAATCTGCAACACCGGCGACATACAATGCGGCACCGGCATTCAAGGCGATAAGGTGTGCCGCCCGCTGTGATCGTTGGTCCTGTTCACCGGCCAGTGCAGCAGTAAGCAGTTGCAGCGATGCATCGACTCCTTCAACCACCAAACCCTGCAAAGGCTCGCGTTCAAAACCCAGTTGTTCGGGCTGCAGGCTATATTCGCTGATCCCGCCATCTTTAAGCTCTGCGACATGTGTACCGGCGGCCAGGCTGATTTCATCAAGACCGTCATCGGAATGCACCACCAGCACGTGTTCGGAGCCAAGCCGTTGCAACACTTCTGCTATCGGACGGCACAGGGCGAGGTCATAAACACCGATCAACTGCCGCGTAAGACCTGCAGGGTTGGCCATCGGGCCGAGGATATTAAACAGCGTCCGCAATCCCAGTTCATTGCGCGCCACGGTCACATGCCGCATGGCGCTGTGGTGCATCAATGCAAACATGAAACCGATATCCAGCTCATTGACACACGTCGCAACCTGTTCGGGTGAGATATCCAGCCGCACTCCTGCCGCCTCCAGCACATCGGCGCTGCCGGAACTCGAAGATACCGACCGGTTGCCGTGTTTCGCGACCCGCCCACCTGCCGCTGCGACCACGAAACAGGCCGCGGTGGAAACATTGAACAGGTTGGCGCCATCACCGCCGGTGCCGACGATATCAACGAGGTGCGGACCGCTGACCTGCACACCGCTGGCAAATTCGCGCAGCACCTGCACACCACCGGTAATTTCGTCGATGGTTTCACCCTTGATGCGCATGCCGAGTAAAAATGCACCGATCTGCACATCGGTTGAGCCAGCGGACATGATCTGGCGCATGACGGCCACCATCTCTTTAATGGAAAGATCCTGTTTTTCAGATATGCGGCCAAGGGCTGTTTGAATGTCCATCCCCATTTATTTTATCCGCCGTTGGTGGTGTTGATGAAATTCTGCAGCAGATCATGGCCACAGCGGGTCAGAATGGATTCGGGGTGAAACTGTACGCCCTCGATGGGCAGACTTTCGTGTTTGAGCCCCATGATTTCCTCGATTGCCCCGTCCGGCTTTTCAGTCCAGGCCGTCACTTGCAGGCATTCCGGTATGGCATCTTTTTGCAACACCAGGGAATGGTAACGGGTCGCTTCGAAAGGTTGCGGCAGACCGGCGAATACACCTTCACCGCGATGGAACATCATCGAGGTCTTGCCGTGCATAACCTTGTCCGCTCGCACCACGCGCCCCCCAAACACCTGCCCGATACCTTGGTGACCCAGGCAAACACCCAGGATGGGATACGAACTACCCAGTTCGGCAACCACTTCAAGTGAAATGCCGGCATCATCCGGCGTGCACGGCCCGGGAGAAATCACGATGGCCTCAGGGCTTAGCTCGCGGATTCCAGCAATGGTAATTGCGTCGTTGCGTATGGTTTCCACTTCCGCGCCTAGTTCACCCAGATATTGCACCAGGTTGTAGGTGAAGGAGTCGTAGTTATCTATCATTAAAATCATGTTTTTATGAGGAACCTGTTAAAGTTTTGCCTGTTAAATTTTTTATTAAACGATTTGGGTATTCTGCCTGAAACTATTTATAATGGTTAGCTTGTTTTGCTTAATCATTTGATCATGGAGAAAATACATGTATAAGGCACTAACCCTGCTCGTCACACTACTGCTGTTTGCCTCACCTTGCTGGTCTGGAGAATCAGCACCGGCCACGGACAAGCCGTCCATGTCCACCAGCCAGACCATCATAGCCACGGCCATGGTTGAAGCCATCAATCATGAAACACGTGAAGTGACCCTGCGTGGACCGGAGGGCAACTCCGTGAGCTTTGTTGCCAGCGAAGAGGCCCGTAACCTGCCCCAGGTCAATGTGGGCGATATCGTCACCGTCGAATACGTGCAAAGCATGACAATCGATGTCATTGCCAATGATGGAATCGAACCTGGTGTGGGTGAGCTTGGGGCAATGGCCCGCACTGCAGAGGGCGAAATGCCTGGTGTTGCCGTTGTAGACAGCGTTGTGGTGACCGCAATAGTCGAAGAAATCAATATCGAGGCCAATACTTTCAAGCTCAAAGGCCCCGACGGCGAGATCACGGAATACACCGCCCGTAATCCCGAAAACCTCAAGAAGTCTGAAGTTGGTGATCTGGTCGTGATCACCTATACCGAAGCTATCGCGCTCTCGGTTGAGAAAACGACGGCGGAATAGTTCTTTGCTTCTATTGGGGGATCAGTGAAAGCTGATCCCCCAGCGCAAAGCCGCTTTTGATGTGGCGAATTGTCGCAGTGCGGAAAAACAACCAGTGATTATTCGGGTAATTCCGTTTCTCTTATCAGTGGACCAAAATACAGCGAATTAACCCACAAGCGTTCGGTTCCACGCCAATACCCTCGAAACAATGGATTGTTGGCAAAGCGGATGACTACACCTTTACCCTGGCGCTCTGCAATAACTGCAGGTTGGTTGCTCATTTCCTCCAGCGGGGCCACACCGATATACCCGCTCAGCAACGGCTTGTCCGTGTATCGCAGCGGTGAAGCAAATGGGTTTTCACTGGCTTTCAAAAGGACGGTTCCCCTGCGGAACAATGGCAGCTTGCTGCCAAAACCGTAAGCGACCGGATGAGTACGATCTACGACCGTAGTAACGATGGCACCGCCAATGGTAAGTTCGGCTTTCTTTTGATCAAAATCATCATAGGCCAGGGGCTCTGAATCCGTGGCCTCTTCTTCTTCATCCTGTTGTGCTTTATCACAGGAATCGTTTGAAAAACACAAAGACTCTGCCCAGGAGGAGGCACGTTGAATTGCGACCAGGATGCCGCCTTCGCTAACCCAATCGGCCACACGCTTTTTCAAATCCTTGCCAATCGCCTTGTAACTCCCGTCTACCATCAGCAGGTGGCTATAGTCATGCAGACGGATATTCTTCAGGCGGGTCATATCTACCATGACCGGTGCAATCCCCAGGCGTTGGTCCAACTGGTGCCAGGCCTCGCCAACACCATAAGCGCTCGTGCCTGTGCCCACGATTAACAATGGCCTGGGTAAAACAACAGGCCTGAAGTGGCTGGTGCCCAGGCCCGGCCCTGCCGTGGTCAGGTGGGTATCAAATGAATGTACATCTACCCCGCTGCCGGCAGCCAACTGGAGTGCAGCGTAGATGGCAACAGATTTTTCCTCGTCCTGTATACCCCGCAAAACAACCAGGCTTCCCCTCGTTGAAGGCTGTTTGGCCAGATGATTTGCCTGCGCTGAATGGGCGTGTAGCAACCCGCACCATAGCACCTGCTTCCAGCAGGTCCTGCAGGACCAGGGGCGCATTCAGTTGCTGCCATGAAACCACCCAGGCTACCGCGTTTGGCTCGGCAGAAAGTACATCACGTGTTGACGCGTCATCCGCAATAGCCGGAACCTGCTTCATCTTTGCATGTGGCAAGTTGTAGGCCAGCGGCAAACTCCAGGCTGAAACATCGTAAAACGTGTCATCCTCAAATTTGGTGCGTTTCTCCATCAAGGCTTGCAGCATGCCAAACTGGCGTTGATTTACCGGGATGACCCAGGCGTGCTGCGGGGAAAATACCTGGCCATCAACGGTGACCTCCTTATCCAGCGCATGAAATTCAACCTGGTGACGCTTGAATACATCCAGCATATCGAGCGCACGGGCGGGGTCTCCTCCATCGCCGATTACCCAGGCTTTAAAACCTGCCTTGGCTGCCCTGCTTTGCATGCTCCGGAAAAAACCGGCCTGGTATTTTTTAAGATCGTCGCTTAACGCATGGGCACCCTCAAGCGTCGACAAAGATGTACGCACTTGATTGTGAATGGCCTCGGTGAAGGTTAACGGGCCTGATTTACGATCATAAAGTGCGCCGTTAATCCGGGGTTGTTCAAACAGGATCCCTATACTGCCGTTAATGTCCGGATAGCTCGAACCCTTGCCGTAATAAAAATCATCATAGATATCTTCGGTAAAGAACATGACACCGGCAGCATCCAGGCTTTTTGCATGATAGCGCGCCAGCGCCCGGGTCATTTCCAGGTTTTCCCGTGTCGTTAAAGGGTGCTGCCGGGAGGGCACACCGGGCTGGAAAAAAAAGCCGTCGTGCCGGGTCTCATGGTGGTCGGTGAGCACATGCGGCAACCAGCGGTGATACTCGGTGATGCGGGCACGTGATTCAGGATGCACCAGTGGCAGCCAGTCCCGATTCAGGTCAAAAAGATAGTGGTTGGTTCTGCCTTGGGGCCAGTCTTCGTCGTGGATCCGGCCATTGGGGTCGCCCACGGCAGTCAGGCTGCGGTTACTGTTGGACCAACTGGCAAAGCGGTCAAGACCATCCGGGTTCAAACTTGGGTCCAGGATGATGATGGTATTTTCAAGCAGGTCTTTAACATAGTCAGAACCGGAAGCCGCGAGGTACCAGGCGACGATGGTTGCAGCATTGGCACCACTGGCCTCGTTGCCATGCACGCTGTAGCCCAGCCAAACCACCAGCGGTGCGTCAGTATTACCCGTTACGGCACCTTGCAGGTGGGTCTGGCGCAGCGATTCGAGTTTTGACTGGTTTTCTTCCGAGCTGATGACCATTTGCAACAACGGCCGTTGTTCATGGGTATAGCCGGTGACCTTGATGCTGACACGGTCCGAGGATGCGGCCAGCTTTTGCATGTATTGAACCAGTGCGGGGTGGTGAATTCTCCAATCCCCGACTTCCCAGCCCAATACCGATTCAGGTGAAGGTATCGATGTATCCAGGTCAGCATCGGCAGGTAAGTACCTGGCGGATTCCATCGCCAGCGCAATGGAAGACATGAAAACACTTAAAAACAGAACCCCGAAGAACTGAGTCATTAATCGCACAGCCGGCTCCATCGTGACTTGGAAAGAATCGCCATTCTATGGGATGTAAATCCAGTATGACAGGGGAATATCATCAGCACTGCAAACTCTCCTGAGAGTAGTTATCCATGCCCGTTCACGCTGCATTCAGAGTCGTGGGCATATAGTGAGGCCGTAGCAATCACGGCGTGGTCAATGAATTTACGTTGAACTTCCAGGATTGTGTCATTGGAGTTGGTCATGAACAGATTACTGGTAAGCGTGTTTTGGGTTTTATTGGCCTTGGTCAGCCTGCCTTCCGTTTTGGCGCAGGACAGCGACTGGCCCCGTACATTACCGCTGGAACAGGGGATGGTGACGATCTACTCGCTGCAAGTGGATGATATGGACAATGGCACCATGCATTTTCGCGCAGCGTTGGCCTACCGGGCGACACCCGGCTCCGAACCTGTATTTGGTGCGGGTTGGTTTGAATCAAAGGTCGAAATCGATTCAATCAATCGCATCGTTCACCCCACAAACCTGAAATTGACCGAAACCCGCTTCCCCGCCGGCACTGATGATGTGCAAGCGGAACTGTCCGCTGTTCTGGCGCAGGAGTCACCTGCCTGGAATCTCGATTTCTCCCTTGATGAGCTCGAAGCTGCCCTGAAAACGGCGGAAACAGAATCCATGGCCGTTAACACCACTCCGCCGCAAATAATTTATCGGGATCATCCCGCACTGCTGATTTCCCTGGATGGCGAGCCCGTCTTGCGTGAGATCAAGAACAGTCCCTATGAAGCGGTGATCAACACCCCGTACCCATTGATTTTCGATGGCAAGCACTATTACCTCAATGCTGCCAAGGATGTCTGGTATCGAGCCAGCAAGGCTACCGGACCTTATAAATTTGAAGCCAGGCCGCCAAAGGATCTCGCTGCCATGGTCAATGCCGAAGAGTCAGGCGAGGCAGTCGAAGCACCGGTGGAACCCGTCACGGCGGCCAATGCGCCGGAAATCGTTGTATCAACCCAACCTGCGGAGTTAATCGTAACCGAGGGCCCCGCTGCCTTTGTACCGCTGGTCGATGATTTGCTGGTGCTGCAGAATTCGTCTGATGATGTGTTCATGCACGTCAGTTCACAAAAGTTCTACATCGTGATAGCCGGTCGCTGGTACCGCACCGGCTCACTGAATGGACCCTGGACCTACCAGTTGGCGGATGAATTGCCATCGGCATTTGCAAATATCCCGCAAGATTCGGACCAGGCTGACTCACGCGTTTATGTAGCCGGCACACCCGAAGCACGGGACGCGGTACTGGACGCCCAGGTTCCGCAGACCGCCGCAGTCGCCAGGGGCGAAGTGGATATCAAGGTAGAGTATGACGGCTCGCCCATCTACGCGCCGGTTAAAGGCACCGGCCTGACCTATATCCAAAATACGGGCTCCACCGTTATATTATCCGATGGCTTGTACTACCTGGTCGAGGACGGTGTCTGGTACGTGTCATCTTCAGCCAACGGCCCATGGCAGGTATCGGATCACCGGCCTGCGCAGGTGGATACGATTTTACCCACATCACCGGTATACAACGTCAAGTATGTACATGTCTATGACAGCACACCGGGCGTTGTTTATGTTGGTTATACGCCGGGCTACACCGGTAGTTATGTCTATCACGACACCATTGTCTATGGTTCCGGCTGGTACTATTCACCCTGGGTTTCACCCTACTATTACTATCCCCGCCACAGCACCTGGGGCTTCAATGTCAGCTATAACTACTGGAGCGGCTGGAACTATGGCTTGAGTTGGGGCTGGGGGCCGTTCAGCGTAAGTTATTACTCCGGCGGCTACTGGCATAACAACCATTATTGGCACCACCGCCATTATGGCCGCTGGGGGGCCGGCAGGTACCGTGCGCGGCCGGTGCACCATGGCTACGGGCACGACCGTTACGCTCACAACAGTTACAGGCGTAACGGGTACAGCTACAACGGCTATGGCCACGATACATATAACCGCCATTCGAGGAGCAACTACAGGCCAGTTAACGACGACCGGCCCGACAATCTCTACCGTGACAGTTCACAACGGGCCAGGATCACCGATACCCGGGATAAGCGGGCGGGGAACCGGGACGGACGACGCGGCAACACCCGGCAAGCCAATTACATGGCCGCGAGTGGTAGCCGGCAAAAAAATTATACCGGTATTAAAAATGGCGAGCGTAACCGCACCGGCCACGTGAGCCCTTCCGAGATACGTTTAAAGGCCCAGGTGCGGGATACCAATTCTGCAGCAAGACGTAGCAGGCTGCTTGCGGACAACAGCGGTAATGTCTATCGCGGAGCAGAGCGCGGCCAAACCCGGCAGGCAAACTACATAGCCGCGAGCAATAGCCGGCAAAAGAATTACACCGGCACAAAAAAAGGCGAACGCAACCGGACCACGCCAGTAACGCGCGACAGGCAGCAAATCGGCATAATGGACAGTAGCCGGAAAAACAGCAAAAGTGATGCCATACGCATAACGCCATCAAGGACCGTTGCTTCATCACGGGCAACGACCAGGCAGCAGTCATCGCGAACGGTCAACACGCCTGTCCGACTGACGCAAACAAGAATAGATAGCAAAAAATACCGGCAGCGGGTAACCCCGGTAGCCAGCACACACGTCCGGCAGACAACGCCGAGAGTGGGTGGTAAAAGCACCAAACAGCGGTCATCCCGCGTGGTTTCAGCCCCGGTGCAGAGACAAAATACTGTCCGGGCAAGTTCTCAGCCACAAAGAACACAACCGCAAAAAACGCAACATGGGGCCCGAAATAACCCGGCACCAACTCAATATTCCTCAAAAAAAGCTTCGAATAAAGCCAGTAGTCAGAAAAACAGGTCAAACAGCGGTGGTCACAAGCGAAATGGCGGTGAGCGTTCCAGGGGTAAATCCCGTAACTAGTGTGCTACAAACCGCGTGAAGCGCGATCTACAGCCGTGATCAAGGCACGGCCCTTGTTGCGGGTCTCCTGCCATTCCGTTTCGGCATCCGAATCAGCCACGATACCGGCGCCTGCCTGCACGTGCAGCTTGCCTTCATGGATAACAGCCGTGCGGATGGCGATGGCGAGATCGGTATCATCGTGCCAGCTGATATAGCCGACGGCACCCGCGTAAATATTGCGTTTGACCGGTTCGAGTTCGTTGATGATTTCCATCGCCCTGATCTTGGGCGCCCCCGACAGGGTGCCTGCCGGGAACGCGGCCCGGATCGCATCCATGGCACATAGTCCGTCATCAAGATCGGCCTGCACCTCCGAAACGATATGCATGACATGGGAATAGCGCTCAATGACCATTTGATCAGTCATTTCAACACTACCCGTTTTCGCCACCCGGCCCGCATCGTTACGGCCCAGGTCGATCAGCATCAGGTGTTCCGCACGCTCTTTTGGATCCGACAATAACTCGTCAGCCAGTGCTTGATCTTCGGCTACTGTTGCGCCACGGTGACGTGTTCCGGCGAGCGGTCGCAAGGTCACCCGGCGGTTCTGCACCCGCACCAGTACTTCCGGTGATGAGCCGACGATCTGGGTCTCGCCGAGATCGATAAAATACATGTAAGGTGAAGGGTTCAGGGCCCGCAATGAACGGTATACATCCAATGGCCTGGCCTGGTACGGCACACTCATACGCTGCGACAATACCACCTGGAAGATGTCTCCCGCGAGGATGTATTCCTTGCTTTTTTCAACCGCGGCGACGAAGTCCTCACGGTTGAAGCCGTAGGAAAAACTCTCCTCTTCCACCGCCTCACCCCTCACCCTGAGACCATAGCCGGTGCCGGCCGAACGCAATTTATGTTCAAGTTCATCCAGTCGTTGCTGCGCCTTCTCAAAAGCGCCCGGCTGACCGGGGTCGGCATGAACGATCAGCCATAAACGCCCCTCCAGGTTGTCCAGAACCGCAACCTCTTCCGATAACAGCAATTCAATATCGGCAGTCCCCAGTTCATCCTTTTTGTCAGTCGTGGCCAGCTTCGGCTCAATCAGGTGCACCGTTTCGTACCCGAAGTAACCCACCAGTCCGCCACTGAACAAGGGCAATTCATCCAGATGTGGCACATTGAACCCGCTTTGCAGTTCGGCAATACGGGCAAGCGGGTCGGAAACAGTCTCCTCACTGACCATTTGGCCGTTGTCAGAGACAATAAAGCGATGCCCACGAACCGTATACCGGCGTCGGCACGGCAAACCGATAATCGAGTACCGGCCCCAGGTTTCGCCACCCTCAACCGATTCGAACAGGTAGGAATCTGTCCCTTCCGCCAGTTTCAGGTAAACCGATAAAGGTGTATCCAGATCAGCCAGCACCGACCGGTACACCGGTATCCGGTTAAATCCTTCAGAATGCAGTTGCTCAAATCGTTCGTTATTCACTCACTGGTATCCCGTTTGAAAGACATGCTGAAAAAACAGATTCTAACAAGAATCAGTCGTAGGAATCAGGCTGTAAAATCAACCGGGGAAATCAGGCAGAGGGCAGGCTTAATGTAAATTCAACACCTTGGTCATGCGGCAGGTTACGGGCGCTGACCGTGCCGCCGTGCGCTTCGGCTACCAGGCGTACAATATGCAAGCCCAGTCCGAGGTGCTGACCACTGGCGCGTTTTTCCCGCAGGGAAACCAGTGAATCGAACAGCTGTTCGTGCAACACATCGGGTAGGCGGGTGCCGGCGTTGGCGACAGAAATCAGGCACCGTCCTGCTTCGCGCCGCACTGAAATGTTGATCTCGCAATCCTCCGCACTCAGGCTGATGGCATTATCGACCAGTTTGTCCAGTGCCTGGGCGATCAGGTCCGGTGCGCAACGGAGTTCACAACCATCAGCGGGTAAATCCAGATTTATCGTACGTGATGGATTGACCGATCGATAAGCATCAACGCTATGCCACAGCATTTCACCGAGGTCGATGGTTTCCCAGTCGGCCGTCCTGACCGCGCCTTCAAGCCGCTGGGCCTCGCTCATTGCACGCACAATCGCGGCCTGGCGATCCAGGCCTTCACGTGCCCTTGCCAGGTATTGCTGTGCTTGTGGGTCCAGGTCCTGGCTGGCAAGGTTTTCCAGCGAAGAGCGGGTGATCGCAATCGGTGTTTTGAGTTCGTGAGATAAACGGCCGGCGAGTTTTTGCAGGTAGTTGGTATATTCCGCCACCGCCCGCAGCAGTTTTTCGGTATTACGCGCCAGTTCACCCAGTTCATCACCGGATGTGGTCAGCGGCAGGTCCGAAACCTGGCCGGTGTTATCCATGGCCCGGCTGACCGCACCGCTGAGTTTCTGCACCCGGCGGGACAGCCGTGATGCAAATAACCACAGACCCGCGGCGAGCACCACGACCAGTAACAGGGCAATCAGGGAAAAACGACCCAGCGCGCGATTGGTCATCAATAACAGTCCTTCAGATCGTGTTTCGAGAACAACCGCGCCAATTACCTTAGCAGGCGTTTTTCCATCTTCAAAAAGCGGTACCGCCACAAGGTTATAAACCGAGGCACTGTCAGCATCGCGATTCCACAATGTACCACTGCCGCCTAGCAGCGCATTATTGACCTCGTCTGTCTCAAACCGCACCGGCCACAGCGGCGGGTCTTGACGCAGTGGCATACGTGAATCGGCAACCGCCTGGTAAAGCATGCGTTGCGCCCACGTCAATTCACTGTTGCCGGCAGTGTGCACCGGCCCGGAATCTGCCATGACCCAACCATCGGCCTGCACCAGCCAGGCACGGGACTTTCCGGATACCGTCTTTGCAAGCCACTGCGCCACATCGTCATCCCTGCTGACCAGTTCCAGCCACTGCCCCTGCTGCCTGCCATTGAGCGTGCCGGCATAGCGCTCGGAAGAGACACCGGGCATGGTAAAGACCGGTGCTATGGCACCGATGCTGATGCGTTCCACATCGCCAGGCAAGCTCAGTTCAATCTTGTAGCCGTCGGCATCGTCCATCCAGGCGCCACCCAGGCGGGTGCCCTGGCCGCCCTGGCTGATCAGCGTCAGCGGTCCGGGTGCTTCGGTTGATATCATGTAGCTATGCTGGCCCCGCTTACTTTGCACGTACAGCATCACACCGGCTCTCCGGCCGCTGTCACTTGTTCCGGTATTGAATGTGGTGGCCTTGATAGCGCCAGTGTCGGTAACTTTTAATGCCAGGAAAAAATGTGTGCCATAACGTCCGGCCAGTATCTCCAGCTTCAGTTTTCCGTCGCTGGATACAAATGCAAGGCTTTGTCCGGTTTCCGGCCAATCTGTTATATAGCCATCCGCAATGGGCGTAGTCACCAGCTGGCGTAGCGGTAAAATCCGTCCACGCGCAAGTTTAAGTTCGGCCTGGTATTCAAGCGGCAGTACCCGCGCGACGGTGGTCGCTGCTGCCAGTAGCGTGTTTTCCTCGGCCTCGCGCAGAAAGTTTTCCAGCTCCTGCACCAGTTTCCAGCCCGACAAGGGTAGCAACAGGGTCAATAAGGACAGTGCCAGTAACTGGTTTCTTAAGCGCATATCTATGCAGTTTATCGTACAGTTCAGCCCGCCGAACTATTCCAGCGGTAACCTGCACCATAGACGGTATCGAGCTTGTCAAAAGCATCATCAATGGTTTTGAACTTCCGCCGTATCCGTTTTACATGGCTGGTAATGGTCTGGTCATCGACAAGTATGTTGGCGTCATCCATCAATTGCTGGCGTGAGCGGACGTGTCCCGGACGACGGGCGAGGGAGTGAACGATCCACAGTTCGGTCACCGTCAGCGGCACGACCTGACCATTCCACTGGACTTCCATGCGCTCGGGCGACAAACGCATGGCATCACGCTCCAGCCAGGTACCCGTATTCTGTTCCCCTGACAACATTTCAACACGACGGAACAGGACCACTATCCTGGCCATCAGGTGTGGCAGGCTGATGTCCTTGGTCAGGTAGTCATCGGCACCCAGCCTGAGACCGGAAATCACATCCGGATCTGAATCGCGGGCGGTCAGGAAAATGATTGGCAATACCCTCGACATGGACCTGAGCTCCCTGCACAGCTCAAAACCACCCTCGACATCATCACCAAGGCCAACATCAATGATGACCAGGTCGGGCAAGCGGCCGCGAAATGCGTCCAGCGCACTTTGGCGGTCACCATAGCCGCTTACCTGGTAGCCCTGGCGGCGGAGAGCGTCTTCAAAATTGTGGCGGATGGCAATCTCGTCCTCAACAATCGCAATACGACGCGGCATATCAATCCTCGCTTTGTTCAGCTTGCTGCAACCTGTGTGGTGCAATCCGGGGTATGCACATAGTTTAAAGCTTCCCGGCCCTCCCATGCATCTACTACACCTGTATTGCCTTATTTCTGCCCTATTCGGGCCTGTTCTCATCCCCTTTCAGCCATGCTGGCTGCATTTGCGTGCGGTTTAATAATCAGCACACCAGGAAGTGAAATATGATCATGACCAGCCGCAAAAACACCGAAACCAATCCCAACCGAATTCAAACGTCCTCGAGCCGGGCCACTTCTATCCGGGATGACCTGGAAAAACGGGCCTGGATTCTGAACCCCAGGCTGGCCCGCCGTATGGCCAAACGCCATCGTCACTACAGTAGCTGTGATGCAAGTGCCCGCCGCATCATGCGCTGGCAGGACCGCACCCTGCTGACACTCGGCGCTGTTTTGCTGGCCCTGTTTGTCATCCGTACAGAAACAGCGCTTGCCGCTGCGCAGGTATGGGGTCTGCAACTGAAAAGCGCTACCGGCATGCACACGGAACTGGCCATTGATACCGGCATCCAGCTTGATATCACCGGCCTGGTTGCGCGGGTTGAAATTACCCAGCGATTCACCAACCGCAGCAGCCTCTGGGCCGAAGGGATCTATCGTTTTCCACTGCCGCAAGGCGCCGCCGTGGATCGTATGACAGTCAAGGTTGGCGAGCGGGTGCTGGAGGGTGAAATCCAGGAAAAGGAAACCGCCCGCCGTACCTACCAGAAAGCCCGCAACGCGGGTAAAACTGCCACCATCGTGGAACAGCAGCGCCGCAACCAGTTCGAAACCCGGTTGGCCAATATCGGTCCGGGCGAGGCCATCGAAATTACCATCAGCTACCTGCAGAATGTCAGTTACAGCGATTTCAGCTACCACCTGCGTTTGCCGATGACTTTTACCTCCAGGTGGGAACCCGGCAGTTCACGTATTACCAGGCTGGCGACCGCCACGCAGCCTGCACCTCAATTGGTATCCGCGCACTCCACCGGCAGCCATGGCCTCAAGCTGCATGCAAACCTGGTGACTTCGGTGGAATTTGCCGCCATTGAAAGCCGTTACCACGATGTCGACATCCGGCAGGTTGAAAATGGCTACCGGATCGAACTGCTGAACCCCGGTGAAGTTGCTGATCGCGATTTTGAACTGAGTTGGACACCGGCACTGCAATCCCGCCCCAGCGCATCGTTGACAACCTTTAACGATGGTGAATCAGTCTACGCCCAATTGATGCTGGCACCGCCACTGGCAGACGCCATTGATGCACAGCCGCGGGAAGTGATCCTGATCATCGATACCTCCGGATCCATGGAGGGCGCCTCCCTGGTGCAGGCAAAAGCAGCACTCACCCACGCGCTGAATTCCCTGGGCCCGGATGATTATTTTAACTTGCTTGAATTCAATTCCAGCGCGGATCAACTGTTTGACCAGTCACTGCCGGTGACAAAAACCAGCCTTTATACCGCCCGAAATTTCATCACCGGTCTGGATGCAAATGGCGGCACCAACATGGCCCCTGCACTCAGAATGGCCCTGGGCATGCCGGAGATGCCGCAACTGATGCGCCAGGTGGTGTTTATCACCGACGGTGCGGTGGGCAACGAGGCCGATTTACTACAGTTGGTAGCAGAAGAACTCGGTAACAGCCGTATGTTTACGGTGGCCATAGGCCACGCGCCGAATAGCTGGTTTATGCGCAAGGCCGCTGAAATTGGCCGCGGCAGCTACATCCATATCGGCAAGCCGGATGAAGTCGAAGAGCAGATGTCCGCACTCTGGGGCCGTATCCAACTGCCTGCCCTGACGGATATTTGTGTGAACTGGGGTGAAGCGGCGGAATATTACCCGGAAATCATCCCGGACCTGTATGCCGGTGAACCATTGTGGCTGCTCGCCCGCCTGCCCTCCGAGCCCACCATGATTGACCTGTGCGGACAACTCAATGGACTGGACTGGAATTTGACCGTCAACGGCTGGGACGCCGCCGCCAGCGGCCCCGGCGGCGACAACCTGGCCAAGTTGTGGGCACGTAAAAAAATCGAAGCCCTGGAAGACAGCCTGATGTTTGGTGCCGACCCTGAACTGACACAACTGGAAATCACCGGACTGGCGCTGGATTACGGTCTGTTAACCCGCCACACCAGCCTGGTCGCCGTTGACAAAACCCCGCGACGGGACGCCGGCGAAGCACTCGCGCAATCAGACATCCCAGGCTTGTTGCCGGCCGGAAGCAGCACCCGCATCGCGGGCTACCCGTCCACCGCCAGCGGCTGGGTTTCCCAATTGCTGCTTTCCATGTTTGTGTTGCTGCTGGCCACTTCGATGCTGGTTTTCAGTGGCAGTCGTTTGCCAATGACGAAGCCCTCCGCAACAACTTAGCAAACCCTGGTTTATTCATGAACCTCCGCCATTTGCTAAGACGTCATTGGATATTGGCGGCGGTGAGTCTCACCGCCGCTGTTTTTTTGTTTGACGCACTCTGGATCCCGGTCAAAGCAGAGCTCGCCCAGCACCTGCTGGAACGGGCCTGGCTGCGCACACTGGCGGGTGAACCCGATGCGAAACCCTGGCCATGGGCGGATACCCGGGCGGTGGCGGTACTTGAAGTACCCCGTCTTGGCCTCCGAGAGATCGTTCTGGAAGGCAGCTCTGGCCGCAATCTTGCCTTCGGGCCAACGCTGATCAATACAACAGGGCTCGAGCAATCTGCTGACCGGATACTGAGCGGGCACCGCGACACCCATTTCAGTTTTCTGAAGGAATTGAAAAGCGGCGACCTGCTGCGTTTGCGCACCGCAACGCAAACACGTGAATACCGCGTAAGCTGGCAGGAAGCTGTTGACAGCCGTCAGCAACAACTGGTTATTGATGACAGTATCGACAGACTTACTTTACTGACCTGCTACCCTTTCGATGCCCCGACCGCGGGTGGCCCATTGAGATGGGTGGTTACCGCATTACCGGAATCCTGAGCCCCTTCATTCCGGCTTATCCCTCTATGCTCCGCCGCATACCGGTAATAGTCTTCGCGTAATCATCCGTAGCAAAAATCGCCGAGCCTGAAACAAAGGTATCGACACCCGCCGCGGCGAGGCTGCCGATGTTATCCACCGTGACACCACCATCAATTTCCAGCCGGATATCACGATCCGTGGCATCGATCATGGTCCTGACACGGCTGATTTTATCCGTCACGTAGGGGATGAAACTCTGGCCGCCAAAGCCGGGGTTGACCGACATCAACAGGACCATATCCAGTTGCTCGAGCGCCCAGTCGAGGATATTCAGCGGTGTGGTCGGGTTGAAAACCAGGCCGGCCTGGCAGCCGTTTTCCCTGATCAGGCTGATGGTCCGGTCCACGTGGATACTGGCCTCCGGATGGAAGGTGATCATGCTGGCACCGGCATCCGCAAACTGCACCACCAGGTCATCCACCGGTTGCACCATCAGGTGTACATCGATGGGTGCGGTAATACCGAAATTTCGCAAGGCCTTGCAGACCATCGGGCCGATGGTCAGGACGGGTACAAAATGGTTGTCCATCACATCAAAATGTACCCAGTCGGCACCGGCATCCAGAACAGCCTGCGTATCTTCGCCCAAACGGGCAAAATCAGCGGAAAGAATTGAGGGTGAAATAACACTGCTCTGTTTCATGAAAATCTCCGGTGCGCGATAAAGTTATATATTAATTTATATTAATATACTACTTGATTCCTCTCGATGCCTTAATTTTGTCATAAGCGGCGTTGATTTCACGCACTCTCTTTTTCGACATTTCCATCATTTCTTCCGGCAAACCCTGCGATACCAGTTTGTCGGGGTGGTATTGGGATACCAGTTTCCGGTAGGCCCGCTTTATTTCCTGTGTACTTGCTTCGGCCTTGATGCCCAGTGAGGCATAGGATTGTTGCAGGGAGCTGCCCTGGCTGGATGCCTGCTGGTGATTGCCATAGGCGTAGCCACCGCCCTGGCGTGCGCGCAACATGGCCGAAAACACATTGGCGGGAATATGCAGCACGGTGCACGAGCGCACCAGGATGGCTTGCTCCGCTGACGTCAGCGTGCCATCGGCCAGCGCGGCTTCGATCAAAAGTTCAATAAACATGATACGCAGTTCATGACGCAGCATGGAGTGCCTGGCGAACTCCCGCAGCGTGGCCTCCAGGTTGAAATCATTTTGCTTGCCCTGCTGGAAAAAAAGAATCGCCCGTTGCCGTTCGACTTCTGTCAACTGCAAGCGCCGCATCAATTGCTCGGCAGCTGCAATTTCTTCCCTGGTGACGCGCCCGTCTGCCTTGTTGATGTGGCCGAGGGTGGCGAACATCGCACCGAAAAACGCATCACGGGTACGGCTGGCACCGCCAAGTCCCGACAGAAACCGGTCGATCATGTGGCCAAGGAAAATACCAAATATTGCACCCACCAAACCGCCGCGCATCAGGCCGATGATGCCGCCTATCAATTTTCCCCACCAGTGGCCGGGAATAATAAAACCGGTGTTCTTTGCCAAACTGTATTTCCTTGTTCGAAGCACGAGCCAGCAAGTATATAATTGGTATTCGACCTGTCACAGTAAAAAAAGGAAAAAAGTGGTCAATTCCTATTCCACAGACATGATCAGTTTCCTGCCATTGATTCACCAGGGAAAAGTGCGCGACAGTTTTGCCCTCGATGAAGATCACATGCTGATCGTGGCCTCTGACCGCCTGTCTGCCTTTGACGTGGTCCTGCCCGACCCGGTACCGGGCAAGGGTGCGCTGTTGACAAAAATTTCAAATTTCTGGTTTGAGAAAACCCGCGACATCATCGACAACCACCTGACCGGTATCCCCGTCGGGGATATCATCGCTGACCCGCAACTGGTGGCCCTGCTTGAAGAGCGGTCGGTCGTCGTGCGCCGCCTCGAGCCACTGCCGGTAGAGGCTATTGTACGCGGTTATCTGATTGGTTCCGGCTGGAAGGACTATCAGCAAACAGGGTCCGTATGCGGTATCCCGCTGCCACCGGGACTGCGCCAGGCAGACAAACTGCCGCAAGTGCTGTTTACACCTTCAACCAAGGCTGCGGCCGGCGATCATGACGAAAACGTCGATTTTGAAATCATCGTCAAATTGATTGGTGAAGACCTGGCAAACCAGGTCAGGGATACCAGTATTCAAATATACGAGTTTGCCGCCCGCCATGCGCTGGAGCGCGACATCATTATTGCGGATACCAAGTTCGAGTTCGGACTGGATAATGACGGGCATTTATACCTGATGGACGAGGTGTTGACCCCGGATTCTTCACGTTTCTGGCCCCGGGACAGTTGGCAACCCGGCAGCAGCCCACCCAGTTATGACAAGCAGTTTGTGCGTGACTACCTCGAGACACTGGACTGGAACAAACAGGCCCCCGGCCCGTTGCTGCCACCCGACATCATTGCAGCAACCATGCAGAAATACGCGGATGCGTGCCGAATTCTGACCGATAGCGATGAATAAATTAATTCCCGCATAGTCTGAAAGAAAAAGCAGGAAAGTCTGGTCTGAACTACAATCAATGTAATTGATTCTTATTTGTGTTTGAGGGAAAGGCCCAGCCATTATGAAATCATCGTTCAGTTACAAAGCCAAATTTCTCCTGCTGTTTTTTTTCACGGTATCTTTTTTTTCACCCTTGTGCGCGATTGCAGCGACCACTTGGGAAGTTCAGGTTCTGGACCCCCGTTCGTTCAGTCCAAATAACCTGACAATCGAGGTTGGCGATAGTGTGCGATGGGTCAATGCAGCCGGCGGCAGTCAACATGATGTCATCGCCGACGATTTCAGCTTTGCTTCGCCGACCGCCTCGAGCTTCACATTTACAAAAACCTTTAATTCGATTGAAGAGATTCTTTACCATTGCAGCGTTCACAGCCGTCCCGCCAGCTCGGGTGGCAGCGCGCAAAACGGGCGCATCAATGTGATTGCTGCTGCAGCTACAACCGATGTCAGTATCGAGTCGGTCGATGCAATCGGCAGCGACCATGAAGCAGGTGAAGATTTCAGGGTCAAGGCCACATTAAAAAATAATAGCGGTGAAGATTCCGGCATGTTCAATGTTGATTTCTACGCCTCTGTCGATAGCAACATAACCACCGGCGATACCCTGCTGGGTACCAAAAACATAACTAATATTGCAGCAGGTGAAAGCGAAAATATTGATGAAAGCGTCGATCTGCCGGAAAGCCTGGCCGCCGGTGACTATTTTATCGGTGCCATCATCGACCTCGATGACACCAACCTGAACAACAACACCGGTGTCGATACTACGACCATATACGTGTTTACCGTGTTCATCATGAACGCCGGTCTGAATGACGCCTGGTTTAATCCCCTTACCAATGGTCAGGGTTTCTTCATCACCATATTCCCGGATTTGGGTGTTGTCAGCATGGCCTGGTTCACTTATGACACTGAACTACCGCCAATGGACGCTACTGCAAACCTGGGCGATCCAGGGCACCGATGGATAACGGGGGCGGGAGGGTTTGTTGAAGGCCAGGCCGTCATGGATGTGGTCTTAACGTCTGAAGGTATCTTTGACACCGCCACAGATGTCCAGCGAACCGACCCGCGGGGCTCGGATGGTACTTTAACATTGACATTTGAGAACTGTAATTCAGGCTTTGTTGATTACGATATCACCTCCATCGACGCACAGGGAACGGTGCCGATAGAGCGTGTAGTAATTGACAACGTAGCCTTGTGCGTAGCACTTCTGAGGGAGTCCCAGTAACCCCCTCAGTAATTCAAAACTACCGCCAAACCAGGGCCTGTATGCAGGCCCTGTAACGGAACATTATTCTTCCATTGATGCCGCGTAAGCCTCTGCATCCTTCAGACCATCAAGTTCTTCTTCGTCGATCAGTTCAATATTGATAATGTACTCAGAAGTATTTCCACATTCATCTGTGGCAGTCCATGTATCGATCCAATGTCTGAAATAACCATCCACTTCACAATCTCCTTCAGATGAAAGTACTCGACTGTAATCAAGTTCAACCGCATTACAATTATCTGTTGCGGTAGCATCATCAACACTGAATACAGGTACTTCCCAGTTTACATCCTGGCTGTAACACTTGAAGTACTGCAAACCCTATTGTGGCGCATTATTCTTCCAGTGATGCCACGTACGCCTCTGCGTCCTTCAGACCATCCAGCTCTTCGTCGTCGATCAGTTCAAGCTCAAACAACCAGCCATCACCATAAGGATCGGCATTGATGAGCGCCGGGTCCGCGTCCAGATCTTCATTGATAGCAACGACTTTGCCCGAAACAGGTGCATAGATTTCTGAAGCTGCTTTAACCGACTCGACAACCGCGCAAGGATCGCCCTGGCTGATTTCATCACCGACGACCGGCAACTCGACAAACACAAGGTCTCCAAGCGCTAACTGGGCATGATCACTGATGCCAATGCGCGCGTTGCCGTTGTCCTCGCTACTGACCCATTCATGGGATTCTGTATATTGCAGATGGGATGGAATATTGCTCATGATGTCCTGCCTTTCAATTCTGGTGATCTGATTTGTTGCACTTGTGTGCGGATTCTAATCGCTAAATGATGCCCTCGCAAACCGTGCCGTTGCGGGCAAACGGCGGCTGTACGATACTGCAATCCAGCAGCTTGCCACGGATATCTACCTGGCAGCTTTGGGTCGCGTCGCTGGGGACACGTGCAAATGCGATGGCCTTTTGCAAGGTGGGGGAGAAGCTGCCGCTGGTTGTAATACCCTCACCGGCATCAGTAACGACCCGTTGGCCGGGCCGCAATACACCGCGACCCTGCAATACCAGGCCGACCAGCTTGTTCTCAATACCGACCGCCTTCTGCTCAAGCAATGTATCTTTACCTATGAAAGCACGCTCATCTTTCAAGGCCACAGTCCAGCCTAATCCTGATTCGAGTGGTGTCACGCTTTCGTCCATGTCCTGGCCATACAGGTTCATACCCGCTTCAAGACGCAGCGTATCCCGCGCACCCAGGCCGCAGGGTGCCACACCGGCAGCAAGCAGCTGATCCCAGAGTATCGTGGCTGATCGGGCAGGCAAGGAGACTTCAAAACCATCCTCACCGGTATAGCCGGTACGGGCAATGAACATATCCCCGAATTGCCCGGCAGCAAAGGGTTTCAATTCAGCCGCCGTTGCCGCGTCAGCTTCCGATAGCCCGGCCAGGACAGCTTCACGGGCAGCGGGCCCCTGGACTGCGATCATGGCCAGTTCGGGTCGTTCATTAACCACTACGTCAAACGCCCGCGCTTGCGAGCTAATCCATGCCATATCCTTGTCATGGGTGGCCGCATTCACCACCACCCTGAAAAAAGTTTCTTCCAGGAAATAGGTAATCAGGTCATCCAGTATGCCGCCCTGCTCATTCAGCATGCAGCTATAGAAGGCCCGACCCGGGGATTTCAGCTTGGCGACATCATTGGCCAGCAGGTAGCTAAGAAAGTGGCGGACCTGCGCACCGTTGATGTCCACTACCGTCATATGCGAGACATCAAACATGCCTGCGGCCTGGCGCACCTTATGGTGTTCCTCGATCTGGGAGCCATAATTGATCGGCATTTCCCAGCCGCCAAAATCTACCATGCGTGCACCGGCAGCGACATGGGCGTCATACAGTGGGGTACGTTGGGGCATTTCCTGATCTCCTGAAACCTGGCTCCTGAACCGGATGACCAATATAACCATCACCCGTAAAAATGCAATGACATAGAGCAGTAAAATGGCAGTGTTTTCGTGTCTGGATCAGAGATACTTGAATGTAATATTTCCCGGCGTTTTCTTTTCTTGGTACTTGATACGTGTTGAGATGGTGTCCAAATGACCGCAAACATTACAAGATATATGCAGGCAGTCGTTATCAACGTGCTGAGCCTGGATATGGATTATTAGCCCCGGCTGGCGGTTAATGTAAGTTTTATAACTGCTTGCCGGTCTGAATATTAAATAAAAACACCCTGGGGTGGGCATGGTGACCTGGTTGACCATAACGCTTGTAGTGCCCTGTATTAGATTGCCTAATCTAATACTATTGGCATTCTTGCTGGTCAATACCACTGCGCTTCAGGCACAGGACTACAGCAGCCAGGGTGCGGATGCCTGCCTGCCATGCCATAGCGCAGGTGCTCCAAAGCCCGCTGCCGCGATTTTTTTCACCAAGCATGCTTCCCGCACGGACCCAAAAGCGCCGTTCTCCAATCTGCAGTGCGAGACCTGTCATGGCGCAGGGCAAGATCATGTGTTCGCCCAGCAACGAGGTCTGGACGTACTACCGGTGATCACTTTTGGCAAAGATTCAGAAACAGCGGTGGAAACACAAAACCAGGTTTGCCTGGACTGCCACGAAACACGCGGACGACTGGCCTGGTTCGGAAGCCGGCATGAAACGCAGGGCGTAACATGTGCTGCCTGCCACCAGGTACACCGCCCAAGGGATCGTGTATTCGATTCGCTGGAGCAACAGCAAGCCTGTTTTTCCTGCCACCCGAAACGACGCTCTGATGCCCTCAAGGCCAGTAGCCACCCGTTGAGGTTTGGCAACATGTCATGCAGTGACTGTCATGATCCACACAATGGCGACAACGATTTTCTTTTGCAAAGGTTAACGGTCAATGAAACCTGTTATACCTGTCACAGCGAAAAACAGGGTCCGTATTTGTGGGAACATGCTCCAGCTTCAGAAGACTGCTCCCTGTGTCACCGGCCACATGGAAGCAACCACCCTGCGCTTCTGAAGAAACGGCCACCCCTGCTGTGTCAGCAATGCCATTCACCCGAAGGACACCCATCGACCGCTTTTACCAGTGAAACGTTTGACGATGATTTCTCAAACCGCTTTATGCTGGGACGGGCTTGTTTGAACTGTCACTCCCAGGTACATGGTTCCAACCACCCTTCCGGCGCAACACTACATCGTTGAGCCCACTGACCGTAATGCACACTCCCAAAAAACTACAACAGCCAGCAACCGCGACGGGCACGAGCTTGCTCTTAACCCTGCTGCTGAGCACTCAACTTCTTGCCACGGAAACGGGAGTTGATGTGGATACCAGTGCCTGGCTGTGTGATTTCTGCAGCTACAAACAGGGCTGGTTCGGAACACTCGACATCGGACCCGGCTATGCCAGTGATGCCTCCCCAAAATTTGCCGACTACCGTGGCATTGAAGATAAGGGTGCCTTTATTTCGATTAACGGCGATATCCACTATCTCGATAAGGATGGCAGGTATTTTGACCTGTATGCCAGGGACCTGGGTATTGAAAGCCGGCAACTGGAAATGCGCGGTGGCCGCCAGGGCCGGTTTGAGATTCGCCTGGCCTACCGTGAAATACCAAAGTACCGGGGATTCGGGACCCAAACACCCTTCCTGGGGGTTGGCAGTGATCAATTGGTGCTGCCGGAAGACTGGGTAAGAGCGCGTACCACCGAAGGCATGAGCGCTTTGGGCGCATCATTGATCCCTACAAAGCTGAAAACAAAACGTGAAATATTTGAAGCGGGGCTGAGCCTCAGAATGTCCACGCAATGGCGCTACGGTCTGGATTACCAGCATACAAAAAAAACCGGTACACGCGCATATGGTGCAGGTGTTTTTACCAACCAGGCGGCGCATTTCCCCGCGCCGGTAGATTTTTCTGTCAATCGCTTTGACACCGCCCTGGAGTTTTCCGGTAAACGCTCACGACTGCGTCTCGGTTTCAGCA